>PVBE012200979.1_pt1 | contig 11234 bp, 10 predicted proteins | sample 1631181 | NCBI WGS metagenome assembly PVBE01 (sample SAMN08397723, study PRJNA350692) | Marine metagenome, whole genome shotgun sequencing project. | isolation source: water | place: Pacific Ocean | collected 2012-04 | reverse complement strand
TTCTCACTCCATAAATCAAGAATACCTCCCAACCATTCTTGAATCAACGTCTTTGTCACCCAGAAGGGTTCCAATCATTGACTTTCTAGAGAGTCCCGCTAGAATGGATACACCAAATTCGTGAAACTCTGAGAGATTCTTTAACAAAGCTATATTATGACCTAATTTTTTTCCAAAGCCAAATCCGGGGTCCAGTGTAATTAAGCTCAGATCTATTCCCGCAAGCTTACAGGCTTCAATTCGTTCCTTAAAGAACACTTTAACATCCTTAACAACGTCTTCATAGGTCGGGTTATTCTGCATTGTTCTTGGACTTCCCTGCATATGCATGAGGCATATATCAGTCTTAAGTTTTGCTGCCATATCTAACGCACCAGCGGAGCGTAGTGCATTAACATCATTGATCATACTGGCGCCAGCCCCAACAGCCCCTGAAATGCAAGTACTTGATGATATTGAACATCCAGATGGTAAGAGATCAGTTACATCCGCCGGTTCTCTTTTTGGTCTAATTTCGCCGATGGAAAAATCCTTAAAACCAGTTGGTGAATTCAATGAGTCTAGAATCAAGGTAAAAAATAATCAGGTTGAACACTGGCAGAACGGCAAGAAAATCTTGTCCTATGAATATGGTAGTAACACCATTAATGAATTGATCGCAAAAAGCAAATTTAAAAGTATGCCTCTATTTGCAAAAGCAAACTCTGGCCATGTAGGTCTTCAGCACCATGGCGAGGAAGTTTGGTATCGGAATATTAGAATAAGGAAGTTGTAAAGCATAACATCACTCACAGAGTACTTATTTTCATTCCACTGCTTTTAATTGTTCGATAATTATTATCATTCCCTTCCCTCACTATCAAGAAAGCTTCAACACCATCCAGTTTTTCTATAAACTGTAATCCTGACTCTACGCCCATTATGATTAAAGCGGTTGCTAGCGCATCTGCATCCATACAGTTACTTGCTACGACTGTTGCTGAAGCAATTCCTGTTTTCGCAGGGTACCCTGTTCTTGGATCAATTTCATGAGAATACCTTATCCCATCAATTTCGTAATAATTTTTGTAGTCCCCTGATGTAGCCATTGCCATACTCTTTAATGGTAATGCCCAATTAATTGTTTTATTTCCAGAACTTTCTAGATCGGGGGTTTCCACAGCAATCATCCATGGTTCATTTTTTCTATTTTTTCCTTTGGTTCGTACTTCACCACCAATTTCTACCATTATGTTGTTCATTCCAATTGATTCAAGGAAAGAATAAACTGCATCCACGCCGAATCCCTTAGCAATGGCGTTTAAATCAATTTTAATAAAAGGATCTATTTTTTGAATGTCGTATTTGTTTGTTTTCAATTTTTCATATCCAACGTGCTTTCGTCTTTTTTGAACTACGTTTTTAGCAGGAAAAATATTTCCTAATTCATTCGCTTGCCCCGGGCCGAAACCCCACAGATATAATAATGGGACTAGAGTAATGTCGAATGCTCCATCTGTTGCCTTTGACCAATACAATGCTCGCTCTACTACCAATGCAAATTCTTTGGATACTGTGAACGCTGAAGTTGATTCATGATTATTAAATTGCGTGATTTCGCTATCAAACAAATAAGTCGACATTTGATAATTGACACTGATTAACACGGAATCAATTTTTTGTTTTATTATTTTAGTTGATGGGATGCTATGCCTTCCGGGGACTATTTTTATGTTGTATGTAGTTCCCATAGTAAAACCGGATAATTCTATTTGAGATGGCTGATTACTACATGATATACAACATAGTGAAATGAAAAAAATAATTGATGATATATTGTTCATAGAAATTCGATTAACTTGAAAAAGTATCATATGCTCAAGGAATTTAGTAATTTTTAATTTATGGATAACAAGAAACGGGTAATTGTGATTGTATCATTTATATCCTTGATAATATCAGGCTGTGCTTCAGTATTAAGATTTAAACCGATATCATTTCATTATGATGAAGTCCAGAAGGAAACAACTTATTCAACTAGGGATTTATACCTGATTGAGCGCAATGTACCTCCCTATATATTAAAACTATCAGTTTCAAAAAATTGCTCTGGAAATTTTGTAGACTGTGAACCAGATTACTATGAGCTAATGTTTTTTTCATCTTCTTATCCTGGGTTTTCGAATCAATTAAGCTTTATCGCCGATAATGACACTCTTTATTTGGGGTCTACAAATCGCATAGGATCCGAATTCGATATGTCTGATGCAAATGTAGCTACAACAATGCTGGCAGAAGGTGAATTGCTTGATCTTATATCTATTAGATCTGATGCATTTAAAAAAATTGCTAGCGCTACAAGGCTGCGTGGATTCTTGGGCTCACAGAATTTCGAAATAACCTATAAAATGCGGGATTCTTGGCGGTTATTGTTTCGGTATGACATGCTACAAACATTACGAGAATATTAGTTAATTATGCGATTAGTTAATTAAATTTGTGTTTTTGAGGGAGGGGTAATCTTGCAAATTATAAAAAGGGAATGGACGCCAGAATCTGCTGATGAAATGCATAAGGAGGATTGGTTCGCGATCATTTTTTCCGTTATTGCTTATATTGCACTGCTGATAGGAACAGCAATGTCAGCACTATTAATTCCTACAGGATTTTTCATTCTTATAATCGGCATATTGGCAACCATTATAATGTATTGGATTATTGATCCAAAATTAAGGGCCATTTCATCTGAATATGAAAAACAGGAAAAAGACTATCTCTTAAAACTAGAGGAAATACAAAAATGGGAGGCAGATAAATGACCCGGGGCTTAGCAGTAGTAATTGGCATGTCCATTGCTTATATCGCATCATTTGCGGGGATGATATTTGCATATATTTATTATAAAAAAAGAATACGCTCACAAAAAGAGGATAATTAATTGTATTCCGTTATCATTTTAGCAGCGCCGATTGGTCCGCCTATTCTTGGCGTTATTTTACCAGGCTTAATCCTCGCGTTGTCTTTTTTCCTTACCTATTTGCTTATTCAATATATTAAAAATAAGGACTAGGATTAACACACCAACACGGGAACTGAAATTTTAAGATATATGTTATGATTACATTTCAATTGCTTGACTGGATTTGGCTTATTTTATTTGCACTGTTGATGGTTTTCTTTGGTATTTACTTTTATAGATTTGGTAAACGATCTCAATCAGATTATTTCTTAGCCGATCGAGGTTTGCCGTGGTGGCTACCGGCGTCATCGGTTTACGCCACTCATACAGCTACAGATACACCTATATGGGTTGCTGGGGTGGTCTATAAATACGGCTTTGCTGGTCTTTGGTACGCATTTTATGCTGCCTGGTGTGCTATCAGTGCTTTTGTTTCAACAAGGATTTTTCGAAGGTCTTTGGCCTATAGTCAGGCAGAATGGCAAACCCTTCGCTTTGGTGAGCTGGGCGCAGAGTTGTTACGCGGTTGGCTCGCCGGGTGGTCAGTCTTTATGAATATGTTCATTCTGGGCTGGGTCGGCATTGCCATGGGTAAGCTCTGTGCTATGCTATTCGGTTGGGATTTGTATGTGGGACTATTGATCTTTACTGCTATTGGAGCAGTATATGTTTATACCTCCGGTTATTGGGGTGTTGTAATGGCAGATTTCCAGCAAGGAATTATTGCCTTGCTGGTAATCATTATAGTTTCAGTTTATGGCGTCATGGCTGCAGGTGGTCCTAGTGCTATTATATCTAAACTTGATAGTTACAACAGTACCTGTGAGTGGAAAGTGCCTGATGTTTCATCACGGCAGGAAGCTATTGTAAGGATTATTGACCCTGATTCAGGGGAAGATCTTTCACGAAGTGCGCCATTCACAATTTCTGTACAGGAGGACGAAGCCTTTTTCAGAAAAACTGAAGATAAGGTACGTTCTTTAGTAATAGATCAAGCAAATACAACTGATCAACGATCTAAAGTTCTTTTCCCGGTTGCCAATAGTGTTCTGCTCGCAAATCATGGTTATAATATTGTTTGGGCTAAAAGTGATGAAAGAAAATTTGTAGATGTAGAATTTTCATTAGATGGTGGGGTGACATGGGATTTAATTGCTAAAAATCAATTTGAAGGACAATCATGGCGATTGAACCCTATGAGTTTTACAGGAACGTTCGAAGGACAATTCCCCGTTGCTTGGTTTATAACCATGATGATCATTGCACTCATTGGTGGGTTTGGAATGGGTACAGCAATTGATTGGTACACGGAGGCCCAAAGAATACAGTCAGCTAAAACAGTGCGGGATGCATCTTATAGTATTTGGGCCGGCACTGCTCTGGTTCTTATTAGAAATTCTATTTGGGCAGCTGCGATCCTTGGGTTTTTTGTACTCAACCCGCACCTTGGCCAGGGTGGAGATTATGAAATGGCTTGGTACAGAGTAGGATTTGAATATCTTCCTGTAGGTATGGTTGGGTTTTTATTTGCCGGCATTATTGCTATTCACCTTTCAACGGTTTCTACCCACCTAAATCTTGGTGCCATGTATGTCACTAGGGATTTTTATCACCACTATATAAATCCGGAGGCAAGTGAACAAAAGTTAGTATCAGTGGGACGGGTGTCAACGATCATAATTTTGATTGGCTCTTTTATTTTTGGATTGATTATTGGTGAAGAAATCACGGCCTGGTTGATTTTTGCATTATGGATAATGGCCGCAGGTGTGTGGTTGCCAAATATTCTCCAGGTAATTTGGTGGCGTTTTAATTCTTGGGGATTTTTAAGTGCCTGGATAGCAAATCTTGGCTTAAGCTGGTTGGTTGTATGGATATTACCACACTTTGGTGTAATTCCGGAATTGCCGGATTATTTGCAATTCTGGGCGTTAATTGTGCTGAATGCCATGATCTACTTACCCGTAACTTTTTTAACAAAACCGGAAAATATGGATCACCTTGTTGCCTATTATGTTATGTCACGACCAATAGGGTTTTGGGGACCTGTTAGGGCCGAAGCAATTAAGCAGGGCTTAATCAAACCTAGCAAAACGTAGTATCTAACCAATTGTTAAAATATGAATAGCGCTAAACCCATAGCACTATTGTTAATTTATTTATTATTCTTAATAACACCGATTCCTGCCAATAATAATACCGCAGATGATCGTATTTATAAACAAGCGCAAGAATTACTTGCAGTTATGACCTTGGATGAAAAAGTTAGCCTTTTATCTGGGCGCGGATCCTATGATACACAGAATATTGATCGATTGAATTTGCCCAGTTTGCAGTTATGGGACGGTCCCAATGGTGTTCGTAGCAATAATAATGAACCAGCTACTGCATTTCCTGTGGGTATTTGTATGGGATCAACCTGGAACCCGGAACTTATTGAAAAACTGGGTATAGCTCTGGGAAAAGAGTGTCGAGCTTTTGGAGTAGAAGTTTTGTTAGGCCCCACTATGAATATTATTAGAACTCCATTAAATGGACGCAATTTTGAAACTTTTTCCGAAGACCCATTTTTTAATGGCGTAATAGGTGCTGCATATGTAAAAGGGTTACAAAGTGAGAATGTTGGCGCAAGTGTTAAGCATTTTATTGCCAATAATCAGGAAACTAATAGACAAAGTGTAAATGCAGAGATTTCTGAAAGAGCTTTACGAGAAATCTACCTACCGGCATATAAATACATTATTAAAAAAGCGCAACCGTTCACATTTATGGCCGCCTATAACCAAATAAATGGTAGTCATGCAACCGAAAATGAATATATCATGAATTCTATCCTAAGAAAAGAATATGGCTTTACTGGTGTTCTACTTTCTGATTGGGGTGGGGTGAAAAGTACCATACCATCTTTGAATGCTAGTTTAGATCTCGAAATGCCAGGACCAGGGAATTATTATGAAAAACCTCTTAGAAAAGCACTAAAAAAGGGGACTGTTTCAGTGGATATTATTGATCAAGCTGCTTTACGAATGATTCGGTTAATACTTAAAACCACGAACCAAAGAGAAAATTTGAATAATACCCAATATCAGCATTCAGATATAATGGAAACAAATAAGGAAATTGCTAGAAAGGTAGCTGAAGAATCAATAGTTCTATTAAAAAACGACAACAAATTGCTTCCAATAAATAAAGAAAAAGTTCGTTCGATAGCAATTATTGGTCCAAATGCAAATCGGGCAATAAACCAAGGTGGAGGTAGCGCTCGTGTGACTGCTGCATATAGCATTACTCCCTTACAGGGTATAATGGCACTAGCGAAAGAAAATGATATCGAAGTAAATTATCATAAGGGTGTGGAAAATCATCCTACGGTACCATTAATGGAAGCTGCTTCACTGAGACTGAACTCAAGTTCAGATGAAACAGGCCTCCAAGGGACATATTATCGATCCTATGATTTTACTGGAACCCCTTTTAGAACCGAGCTAGATAAAGAACTGCGGATTTTTGGTATTATAGATGAGGCGGTATTTGGTTCAGTGTTATGGACAGGTGATTTTATTGCTGAGAAATCAGGCGAATATCGATTCAGCGCTAATCCAGGGCTAGGTAAGGCAAAAATATTTATTGATGGTAAAAAAGTAAAATTGAATGAAAAAGGCCAGCCAGCGTTTGGCGGGTTACTACCAGCGCCGAAGATTGGTAATATTTTATTATCATCTGGAAGGCATTCAATTAGAGTTGAATACTCAGCTAAACCAAATATTTTTCTTTCATTCATCTTAAAGATAGTTATGCCAGGTATATCTGATTTGCTGAAAAAATTTCGATTTTTGGAAATTGGTTGCAGGTTACCTGAACCAGAAATATCTCAAGCTATTGATTTAGCCCGAAATTCAGATTTATCTATAATTGTTGTGGGCTCTTCAGATAATTACGAATCAGAGGGAGAAGATAGGCCCACTATGAAATTGACTGGAAAACAAGATGAACTTATTGAATCAATATTAAATGTGAATCAAAATACTATCGTTATAATTAATACGGGATCTCCCGTTGAAATGCCATGGGTTAACAAATGTCCAGCTATTTTACAGCTTTGGCTCCCAGGACAGGAAGGAGGAAATGCAATGGCTAATGTAGTATTTGGAAACGTGAATCCATCTGGGAAATTACCCGTTACTTTTCCTAAAAAACTGGAAGATAATCCATCTTATGGATATTATCCTGGTGATAAGAAGGTATTTTATGATGAAGGTATTTATGTAGGATATCGACACTACGACACAAAAAATGTTGATCCATTATTTCCTTTTGGTCATGGACTGTCCTACACCAAATTTGATTATGGCCCAATAGCGGGACCAAGTAACATTGTATCTGGTGAAAAAATAAACTTATCAATAACAGTAAAAAATTCCGGTCAACGTAAAGGAAAAGATGTAGTTCAGTGTTATATCAGAGATATGGAATCAAGTATTGATAGACCCAATAAAGAATTGAAAGCATTTCAAAAGGTTACTTTAGAGCCTAACGAATCGAAATTAATCAAGATTTCACTTGATGAAACTGCACTATCTTTCTTTGATCCAGGCTATAACAGTTGGGTTGTAGAACAGGGGAAATTTGAAATATTGATTGGTAGTTCGTCGCGGGATATTCGCAGTAGAAAGATTATTAATTTTAAGAATTAATGGTTTATATCATGAGATTATTTTTTATGGTCATCATTACTATATTATTTGCCGGGGACAAAGAAGCCCTGCGGCAAGATATATTAAATGATCCTGCTTTCCAAAAAGTGTGGTCCTATCTTGAGGATAAGGATGTTCCAAAGGATTATATAGTAAATACATTTCTTGATTCGGGAATACAGATTCACTCAAAGATCATTGATTCTTTTAATAATCCTTACGAGAAAAAAAGCTGGGATGTATACCGAAAAATATTCATGACGGAAAAAAGGTTATTGGGAGGTATTAAGTTTTTTAAGGAGAACAGCAAATTGGTAATGCATGTGTCTGATAGTATGCGTGTGGATCCTTATTTACTGGTAAGTCTTATAGGCATTGAAAGCAATTATGGTAAGCATTATGGACAATATACCGTATTTAATGCTTTGTATACACTGATTCATCAATTGCCACGCAAAGTTAAATGGGCATCCAGAGAGTTGGCTGAATTTATTATTTTATGTCATGGTAACAAAATTGACCCACACTCAATATATGGATCTTATGCTGGTGCCTTCGGTTTTGGTCAATTCATTCCTTCCAGTTTCAATAATTATGCTATTGATTTTGATGGTGACAGTGTAAGGCATCACGATGAATGGCCGGATGTGCTGGGAAGTATCGCCAACTATCTCTTGAAAAATGGCTATAAACCTGATGACGATGATTACTCAAAAGGATCTAAAAATTGGAAATCTGTATTTGCATACAACCATTCTAATAATTATGTAGGCGTTGTTATGGAATTACGTCAGGAAATAAAAAGCGGGATTATTGGAAATTAATTATAATTCTAGGATTAATTCCTTTTCACCATCCTCACGATTTATTTTTACTTTCACTCTTTGACCAGGTTTTAAATCTGTCAATCTTGCCATGTAATCATAAATATTTCGAACATCTTTTCCATTTATTGCAGTGATTATATCACCCTTTTTCATGCCGGCTTTGGCAGCTGGGCCATCCTTTTTTGATAGACCATCTATTTCCAGCCCAACTTTCTGACTGCCATATGCCGGAATTATTCCAAAGGTTACTTTAAATACAGGATTCTGATTATTGCCAGTATTTGTTTCAATTTCTGCGAACGCAGGTTTTTTTTCTAATTGCGAAACGTCTATGATCAAGTCATATATGAAATCAAGGATCTTCTTTTCTCCTTTATAATCAATTTTATCCCAGTCATCAGTTGGTTTGTGATAATCTTCATGTGCGCCAGTAAAGAAAAATAAAACGGGAATATTTTCGCGATAGAAACTAGCGTGGTCACTGCGTCCAAAATCCATACCACCCATGTTTGTTTCAATTTCTAAAGTATGGCGATTACTAGCGTCTTCTATGATGTTCACAAAATTCCCTGAACTACCTACCCCCCCTAAAACAACTGGACTATCATTCAGTCTTCCAACCATATCCATATTAACCATCATTGCTGTATTACTTATATTTCTTGCTGGGTTTTTAACATAATACTTCGAACCCAACAATCCTTTTTCCTCAGCATCAAAACATATAACTAAAACACTTCGCTTCAATAAATGTCTGTTGCTCATGAATTTGTAACTTAATTCAAGTATACCGGCCGTACCGGATGCATTATCGTCGGCGCCGTTGTGGACAATTAACGTATCTGGATTTAAAGAACCCGACCTTCTGCCTCCTAAACCCAAGTGATCAAAATGTGCACCCACGATGATATATTCATCTTTTAGTACTGGATCATTCCCCTCAATAAACCCGATCATATTAGTTGCTATTTCTTTACCAAACTTTAAGTTCACATTAGCCGATACTTTACAATCAACTGTGAAAGATAAAGGCGTTAACTGTTCGTCTAACTTTGAACGCAATTCAGCGATTGACTGTCCATGCTTTATTAACATTTCATCAGCTAATGAATGTGTTATCTGGATTACTGGCAACCCTACCGTGGAAGAACTTTGTCTGTATTGTAATGTCCTCAGGTTGTTTTCATCCTCAGTTTGAAATCGATTCATGAAAAGAACACCACCTGCACCATGGTCCCTGGCAACAATTATTTTATTATATAGCGTTTTATGTCTACCATAAGGTGAATGAGGGCTGTCACCATCAGGACCATCTAATAGTAATAGTACCCATTTACCGCGCACGTCTATATCAGCATAATCACGCCAGGATAAAGAGTCATTTATATCAAGCCCGTACCCAATGAATACAACATCTTCATTTATACTTCCATTCCCTGATGAACCTAAAGGAATAAAATCTTTTTGCACTATATATTGTTTTCTTGAATTACGAATTCTTAGCATATTTCTTTTGCCCAATGATACACTGTTGATAAATGAAAAAGGTTGCTTATAGCCCTTTGTACCCGCAGGTTCAACTCCCTGTGCTTCCCAATGCTTACTAATGTAATCAATGGCTAATTTTGATCCTGGAGTTCCTGGCAACCGGCCATTCAAATTGTCCGAAGCCAAATATTTTATGTGTGCCAGTATTTCAAATGACATTATTTCAGCAGATCCAGGGTCAATTTTATCTTGGTTTGAGCGATTAATGATAAATATGCCACTTAGAACAATGATCAATAGAATTATTAGTTTATTTATTTTTTCGTTCATATTAGATAATGCATGTACTGATATATTTAATTTGTAAGATTTATAGTTATTAGATTCTCATTGTCCAAGGTAAATAAATAAAATAAATAATTACAGCAATTAATGTCAGAAACCAAAACAGATGGAATTAGGATAGTAGTTAATAGTGAGTATATACCGGATCGGTCTAATCCGACAAAAAACCGTTTTTTTTATGCCTACCATATTACGATCCACAACGAGGGCAGTGAGCCGGCGAAACTCCTGAGCAGATATTGGCACATTACAGATGCAGAAGGTAATGTCGAGGAAGTACGAGGTCCTGGTGTGGTCGGCTACCAACCTCGCCTGGAACCAGGTGAATCGTTTGATTATACCAGTTTCTGCCCCTTAATGACGGAGTTCGGCGTAATGCATGGTATTTTTAATATGGTTAGAGATGATGGTGAAAAGTTTGATGCGTTAATTAAACCGTTTAAATTGGCTATTCCTTTTTCAGTTAATTAAAGATATAAAATACCTCACATTTGTTCTGGTAATCCGTAATAAAACAAAAATACTTGCCACCGTTGGCCCGGCTTGCTCCGATCATAAAGTTTTGCAAAATATGGTTGATTCCGGAGTAAATGCTTTCAGGATTAATATGTCCCACGGATCATTTCGGGAAAAGAAAGCGCTTTTTGATCAGATCAAAAAACTAAAAAATTCCGATGGGAATCACCCAAGCATTCTGACCGATTTAGCTGGTCCGAAAATCCGAATTAAAGATGTAAAAGACGAAATGGTGTTGAAAACTGGGCAGACAATGTTTATAGCCAATGAACAAGAAGTAGATGATAAAAAAATTATTATTTCCTCTGGTTTTTCGTTTGGAAGAATATCTAAGGGCGGGAAAATTATTATTAATGACGGCCGCGTTCATTTGGAAGTGATGGAAAAAATGGATGAACATTTACTAAAAATCAAAGTACTGGTCGG
>PVBE011927840.1_pt1 | contig 11234 bp, 10 predicted proteins | sample 1631181 | NCBI WGS metagenome assembly PVBE01 (sample SAMN08397723, study PRJNA350692) | Marine metagenome, whole genome shotgun sequencing project. | isolation source: water | place: Pacific Ocean | collected 2012-04 | reverse complement strand
TCTCGGCAACTCTCCTGCCGGAGTTGTTGGCTGTCTCCGAGGAGAAACAAGGGTTGAGGGAGGTCATGTCCCGCCACAGGGCCGAGGTGCGCGACATAGAGTTTGACACCCCAACTGTGCTTCTGGATATCAACACCCAGGAGGACTACCAGGAAGCGTTGAAGTTGCTGGTTCCTTAGCGGTATACCTCCCGGCGTTGGCTTACACGTAGGACTGTGACCACATTCCGGTCGTCATCCATGTGGTACACAGCCCGGTAGTCCCCCTACCCGGATACAACACAGGTCAGAGCCCTTGAGCTTGAGCACTCTATGTGGGCGTGGGTTGTCCTCCAATTGGCGTAGCGAAGCAGTGTTGGTTAGGTGGGTGTCTCTATCGAGCGTGGCTAAGGCACTGCGGGCTGTCCGCCGCAGGTTAACGGTGTAGCGCACCTTTGTGCTTTTGCATCTCCAACGCTCATTCGGCCTCGTCCAGGGTTACGATGCCTTACTCGTCCGCGAGGGTGGCTGGCCCTCCAGGATATCAATCTCGTCCCCCGCCTTTCCACCGTGACCCTCACACCCGGTCATTAAGGGATTTATCGGAGAGAGCGGCTAGGGCTTTGCACCGATGGCACAGCCCGGCGGGCACGTTGGGAAGCATCATCCGTTGCCTCTTGGGGGTATCCTTTGCGATAGCGCATCTCTTGTCACGAAAGCTACGTTGGGTATTGCCACGGGAAGGAAGGAAGTCGCAGCAATGTAGGGGCGCCGCTTGCCGCGGCCCTACATATGTGGTGAGGGACTCTGAGTGGATGTTTCCGCCAGAGGATATTCACACGGGTGGATGGAAACAATGTGCGTTGGGCGGCCTCAGCCTAGTATGGTTTTTGCAATCCGTTCTTTTGCGGCCCACCCGCCCTCGGTTTTATTGCTTGAGGCCGAAACCCCTCAAGCCTCCAAGAGAATCAGGAGTATCATATGCTGCTGTGGCCCTTGGCTGATGAAGTAGGTGTTTCCTACCCAAAGCGGGAGTTTCAGTGGGTGCAAACCCATGACAGATGGAGGAGGTGGGTGGGGAACAGGCTTCAGCCCCTACCCCTCGCCGTCCTTTGGGTGGCGGGGCTGGCGACGGTAGGGTCCGTGGCTACATTGATGAGGGCGGCCTTGCTGGAGGCGAAGGCCCGCTCCAGGGCGGGGTGGATGTCTTGGGGACGCTCCACGTACTCACCGTGGCCCCCCAGGGCCTCTACCACCTTGTCATACCGGGTAGGCCCTAGCTCGGTACCTACTACCCGGTTGACCCCGTAGATTATCTCCTGACGGTGTTTTATCATTCCCCAGGCGGCATCGTTGGCCACCACCACTACGATGGGCAGGTTGTGTCGGATCGCGGTATCCATCTCCATGCCGTTGAGACCGAAGGTGCCGTCGCCGTTGAGCACCAGCACCTGCTCCTGCGGACGGGCCAGCTTGGCGGCGACGGCGAAGGGGATGCCGGATCCGATAAGCCCCAGGTTGCCCTGGTCCATCCACCGCCCCGGCCCGTACACCCGCATCCCCATGGCCGCGAAGACGGCGCAGTCACCACCGTCAACCACCAGGGTGGAGTCACGGTCAAGGAAATCGCCTATCTCTTTGCACAGGCGTAGGGGGTGTATGGGTACATTGTCGGAGGCGGCATCGTCATCCACCCGCTGGCGGCGAGACCGGCCCTGGCGCTGCACCTCGGATACCCAGTCTGGCCTCCCCCACCCCTTCATATCCCGGGAAGCCTCAATTAGCTGCTCTAACACCCGCCGGGCGTCGCCGGCGATGCCGATGTCTATGGGCCGGTTGCGGCCTATTTCACCGGCGTCGATATCTATTTGAATCCACCTCTGTCCGGCTTCCGGGGCGGCGAAGACCGGGGGCTGCCCCTTGTTAAGCCAGTAGTTGATGCGGGTGCCCACCACCAGGATGACATCTGCATCCCTTGCGCCTACCCGGTAGGGGCCGAAGCACAGGGGGTGATCTTCGGGCAGGCAGCCCCGTCCCATCTGGTTGAGGAGCACAGGGGCCTGGACCAACTCAGCTAGCTCCCGAAGCTGCTCGGATGCCCCGGACCAATTTACGCCGCTGCCGGCGATGATGATGGGGCGTTGGGCGTTGTGCAGGGCCTCCACCGCTGCCGCCACCAGGTCTGGGTCCCCCTGGGGCCGGGCACGGGTGCGAGACCAGGGGAAAGGTGGCACCTCAGACTCATCCATCTTGGCCTCCAGTACATCCTGGGGGATATCCAGGAACACGGGGCCGGGGCGTCCGGAGGTGGCATAGCGGAAGGCCATGGCTATGTACTCCGGAATACGCTTGGGGTCATAGCAGGTGGCGGCCCACTTGGTGATGGGTGCCAGAAGCTGGGTTTGGCTGTAGTCCATGCCGAAGCCGGTGTCGAAGTCACGCAGAGGGACGCGGCCGGATATGGTAACTACCGGGCTGGCCATTTGGTGGGCGGTGATGATACCGGGGACGGCATCGGCCAGCCCTGGCCCAGCGGTTACCACGGCCACCCCCGGCTCCCCGGTTACCCGTGCCCAACCGTCGGCCATGTGGACGGCTGCCTGCTCGTGCCGGGTGTCGATGATGCGCATCTCCTCGTCGAGGCAGGCGTCGAAGATAGCCATATCGTAATCTCCTGAGAGGGCGAATATTTGCCCTGCCCCCTGCGCCTTTAGCGCCCGGACCACTAGGTCGCCGCCGTCCACCGTAGCCATGTAGCCCTCCCGTACCAAGGTTGCTCCCATTTTACCCCGCTGGGGCCGGGATGCCAAAAAGGTAAGGGTGCTTGGCTTTTTCCTGCTCATCCATGGGTTATGTTCTAGGATGGAGAACCCTCTCAAACCCCAGCGGGTTATTGCCGAAAGCGAATATTGCAGGAGCGGGCTATTTATACGAAGAGGGGGTGTTCCAGGGGGCATAGCCCCCTGGGGAAAAGCACCGAGTGGGTGGGTGGGAAGGGCGATACCTCTAAATGCGCTGGGGGGACCTGCCCGTGTGTGGTAATTGGGTCTTGCATCTCTGTCCCATTGCTTTTTTGTCGTACGCAAAAAGCCTTTGCACCATGCTTTTTTGTCGTGCGCAAAATACCTTTGCCAATATCCCGATCTGGCCCTAGCCCTTCATGGGCCATTGGGCCACGCCCAGCCTTGCCACTGGACTTGTGGTTTACAGCTCCCTCACCGTTTCCTTGCCAGCCACGTATTATGATTCCCCTTTCTGGCACTGGCCTTCTACGTGCCTTGTTATTTTGGCGTACGCAAAATACCTTTGCGCCTTGTAATCCTTGATCACCTTGTGCCGGGAACGGCCGCTTAGGCTATTCACCGCCTGTTGTAGTAAATTGCTGGTAACAATCTTCCGGCTAAAGGGAAGAGAGGAGAGACTATGAGGTTTGTCAGACTTTACACCGGAGAGGACGGACAGTCTCACTTGGAGGAAATGGACGCGCCCATGGCCTTGGTGGAGCAGGCTCCCTTTGAGCCGGTTACAGGGGTGTCTTTCCGGCGCTACCCTCCCGGCCATGTCTGGGACTGGCACAATGCCCCCAGGCGGCAGTATGTTATCACTCTGGCCGGACAGGCGGAGATAGTGCTTGGGGACGGCACGGTGATGTCCGTCTCCCCGGGGGATGTGCTGCTGGCAGAAGACCTGACTGAAAAGGGCCACATAATCCGGGCGGTGGGGGGTGAGTACCGGGTATCCGTGGCCATAGCAGTGGCTTGAGGGCAGTCGGGCCAGGTTGGCAAAGCCGCACTGTGTACCCCCACCCAACCATATTATGATGCCAGGGGGCAAAGCCCCGCAGAGAAATTATCTGGGTGGATGGAAGATAGCTTGCTATAGCGGTGGTACTGGCGGTACAAAACTTGATATCGTCCCAATTTCGGGTTAATATAACACCCTTATATGCCGGAAGTAAGCGTGAGCTTCTATGGACACATCCGAGGGCTAGTCCCCCAGGGCAAGATGGGCCTTAAGCTGCCTGAAGGCAGTACCGTGGCCGATTTGATTCAGGGCCTAGTGGAGGGGTTGGGGGAGCCGTTCCGGGAGAGGGCCATCGATGAGCAAGGCCTGCTACTCCCGTCGGTGAAGATAATCGTGGACGGGGAGGTGGTGGAGGTGCCGGACCAACCACTGGGGAAGGAAGGGGCAAAGGTGGCGGTGGTGTTTGTGCCCCCAGTAATCGGAGGATAGCAATGGCTAAGGCTGATACGGAAATATGGGAGGACAGGTGGATACCCTCCGCCTGTAGCATCTGCTACAACCAGTGCGGCATAAAAGTCCACCGGGTAAACGGGGTGGTGGTCAAAATTGAGGGCAATCCTGATAGTGCCCTGGGCATGGGTAGGCTGTGTCCCCGAGGCTTGGCAGGCATACAGATGCTCTATGATCCCCACCGGGTGAACTATCCCCTGCGGCGTACCAACCCGGAGAAGGGAATCGGGGTTGACCCCCAGTGGGAGCGCATCTCCTGGGACAAGGCCCTTGACATAATAACGGAACGGCTAAGTGAAATCCGCCAGGACAACCCTCACAAGCTGCTCTTCTCCGGCTGTGTGCCGTCCATCGCCCCCCTGTTCGTAGGCCTGGGGGTCTGGCGGGCGGCATACGGCACCGCCAATGCCTTCCTCTCTGACGGCCACCAGTGCGGCAATGCCGAGCACTTATTGGCGGGCACCCTTCACGCCTCCACCACCACCAACCCGGACCTGGCCTACTGCAACTACCTGATTATCTTCGGATGCCATGTGGGTTTCTCTGGCTATTACGCCTACACCACCATGGCCCAGCGTATGGCCGAGGCCCGCTCTCGAGGAATGAGGGTGGTGGTGGTGGACCCGATGATGAACACTGCCGCCGAGAAGGCCGATGAGTGGTTACCCCTGCTTCCCGGCAGCGACGGCGCCTTGGCCCTGGCCATGCTCAACCTGCTGTTGAATGAATACGGCATATACGATGCCCCATACTTGCGTGAACACACCAACGGCCCCTACCTCATTGGGGAGGACGGCCTCTATGTAAGGGATGAGGCCAGCGGCAAGCCCCTTGTGTGGGACGCCGTATCCAGCATGCCCCGTGTCTTTGACGACCCCCTCCTGAAGGAACCTGCCCTGGAGGGCAGCCACAAAGTGGGGGGGCAGTGGTTGCGCACCGCCTTTGAGATGCTGCGTGATTCCGTGCGGGAGTGGACGCCGGAGGCGGCAGCCGCCGTCACCACCCTCCCCGCGGACACCATCCGACGCATCGCCCGGGAGTTCGGAGAAGCGGCCCGGATAGGCAGCACTATCGTGATCGACGGAAAGGAGCTGCCCTACAGACCGGCAGCGGTGATTTACTTCAAGGGCGCACACGGCCACGATAATGCCTGGGGTACCAGCCTAGCCATAGAGCTGCTGGCCGAGGTGGTGGGGGCCAGCAATGTGCCCGGCTCCCTCATGGGGTGCAACCCGGTCAACTTCGGCCACCCGGATACAGGGATGCCTCACTACCAGCCCGGCATCGACAAGGATGGCATGCTGGTGCCGGGACTATGGTTTGGTATGAGCCAGCCGGGCACCACCCCTCCGCCTTTCCCGCCCCGTGATCCCCGCAAGCCTCGCTTTCTCAACCTCATAGACATGGTGCCTTGGCCCATCTCAACTTTCCTTCCTGTAATCACCAATAGCCATCCGGAGCGTTTTGGCATAGACTACCGGGCCGAGGCCCTGATTAACTACGGCTCCAACTTAGTGATGAGCCTGGGCAATCCCGAGACCACCGTCAACGCTTTCAAGGATCTGTTTACAGTGTGTGTCAACTTGTGGGTGGACGAGACAGCGGAGGCCTTGGCAGACATAGTCCTTCCCGATACCTGCTATTTGGAACGGTTGGATCCGGTGCCCGTATGGTACCATCACCACCATCCTGTGGGAATGGGGGATTGGACCTGCCAGATACGCCAGCCGATTGTGGCTCCCGTTTATGAGCGACGCCATTTCAGTGAGGTACTGTTGGAACTGGCCAAACGCCTGGACTTCCTCCCTGACTTTCAGGTGATGCTGAACCTGTTCTATGGCCTCAAGCCACCATATGCTTTGGACGCCGAGGTAGAGTACACTTGGGAGGAAATCTGCGACCGCATTTATAAAGGGTGGTTTGGAGAGAAGAGGGGGCTGGAGTGGTTCAAAGAGCATGGGGTGCTCAATTGGAAGAAACAGGTGGAGGAGGTCTACTGGAAGCCTTTTACCCATGCTCGTGGCCCCATCTATTTCGAGTGGATAGAGGAGAAGGGGCGCAAGATTGAGAAGATTGTGGATGAGCTGGGCCTGGAGGACTGGGATATGTCTACCTTTAAGGCCCTACCTCACTGGAGGCCGTGCCAGGCCCTGCAGCCCAGGGACGGCTACGATATGCAAGCCATTTACTACCGGGTGCCCTTTCACACCTTCTCCATGACATATGAGAACCCCTGGCTGGACGAGGTATCCCGGCTTACGGAGCCTTACAGCTATTTCATAAGCATTAACACGGAGACGGCCAGCCGCAAGGGGATTAACGACGGAGATGAGGTGTGGGTGGAGTCTGCGGATGCCGGCAGGGTGCGAGGGCGGGTGAAGATAGTGGAGGGTGTCCATCCGCAGGTTGTAGGCATCGCGCACAACGGTGGGCACTGGGCGCGGGGCTTGCCCTTTGCCAAAGGCAAAGGGGTGTTCTTCAACGCCCTGTTGGCTCTGGACCTGAAGCATACGGACATGGTCTCTTTCACCATGGACTGTGATGCTAGGGTGAAGGTGTATCAGGCATGAGGGCGATATGAGATATGTGATGGTGATAGACCTGAAAAGGTGCATCGGATGCTACGGCTGCCAGATTGCCTGCAAATCGGAGAATGCCACCCCTCCGGGGGTGTTCTGGGCCAGGGTGCTCAAGCAGGAGGCGGGCAAGTTCCCTAATGTGCGGAGGAGTTCCTTGCCCCTGCTGTGCATGCACTGCCAGGATCCCGCCTGCCAGCAAGTGTGCCCCACCGGGGCTACCACCAAGAGCGATAGCGGTATCGTGGAGGTGGACTCCGATGCATGTGTGGGCTGCCGTTATTGCATGATGGCCTGCCCGTATAGCGCCCGCTACTTCAACGGCAAGGAGCGCTCCTATTTCGGGCAGGAGTTGAACGAGTACGAGAAGGCAGGCTATCCTAACCACCCTATCGGGGTGGTGGAGAAATGTGATTTCTGCCACCACAGGTTGGAGAAGAAGTTAGAGCCGGCCTGTGTGGCCAACTGCATGGCCAAGGCACGCTACTTCGGTGACCTGGATGACCCCAACAGCGAGGTCTCCCGCCTGATACGGGAGAAGCGGGGCCAGCAGCTCCATCCCGAACTGGGCACCGACCCTTCCGTGTACTACCTGCCTGCATAGAGGAGAGCCATGGCGATTTGGGAAGACCCGTTCCAGAAGCTATCCGAGGATCTGAAGGCTACCCTGCGTCCCCAGCGGGAGTGGGTGGCGGGGCGGGGTGTGTTCCTGCTCCTGGGCCACTTCTTGTCTGGCGCCGGGGCGGGGACATGGATGTTCTCCATCTACTTTGGGGTTACCGCCGGGTTGGTGCTGTCACTGGTGGTGGTGGCCCTGGGTGGGGTGGCCCACCTTTTGTTCCTGGGGCGGTCGAGGCGGGCTTGGCGCATAATTCGCCAGCTACATAAATCGTGGATAAGCCGGGGCCTGCTGAGCATGTCCCTGTTCCTCGTCTGTGGAACGGCTTACCTGCTGCTGGAGCGCGCCGGGGCAGCCTCCGGAGCGTTGGGCGGGGTATTTCTGGTGCTGTCACTGGTGGGGATGGCAGGCATCTTGCTCTACAAAGGCTTTGTGTATGCGGTGTCACGGGCCATCCCGTTCTGGAACACGCCTCTGTTACCCGCCCTCTATATCGCCTATGGGGTGCGTGGTGGTGCCGCCATTCTGCTGGTGGCCAACGCTTTAGGGGTTGGCGGGGTGGAGTTGAATTCTCTGGAGTTTATAAAGCTCTGGGTGGCCGTCTCCAGCGCAGTGTTGGTACTGATATATCTGGCGGGAATGAGCAGTTCCGGGGTGGCGTCCCGCCGCTCAGTTTCACAGTTGCTGGGTCTGCGGGGCAGCGCTTCTCTGGCGTTCTACATAGGTGTGATGCTGCTGGGCCTGGTGGTGCCCATCGGCATTGGCCTGCTGTCCCAATACGGTAACGTTTCACCGTGGGTGTTGGGCCTGGTGGGTGTGTCCTCGCTGGTAGGCGATTTCTATGTCAAGTACTGCGTGGCCCGGGCTGGAATCTACCTGCCGCTTAGCGGTGAGTTCCCGGCGCGATAGCTTTCACCTCGTACGCAGTGCATAGCTGGACTCCTGCGGGGAGGTGCAGGAAGAGGGTTTAGGTGGCCCGTGATGCCAGTCAGCCGGCGGCTCCTTGGGTAGGCCCAATGCAGCATTGGCCTCGTCCAGCAGGCGCTGAAGCTCATGGCGTAGGTCCGGCACGGAGGTCAAGGGAAGCAGCGTACGTAGGCTGAGAACCATGCCCGGTAATGCTTCCTCGACGCTTCTCCTCCGCTCTAGATGCTGCTGGAACATGGCGTTAATGGCTGAAAGCTCTTTCAGTTTGTAATCCAGCACTATCTTGTCTTCCGTAAGTTCCTGCCGCTGCTTCTTCTTCAAGTGCAAATCATGGGGCTCCTTGGCAAATGCGCGGAGTTGTTTTTCCAGCAGGGCTGGATTGGTGAGGCTGGAGTTATCCTCACTGTTTACAACTACTATACTACTAAGGAAGGTCAACGGCAGACCTTCAGTTCTTAGAGGCGATGAACACTGGCAAAAGAGCAAAACAGAAGGGCAATGTCTACACGAGGTTGCATTCGTTGCTATGGAGTCCCTGGTGGGATTCGAACCCACGACCCGCTGCTTAGAAGGCAGCCGCTCTGTCCGACTGAGCTACAGGGACCTTTTCCGCCCGATTCTACAATACTTGCCACTGGAGTGTCCAGCGATTGCACTCATTCTGTACATTGGTGACACATCTCCCTTCCACTATTGGCATTGTAGCGGATACTGTTGCGGGGCAGGGTAGTGTCCACGTTCACTATCACTCAGATATCAGACCGGCCTCAGGGTACATCTCTTTAGGGCGTTAAATAACCCTTAGAATATCCCCATGCTAGATCGCGCCCTGGCTTCGGGAAGAACGCAGAGGTCACGGAATAGCCTTATCTAGGTCATAGCCTAGGGATTATCTGTAGGCCAGATTGACCTGAATTTACTCCATCACCTGCGTTCTGAGGTTATGCCGTAAAGGTAACCGATGAGGAGGACCACAAGAATACCCGCCAGCACCAGATGCCCGTCGCTCAAGCGCCGGCGCAGGCGGCTGCCGGCACGCCCCAGAGTTGTCACACCTGACCCCCCAGATAGAGTCGGGCAACTTCCGGGTCTTTTAGGAGGTCCTGGCCTTGGGCCTCCAGTCTGTTCTGTCCCCCGGCCAGCACATATCCCCGGCCGGAGAGTTTCAGCGACTCCCGAGCGTTCTGCTCCACCATGAGAATAGACACACCGGTGCGATTGATGTTCATAATGTTCTCAAACACCCAGGCTACCATCATGGGCGCAAGGCCGGCTGACGGCTCATCTAGGAGCAGTAGGATAGGGTTCAGCATAAGAGCCCGAGCCAGGGCTAGCATCTGTCGCTGCCCTCCTGAGAGCTTGCTGGCCCGGTCATGGCGCCTTTCGGCTAGGGGAGGGAACAGTTTCATACACTTCCGTGAGCCGCTGTCGGAAGTCATCGGTGCGCAAAAAGGCCCCCATCTCGAGGTTCTCGTGAATGGAGAGGGAGGGAAAGATATTACTGGTCTGGGGAACATAGCACAGGCCAAGGCCTACGATTTCCTCCGGAGGCATGCCGGTAATATCCTTCCCTTGGAAGTGCACCTGGCCCCTCTTGGGCCGTAGCAAGCCCACTATGCTTTTCATCAAGGTGGACTTCCCTGAGCCATTGGGCCCGATGATGGCAACAATCTCCCCCGGCTGCACGGCTAGAGAGACCCCATGGAGGATCTCCGTCTCGCCGTAGCCAGCTACCACCTGTGTGACCTCCAGCAAGCTCATGCGCTGCGTCCACCTAAATAAGCCTGCAACACCCTGGGGTCACGCTGCACCTGCTTGGGTGGCCCCTCAGCAATGTTCTCACCGTTGCTCAAGACGATGATGGGATTGCATAGGCGCATGACCAGGTCCATATCGTGCTCAATAAGTAGAAAAGTGATACCCTTCTCATCGCAGGCCCTCCGGATATGCCCTACTATCTCGTTCATCAAGGTGGGATTTACCCCGGCGCCGGGTTCGTCCAGCAGCACCATCTGGGGTTCAGCCATCAGCGTGCGGGCTATTTCCAGGAGTTTTTTCTGTCCTGTTGAGAGGTTGCCAGCGTACTCGTCCTTCAGGCCAACTAGGTTGACGAACTGCAAAACTTCTACAGCCCGTGCTTCCACCTCTCGCTCTTGGCGGCTAACCCGCCAGGGAAGCAGCCATGAACTCCACATGCGTTCCCCTACTTGCCAGCCAGGCACCAGCATAAGATTCTCAAGCACGGTCATGCGCTTAAGCTCTCGAGGTATCTGGAAGGTGCGCACAATCCCTCTGCGGAAGACCTCGTGGGCGGGAAGCCCGTCCACACGCTCTCCTTTGAACATGATACGGCCGCTGGTACACTTCAGGAAACCGGTTATCAGGTTAAAGAGGGTGGTCTTGCTGGCGCCGTTGGGACCTATGAGCCCTGTGACGGTTCCGGCCCTAACCTTCAACGAGCATTGATTGACCGCCCGAACCCCATCGAAGTCCTTGACCACATCCTGGGTCTCCAGGAGGCTGCCGTTGTCTTTCCCTGCTGTGTTGTTCATCAAATCGAGATGGATTTCAGCACAATCCTACATCTTAAAAGCCTTCATTGCCAATTACCATCAGTGCTTCAGGCGCCGTAAACCACAGCTTCGATGACTATATCACTGGCGCTTTTTGTGGTCCCTGGCAGTGAGCGCCAACGCAAGCTACAACTTACACAATTTACTTGACACTACCACACATGACATTGGTGCGTCCAGCAGTAGGGCCAAGCCCAGCAACACTGTCATGATGAGCGTAGCTGAGAATCTCAGTGCGCCATGGGAATTGGGGCATCTTGCCTCCCTCATTATATTTTCCTTGTCCTTGGGGTAAAATAGGCGCAAG
>PVBE011568707.1_pt1 | contig 11234 bp, 7 predicted proteins | sample 1631181 | NCBI WGS metagenome assembly PVBE01 (sample SAMN08397723, study PRJNA350692) | Marine metagenome, whole genome shotgun sequencing project. | isolation source: water | place: Pacific Ocean | collected 2012-04 | reverse complement strand
GCTCGCGCGCACCATCGCCCCCACGAGCTTCGGCGACGACCCGAACATCTCTCTCGTCACCTTCCCCGCCTCCGCGATCGCCTCTTCATCGTACGTCGTCCCCGAGACGTACAACTGCGCCCACGTGACGCGTCGTCCCGGCCCGAGCCCTCGGCGCGCGCCCTCCACGCACTCTCGAAGCGCGTCGCGAAGCGTCGTCTTCGTCGACTCGGCCGTCGCGAACGCGAAGGCGTTTTCACTCGCCCTCGTCGTCGACGGCGACGACGACGCGCTCGACGTCGCGTTCGCGCGCGGTGGTCGCGCGCTCGACGGCGTGGGGACGCGGTCGTCGTCGCCCTCGTCGTCGCGCGAGAAGACGCGCGCGGACGAGAAGCGACGCGCGACGAGCGACGGGAAAGGTGTCGTCGTCGAGGACGAGGCGCTCGTCGCGCGAGAGAGAGAGAGAAGGGCGAGACGACGCATCCGGAGTCGACGCGCTCTGTCGTCTGGAAATCTCCGACACGACGGCCGTCTCGAGTCGACAGTCGACGACGCCGAGGTCGCGCGCGCGGGCGCGGGCGGGAGACGAGCGCGCGAGCGATCGTTCGATCGCGCGAGACGGGAGACGAGGGCGAGGAGGAGGCGAGGAGGCGGACGCGCGGGATCGTTCGTGGGACGTCTGGAAAATCGATCGGCGACGAACGAACGAACGAACGAACGACGGGCGGTGACGGGAGACGGGAGACGGGACGGGGGCGATGGAGGTCGACGATGTCGACGCGGGTGAACCGATGCCGGTGACTCGGGGGGAGGAGGACGCGACGACGGCGAGCGGAGGCGACGAGACGACGGCGGGAAAGTTTCGCGCGGCGGCCGAGACGCGGGAGACCGCGCTGCCGTTGCGCGTGTTGGACGAGTACGAGTTTAGGGATAAGTTTAACGAGGGTAAATTCGTGAACGTGCACGGGTCCAAGCCGTGCGAGGTGCTGGTGCTGGGAAAGGCGAGGAAGATTGAGGGCGGCGAGAGCGAATTACCGAGCAAGGTCTTGGCGGAGACGTTGACGCCGCAGGACAAGCCTCCGCACGCGCTCAAGCTCATGGAGGTGCACGATTGGGTGATTAGATACGGTGGTGACGCGCCGGAGATTTGGTTGGTGACGCCTCGGGCGTGGTACAAACTTTTAGAGCCGAGCGTGAGGTTTGAAAAGTACGTCACGACGACGCTTCGACGCGCGCGCTTCGTCAACGCCGTCGTGCAAGCGCTCGCGCAGGATTGGAATTTAGAGCTCGAGCGAGGTCTCGGCATCATTCTCGAAATTCCTGTCGTGGCGCACGACGTGCCGATGGCGATCAAAACTCCGACGAAAGCGGCGAGACTTCTCGGCGATACGTCCGCCGAGGCGCAACGAGAGGCGGCGCTCGACGGACGCTCCGAGGAGGACGCCAACGATTCGAGCGCGTACAGGTACACTCGTGCCGACGTCGTTGTCGATGGGTTCTTCATCGCGTCCCAGATCGAGACTTTAGTCAAATCTGGGGCGCTTCGACCGACTGGTGCGCCCGCGTCCGCGTCCGCGTCCGCCGCCGACGTCGACGTCCCGTCCTTCGTCGTCGATTTACAGACGTGGACGAGCGACAAGCACCAACTGGGAACATCGACCAAAGCATCAAGATTGGAGCGCGACAGAGCGCGCCGAGAGCGTATCCGCGCCGAGAAACAGGCGGAGAAGGAGGCGAAAAACAAACCGCATCCACCGCGCATGGAACCGCCGCCGCAGGCGTCTCGCGTCCTCGAGCGATACTCGGCCCGCGTCGGTCCGGCGTTGCTCGCCGAGACGCTCACGCTGTGGGATTTCTCGCAAGTCTTCACGCGTCCGCTCCACTTTCCTCGATGTCCGCTCGATCGATTCGCCCGGGCGTTCTTGAGCGACGACGTCACGGCGGCGGAGTCGGCCCTCTTGCGCGATTTCATGACGGCGTGTCTGCGCGTCGTCGAGGGACGCGTCGACTCCATCGATCACGAGACGATGAAGACGCCACCCGAGCGGGCGCGATGGTGGACCGATCCGGTGATGGGAATCAACGACATCGGCGAGCTCGATTGGGAAGACCGCGCGAACCACTTGATCGTCGAGTATCAGCGCTGGATCAACGGCCGCGCGAGACCGCACGCGGTGCGCGCCGTCGCGGCGTTGGACGCGGGCGAACCGATCGAACGCGCGCCACCGACTGGACGCGTGTCGCTCGCCGTCGCACTGTGCGCTATCGCGTCGGAGAGCGAGGCATTTCGGGAATATTTCACCGAGGTGTACGACCGAACGCGCGAACGACGGAAAAAGGGTGAGTTTCACGTCAATCCGCCGACGCTCGCCGAGGAGGTGCCGAAGACGGAGAAGACGAAGACGAAGTCGGAGGGCGTCGAAGAGGACGCTCGCGAGGTGGATCGAGACGACGGCGAGAGGGATGGCGACGCGATGGAGACGGACGACGTCAAGGTTGAACGCGCCGACGAGGAGGACGACGGAGAGGACGACGGAGAGGAGTCGAAACCGCCGACGCTCGCCGAGTACCGTCGCGAACAGCTCACCGCGTGGAGAGCAGAATTCGTCAATCGATCGGTGGTTACGCGTGGGAAACCCGTCGCCGTGGATGAACACGGACGACGATACTTTGCGCTCGGTGGTTTGAACAACGCGTGTAGACTCTTCGTGGAGACGCCGCCGGATGGATGGCTCGACGACGAGCGGGAGGGGGGCGGCGGCGATGACGACGACGCGCCGCGAATCGTGGACGGGATGGAGATGCCGAAACGACCGAAGACGCGACCACCGGTGGACAACGTCGAGTACGCGGAAGATTTAGAAGACGTGCCGTCTGGATCGGGCGACGTGTCGGGCTTGCGCGAATACGGTTCGCGATGGGGCGTGTACGAACCGGGTGAGAGTCTGGACGCACTGAGCGCGTGGTGCAACGCGTCGTACGATAACGAACGATTCATCACCAAATTACACAGATTGGTGTCGAACGCCGTCGACGGCGCCGACGCCGAGCCGCCGCTCGAACCGTCCGCGCGACTCGAGAGAATCAAAGAGTTGTGCGATTCCATGTCCGTCGACGCGTACGCGCACTTGGAGAGCGTCCCAACGGGCACCGCAGACGAACGAACGCGCGCGGTCCGTCTGTTTGAGACTGTGAAATTCATCGCGCATTCGGCGCCGTTTTGGCGCACGGGGGACATGCGATGGATGGATCGCTTCATACGCGTCGCGTCGCGCATCGAGGCCGTCTGCAGCGCCGAGGAACCGTCGTTGATCGATCTTCTCAAGACGCTCGCGGGCATAGAGAGCGTGTTTTCGCAGGCGAGTCTCATGGACGACGCCGCGTGGACGGAGATGAAACCGACGTGGTTGGCGCAATTGCGCTTTTACGTCTACGGACCGCGCGCCGAGGACGAACTCGCGGGCGCGGCGCCGTCCGAGCCGTCGACGACGGCGAACGGAGAAAACATCCCGGCGCTCAACGACATATTTACCGCGCCCGAATTGCTCGAACCGTTACCGCCGCTCACCGTGCGTCGCGCCGCCAACTTGGTGAATCAATTTTTGCGTTACGTGGCGCAGGATTCGCACCGCATGTCGCAGCGCGCGTTTCAACTCACCACTGGGATCGAACACGGCGTCGCCGCCATCAAGCCCGGAGAGATCGTCGCTCTGATCAGACGAGGACTGTCAAAGACGTACGCGAGGTACGTGGAGAAGAAATCGAGACCGAGAAATTGGATCGATGTCAACTCGTTGCGACCGGTGGAGCGGTGCGCGGTGCTCGGCGTCGCGTACAGAGGATGCGAAGAAGCGCGTCGAGGGGACGGTGAGGTGAATCCGCCGTGCGCGTGGTTCATGTGTCTGTTGTTGGATGAACCGGACACGGAGCGTCAGGCGAGCACGCGATCGAAGAACAGCGTGGAGGCGGTGAAAACGGAGAAGGATGAACGTCGACTCGTCATGGCGCCGTTGTACGCGGGCGACATCGCCGAGTACGTCTTGCCGTGGTCCAAGTATCAAGAGGTGGATAACAAACCATTCAGCCCTGGAAATCGAATCATGATGCAATTCGAAGGCGTGCAAGCCGCCAATGAATCGCGAGGGATCGTGTCGGTGAACGGCGCGGTGTATTACCTCGGTCGCGTGAGAAAGACGCGCGCCAGTCCCGATCGATGGGAAACCGTCATGGTGGTCTTCGACAGCGATCCGGAGGATTACATGTGGGTCTCTCCGTGGGAAATCGTCGAAGCGCCGGAGGAGTATCACGATCCCGTGCACCTGGCACCCGAACCCGTGGACATTTGGAAGTCGCTGACGCCGGAGGATATGGCGCACATCGCGCGGTGCAAAGCCATCGCGCGTCGATTGGGATGGCCGTCGGGCGATCATAGAAAAGATTTCGACAAGTTTCGCGAGGAAGCCTTCGGTCACGGCGACATGCCGATCGCCCCCGTGTTTTGCGGCTCGCGCATGAATCTCCATCGCGTCTTCATCGAGACGTTACATCTCGGTGGGTACGAACAAGTCACGCGAGCCAAGTTTTGGAAGACGGTGGCGCGATCGCTCGGGCGCGATTTGACGTCGCACACCAGCGCGTCGTTCGCGATGCGTCGCTCGTACGAGCGGTGTCTGTACCCGATGGAGACGTACCTGACGAGCACGGAGATGGTGGAGAAACTCGGTCTCATCATCAACGAGGAGGCGACGACGATGGAACAGTTCCCGGGCTCGCTTCCGGGCGGCGTCGCCAACGACGAGTACGTGGAAGACGACGACGATGCTCCGAGTGACGACGACGACGACGACGACGACAAAACAATAGACGACGAGATGGAGGATGCGAACGACGAAGAAAAACCCGACAAGGACGATGCTGACGATTACAAACTCTCCGACGAAGATTTCGACGAAGAAGACGGGAGCGACGACGGCGAATCCGACTCGGATTGGAAATAGACAATCTTCAATCTTTCAATCTCGATTGTAAAGCGTGTACACGTTTGTGTTAAAAACTCGCCGGCCAGTAAATCGTAAACTCGGTTCCCCGTTCGTGCTCCTCCTCCTCCTCCTCCGCCGCGTCCTCCGCGCCGTCGACGGCGTCCCCGAGAGCGTGCGCCGCCTCGGCGAGATAAATCGTCGAATCCGCCAGCGCCACCACCTCTCCCAACAACAACGTGCTGTACGGAAACAAACGATCCTGTCCTCGACATACAACCCTCGCCTCGATTCGATACACATCACCACTTCTCGCGCACCCATCGCTCGTTCGCGCGCGCGCGACGACGCGCTTCCCGACGGCGTCCACCGTCCCGCACGCGTCGCCCACCACCCTCCCTCGCGCGTCTCGAATCCGTCCCTCCACCACCTCGCACGTCGCCTCCGAGTCCCCGCGCACGATCTCGCTCTCGAAACACGCGTCGAACCCATCGGTCGCGTCGCACGGCGAGAACCGCGCGATTCGAATGACATCATCATCTTCTTCATCCATGGCGATTCGTCTCGCCTCGACGACGTTTTCGTCGTCGCGCGCGTCGTGCGCCGAGACGCGACCGATCGCGACGATCGCGACGCACGCGAGGACGAGACGCATGACGCGCGCGCGTCCCATCGTTCGCTCGCGCGGGCGATGGACGTCGTCGACGGATGTCGCGCGTTCGTTCGGTCGTCGCGTTCGAGAATCCGACGACGACCCTCGACGCGACGAACGAGAGACGCGCGAACGCACGAACGAACGGACGGACGGACGGACGAATGGACGATCGATCGATCGACCCGAGAGACGTCCGTCCGACGCCGTTCGCGCGTTCGGTCGTGCGTCGTCGCGACGAGATGATTAATCGATGAATTCTCGACACATCATGTCGCTCCCGCGCCGACGACGGATGGCCCCCTCGCGTGGGCGCGCGAGGTCGACGCGACGACGACGACGGACGCGAGCGCCGTCTCTCTGTCCCTCTCTCCAGGCGGTCGTACGAACCCGCGTACGCGTACGCGCGCGATGGGTTCGCGACGATGGAAACCGGGCACCCGCGTGACGTCGGCGTCGTCGACGCGCCGCCGCCGCCGACGACGACGACGACGACGCCCGCGACGGCGACGGCGACGGCGTGGTGCGCGCCTTCGCGCGCGCGCGACGTCGGCTTCGCGCTCGCGCGACGCTCGGACGGTGGCGAGACGGTGGGAGAGATGGAGACGAGGCGACTCGCGGGATTCGATCGACGACTCGATCGTCGCGCGAGCGAGACGCGCGACGCGCGACGATCGAGCGCGGAGACACCGACGGTGGACGCGACCCGCGAGTTGGTGGAGATGGAGACGACGATGGGCGCACCTCGGGCGCCGGAAGGGGTGATGGGACGATTGGCGGCGCTGGAGACGTCCGAGCGCGCGACGGCGCGCGAGTTGGAGAGCGTCAAGGCCATGCTGACGGATATCATGGCGACGCAGTCGAATGTGTTGGCCGCGCTCGCGTCGCACCGTTCGATCGATCGAGAGGAGGCGGTGAGAGGCGAGGCGGTGGAGCGCCGGCGGCGGGGACGCGAGAAGCGTCGCCGCGCGAGAGAGAGCGAACGACGAGACGACGCGCGATTCGGGAGAGACGACGATTCCGCCGCGATCGCGATCGCGACGGACGAGGACGAGGGGGAGATGAGCGAATCGCAGCTCCAAAAGATCGTTTTGCGGAGGATGTTCATGCATCAACGCGGCTTGAACGAAGAATCGAGCCAATCCGCGTGACGCAGCGCGCGCGCCGACCGACCGACCGACCGACCGACCGAAAGAGACGCGCGCGCGCGGACTGAACACCCACGATACGACAGATTCGACGCGCATCGTCGCGCTCGCCGACGCGCGCGCGCGCGCATGTATGTATGTATGTATGTATGACTCGCACGACTCTCGCCGGCGGTTCCCAACCACCTGACCGTCAGTACCGGTCCCGTTGCCTCATGCCTCGAGGCGTCCTCGACGTCTCGCGCGACGGCGCCGGCGGTGGATCGCGGTGCCCGCCCGCGCTCGCGCGAAGCGTCGCCCTGGCGTTTCTCGCCCTCACCGCGGCGTTCGTCGTCGGGTGCGTGCTCGCCCACGAGCTCATCATTCACGGCCACCCCGGCGCGTTCGCGCTCTTTCCCACCGTCGGTGCGCTGTATCTCCTCGCGAGCGTGCCCCTGGCGGTGGTGTACACGAATCCATCGGACGTGCGCGCGGGTCTGAACCCGCTCGTGCCGTCGGATTACGCGTGGTTGTTCAGGAGGACGTACTCGGCGTTCGCGAGCTCGACGGACGGCAAAGTGCGAGGGAAAGATCTCTGAGCGCGCGAGACCGTCTTCGTTCGACGACGCGCGCGGTGGTGTACCTAGTACTTTATGTTGTTATTTCTAACGTCTGCTAAAAAGTGAGTGAGTGCTGGCGTCGGCGACGTCGCGCGCGCTCCCGCGTGTCTCTCGAGTGTCGCGGGGGCGTCGTCACGCGCGCTTTTTCAAGTCAAACTCATCCTCGAGCACTCGCACGAGCTCGGCGCATCGCTCGCCCTCGCGCACGATACGAAAATGACGATCGGTGGAGCTCAAATCCACGATCGTGCTCCCCAAACGCCCGGTATCGATCGTCCCGCCGTCGAAGACCTCGTCGCACTCGCCCCAGAGCGCCTCAAACTCCGTCGCCGACGTCGTGCTCGCCTCGCCCGATCTGTTCGCGCTCGTCAGCGCGATCGCCCCACCGTGCGCGCGACACACCTCACGCACGAAATCACTCCCCGGCACGCGCACGCCGATGAGATCGACGTCCGGATTCAGCGCGGAGGACACCGCCGCGGCGCCGCCGTCGCCCGCCGCGCGCTGTCGCAACAAAACCGTCACCGGTCCCGGAAGTATCCGCTCGAGCATCCCCTCGTCCAGATGCGCGCACGCCCCATACATCCCCACGTCCTTCGCGTCTCCCACCGCGATCGCCACCGGCACGCCCGTTCGTCTCCCCTTGACCTCGTACAATCGCCGCACGGCGCCGTCGTCGCGCGCGCAACACGCGAATCCATAAATCGTATCCGTCGGCACCGCGATCACCCCTCCCCGTCCCAACGCTCGCACCGCCGCCTCCACCGCGTTCACCCCGTTCGCCTCTCGCGTCGTCGCCGCCTCCAGACGCCTTCTCCGCTCGCCCTCGCCCCGTTCCCGCGCGCCCCATCCTCGCGCGAACCACGCCCTTTTCACCGCGCGCGCGACTCCGCGCGACGACGACGACGACGACGACGCGATCGACGACGCGCGCGACGTCGACGACGCGATCGAGACCATCGGTCGCATCGCGCGCGTCTCCGTCTGCGAAATCCATCGAGAAAGAAAAAGGGCGCGTCTCGTCGGCATGATTGACGACGAAAACCACCCCGTGGGCACCGACACAATTCGACGCTCCAGACGCGGTTTCTCTCGCTCCACTCGCGACGCATGTTTCGTAATCTCGCGAATAAACTCTACGGCGCGTCGACGACGACCGCGTCGACGACGACGACCCCGCAGAACGCGTCGGCACCGTCGGCATCGTCATCATCATCCGCGTCAGCATCATCATCCGCCGACGCCCCTCGACCGACGACGACGTTCGCCGATCGATTCGTCATGTCCTGGAACGAGGAGGACGTCGCGTTCATGGGCGAGGACCCGTACGGGGACTGCGCCGGGAACGTCTTCGCGCAGGCGGCGGCGGAGAGTCGACGACGCGCGGAGGCGGAGGGCGCGCGCGAGGGCGAACCGCGCGCGAGCGTCGACGGCAGGTCGAGACGCGCGAGCGTCGATGAAGCGAGGGACGCGCGCGAACGCGCCGAGGAGAAAACGCGCGCGTTTTTTCGAATCGGGCCGACGTGAGCGAGGGGTGAATGGGTGAGCGGTCGCGCGTCGATTCGGTTTCGTACCCGTTGTAACGAATGAATGAATGATTTTCTGCATTCAGTCCCCTCGATGAATGAATGGCGCGATGCGATGCGTCAGTGCGCGGTGGGGGTCGAGGAGACGGCGTGCTCGATGGAGGACGCGTGGGGGAGACGCGCGCGGGATGTTCGCGCGCGGGTGAAGCGCGGGCGGCGCGCGGGCGGCCGTTTCGTGATGATGATGACGATGATGATGATGATTACGTCGACGACGCTGGCGGTGGTGCACGCGCGCGAGGACGGTGATGAACCGTCGTCCGATGGGAAGAGCGTGCACACGGTGTTTAGCACGGAGTGTACCGCGTACTTTGATTGGCAATCGCTCGGTTTGTACGACTCGTGGCGACGCGTCGGGCAGCGAGGAAAGTTTACGAGACTGATGGCGTGCGACGACGCGCGTCCGAAGGGTTTGGACATCGTTCCGGACACGCACGTGCATCCGAATTACGCCACGCATCCGGTGAGTAAGGATCGGTACTCGGCGTATAATAAACCGTTTAGCATCAAGCATTGGTTGGAGCACGTCGACGTCGAGGCGGATTTCATCATAGTTTTGGACGCGGATATGATTTTTAGGGCGCCGATGACGGTGGATTTATTGGGCGTGCGTCGAGGCGCGCCGGTGTCGGCGCTGTATACGTATTTAATCGGGACTTTACCGGAAAATCACATGGGCGTCAAGGCGAGAGTGCCGAACGTGGAAAAGACGCAACAGGTGGGCGGTTTCACGGTGATGCACAGGGAGGACATGCGCGCGCTCGCGCCGAGATGGTTACACTGGACCGAGGAGGTTCGAAACGACCCCGATTCGTGGGCGAACACCGGGGACATATACAACGACAATGGGAAATACGGACCGCCGTGGATTTCGGAGATGTACGGATACGTCTTCGCCGCCGCGGAGGTGGGCATCGAGTTTCAGGTGCACGACGATTTCATGTTGTACCCGGGGTACATGCCACCTCGTGACGCTCGGTTCCCGGTCGTCTTGCACTACGGCTTGACGTTCAACGTATTGGATTACGCGTTTTCCAAACACTGGTACCACGGGTTCACCCTCGGGTGTCCCGACCAAGAGCTCTTCCAACGGCCTCCGGATCCGAGCGCGTTGCGAACGCGCGGCATGCTACGTCGTCGCGATGAGATCACCCTGCACTGCGCGTGGGGATTGTACAACGCCACGCGAGGGTACGCCATGGAGCGATGCGGCGTGAAGGATCCGCGCGATCCTCCGAAAAAGTCGTACGCATGTCGCAAGGACTCGCTCGGCGTATTGACGTGTGAGGAGAGGCGCGGCGACGACACGTTTCGAGGCGAAGAGTCCACGTGTCAAGACACGAACGAGGCGTGTTGCGACTGGGCGAGCAAAGGCGAGTGTGATAGGAATCCGACGTTCATGTCGGAGAGTTGTCCCCTGTCGTGCGATCAGTGCCCGGACGTGCGATGTCCGTCCAAGTGTTGTCCTCCGGATGCGCCGAGAGAGGAGAACGTCGCGCCGGCGGCGATTCCGGTTCGCGACGCGGTCGAAGAGAGACCGACGGTGGAGAAGCCGATCGAGGATGCCAGAGTCGAGACCGCGAGGCGCGAGGAGCAGACGCCGAAAGAGGTGCGCGAGGGAACGCGCGACATCGAAGAGGACAACGAAGACGTCGGCGGATATTCGTCGTGGCGCTGGCCCGGCGTCGTCCTCGTCTCGCTCGTCCTACTCCTGGGCGTCGCTCGCGTGCGAGCGGCGATGCGACGACGCGATCGTCGGCGCGCGAGACCGAGATTCTTTTACAGAGTCAAGCAATAGATTCACTAGATTTCAATTGGTACATTTTTCTAGACGCGAATCACGCGTACACCACGCCGGTTTTCTCCTCGAGCAAACGCCACAGTCTCGCTTGATCTTCGTCGCCCGCGCGGCTTGCACGCGGTTGCGGACGCGCGCCGATGAAGTACGCGCCGTTGTGTTCAGCCCCGTTTCGCTCGACGTCTTCGATCATGATGGTGTACTCGTCGTTCGCCTCGTACGTCTCGATGCCGCACCGTCCCCAGCCCGCGAGAAGCATCTTCGTATTCACCGTTCCCGGATCGCACGAAAACACGTTCAAATCGTCCACGCTCGCCTCTCCACCGCACAATCTCCCCGCCTCGAGTCGATCGAACATCTCGTACGACATCGCCTTCATCGCCGCCTTGGAGAGAGAATAGGCGCCGTGCGGCGAAAATCGTCGCTCCGCGTCGACGTTTTCAAAATCAATCCTCGGCGCCGCCGAAATCGACGCCACGTTCAACAGACTCGATTT
>PVBE010269839.1_pt1 | contig 11234 bp, 9 predicted proteins | sample 1631181 | NCBI WGS metagenome assembly PVBE01 (sample SAMN08397723, study PRJNA350692) | Marine metagenome, whole genome shotgun sequencing project. | isolation source: water | place: Pacific Ocean | collected 2012-04 | reverse complement strand
TATTCACCGGTAGCAACGTTGAACCCGTAGGTTGAGCTCTTCGACTTCTTGACTTCCTGTACAATCAGGGCGCCTTCCATCCCGGCGTTGCTCACGAGCTGACGCAGCGGGGCTTCAAGAGCGGCCTTGACGATCTGAACGCCAACGGCTTCGTCGCCCTCGACATCGATCTTGCCCAGGGCTTTCTGCGCACGCAGGAGAGCCACGCCACCGCCGGCAACGACGCCTTCTTCAACCGCAGCGCGTGTAGCGTGCAGTGCGTCTTCGACCCTGGCCTTTTTCTCCTTCATCTCGGTCTCTGTAGCAGCGCCAACGTTGATAACCGCAACACCACCGGCCAGCTTGGCCAGGCGTTCCTGCAGCTTCTCGCGGTCGTAGTCAGAGGTCGTATCATCGATCTGACGCTTGATCAGAGCAACGCGACCCTGGATGTCGGAAGTTTTTCCGCCACCTTCGACGATCGTGGTGCTTTCCTTGTCAACCGTGATGCGCTTCGCTGAACCGAGATCGTCGATGCCGACGTTCTCAAGCTTGATACCAAGATCTTCGCTCAGCATCGTGCCGCCCGTAAGAATCGCGATATCTTCCAGCATGGCCTTCCTGCGATCGCCGAATCCCGGGGCCTTGACGGCGCAGCACTGCAGCGTGCCACGGAGACGGTTAACAACCAGGGTTGCCAGGGCTTCGCCCTCGACGTCCTCGGAGATGATCATGAGAGGCTTGCCTGCCTTGGCTACGTTCTGAAGCAGCGGGAGCAGATCCTGAAGGTTCGAGATCTTCTTCTCGTGGATCAGGATGTAAGCGTCTTCGAGAACAGCTTCCATGCTGTCGGCGTCCGTCACGAAGTACGGAGAAAGGTAGCCCTTGTCAAACTGCATACCTTCAACTACGTCCAGCGTTGTCTCGATCGTCTTGGCTTCTTCGACCGTGATCGTACCGTCTTTGCCGACCTTGTCCATGGCATCGGCAATAGTCTCACCGATCATGGCCTCGCCGTTGGCGGAAATGGTCGCCACCTGGGCGATCTCGGTATGCTCCTTGACGCGCTTTGCCTGTTTGGCGACTGCAGCAACAACTACCTCTGTCGCGCGGTCAATACCACGCTTGAGACTCATCGGGTTGGCACCCGCGGTCACATTCTTAAGACCTTCGCGGTAAATGGACTCTGCCAGAACCGTGGCGGTAGTGGTACCGTCACCCGCAACGTCGCTTGTCTTGCTTGCGACTTCGCGTACCATCTGGGCGCCCATATTCTCGAAGGCGTCAGGAAGTTCGATTTCCTTTGCTACCGTAACACCATCCTTGGTCACGGTGGGTGAACCGAACTTCTTGTCCAGGATGACGTTGCGGCCACAGGGGCCCAAGGTCACCTTGACGGCTCTACTGAGCTTCTCCACGCCGGACAAAACGGCCTGGCGTGCGTCGCTGTCATATTTCAACTGCTTACCTGACATCACAAACTCTCCCAATTATTCTTTTGATTGTCTCTCTTCAGAAACGAAAGGTACCGCTCCGCGGTCCATATTTAGCCAATGATTCCAAGAATATCGTCTTCGCGTACGATCTGATATTCCTTGTCGTCGATCTTGACCTCGGTACCGCCGTACTTGGGCATGAGAACGAGATCGCCTTTCTTAACGTTGAAAGGAATGACCTTCCCGTCGTCATCCTTTTTGCCGGTGCCCACGGCAATTACTTTGCCTTCCTGGGGCTTTTCTTTGGCTGTATCAGGAATAATGATACCACCCTTTTTCACTTCATCAGCCGCTTCTATCGGCTGAACCAGAACTCGATCTCCCAAAGGTTTGATCTTCATTGTTTCTCCGTCCCTCCTTGTGTTTCCTGCTCTCAAATCACAGTGAGAGCAACTTTACTCTAACAACCTATTTCTTGTCGTCGTCAACCATCTCAAAATCGGCGTCTATCACGTCGCCGTCATCGTTTGCCTCGGACTTCGCCTCTTTACCTTCCCCGTCCGCCGCACCGGCGCCCGCTTCGGCAGCGCCATCCGCGGCATCCTGCTGTTCCGAGCCCTGTGGCTGTGAATACAGATCTGCCGAAATCGCCTGCATCTCGTTGTTCAGGTTCTCCAGCTTGGCCTTGATCTCATCCGTATTCTCGGTCTTGATAGCCTCCTTGAGACTCTCAACTGCAGCTTCCACCTTGGCTTTCTTGTCCTCGGCAACCTTGTCAGCGTGCTCCTTGAGCAGCTTCTCTGTCTGGTAAACCGCGTTCTCGGCCGTGTTCTTGGTTTCTACACCTTCACGAAGGTTGCGGTCCTCTTCCGCATGCTTCTCGGCGTTCTTTACCATGTCCTGGATCTCGTCCTCGCTGAGACCGCTGGAAGATGTGATCGTTATCTTCTGCTCCTTGCCAGTTCCCAGGTCCTTCGCCGAGACGTGCAGGATTCCGTTGCGGTCAATGTCAAAGGTCACCTCAACCTGCGGCACTCCGCGCGGGGCCGGAGGAATCCCGTCGAGATGGAAACGCCCGATGGACTTGTTGTCACCGGCACGTGCTCGCTCGCCTTGTAGAACGTGTATTTCAACGGTCGACTGGTTGTCCGCGGCCGTGCTGAATATCTCGTTCTTGCTCGTGGGAATAGTCGTGTTGCGCTCAATCAGCTTCGTAAACACGCCACCGAGAGTCTCGATGCCCAGCGAAAGGGGTGTTACGTCCAGGAGGACGACATCTTCCACTTCGCCTTTGAGGACTCCGCCCTGGACCGCTGCCCCAACCGCAACCACTTCGTCTGGATTAACACCCTTGTGCGGATCCTTGCCGAACAGCTCTTTTGCGATTTCCTGGACCTTAGGCATCCGCGTCATGCCGCCAACGAGGATCACCTCGTCGATATTCTGCACTTTAGCGTCTTCCATGCAGGAACGAGACGGGCCAATGCAGCGTTGCAGCATTGATTCGGTGAGCTGTTCAAGCTTTGCACGCGTCAGGGGCACGTTAAGGTGCTTGGGGCCGGATGCGTCGGCAGTTATGAAGGGAAGGTTGATGTCGGTCTGCTGCGAGCTGGAAAGTTCGCATTTGGCCTTCTCGGCTGCTTCCTTGAGACGCTGAAGTGCCATGCTGTCCTGGGTCAGGTCAACGCCCTGTTCGCTCTTGAACTCATCGGCCAGCCATTCGATCAGCAGCTGGTCAAGGTCATCGCCGCCGAGGTGGGTGTCGCCATTGGTGGCCTTTACCTCGAACACTCCTTCGCCGATGTCGAGAATTGATATGTCGAACGTGCCACCGCCGAAATCGTACACGGCGATGTTCTCATCCCTCTTCTTGTCGAGGCCGTATGCAAGCGATGCCGCAGTGGGCTCGTTGATGATCCTGAGGACGTCGAGACCAGCGATACGGCCGGCATCCTTTGTTGCCTGCCTCTGGCTGTCGTTAAAATACGCCGGCACTGTAACAACGGCTTCCGTGATCGTCTCGCCAAGGTAGGCTTCCGCATCAGCCCTGAGCTTCTGAAGAATCATCGAGGATACTTCCGGGGGAGAATAGGTCTTGTCCTCGATCTTCACATGCGCATCGCCGTTCTTGGCTTTTACGATCTCGTAAGGAACAAGCGAAATCTCGTGGGCTACTTCGTCGTACTTCCTTCCCATGAAACGCTTTATCGAGAAAACAGTATGCTTGGGGTTCGTAACCGCCTGCCGCTTGGCCGGCTGCCCTACAAGACGTTCGCCCGCATTTGTAAAGGCAACTGTGGAAGGAGTTGTCCGCGTTCCTTCCGCGTTTGGGATGACAACCGGCTTGCCCCCCTCCATAACTGCCATGCAGGAGTTCGTCGTCCCCAAATCTATTCCCAAGACTTTCGACATAGGATACCTTCCTTTCAAAGAAGCTGCGCCGCAAAATGATAAAATGCTGTTTTCCGCAAAAAGAGGTAGCAGCAACCATGCCAACGCAGCCGGCAAGGCAATCCGCACCTTGTGTAACCAGTTGTATCAACAACTCTTACGACTATATGGTATAATATGTGATCTCGATCACACGCGAGACACACATGGGTCGACATGGCACAGTTAAAGTACCAAAACCCAAGAGTGCGCCACAATGACCCATCATATTGCGTGCAGCGTGGCCGCGCCTGGGGTGGACGTGCATACATATGCCGGTCATCCCCAGGGAGCACGAGGCGCTGGGAAGTGCCGAGGGGGGACAGCCCGCCCAGGGGTGCGCCGAAGGGCCAAGCCCACGGGAGTAGGCGCAGCAACTGATCGGCCGCGATGTGCGTGCTGCAGCAAGCCGATTCCAGTGCCCAATGCCAAACGCTCTCGCTACAGAAATGTGGCCACTCCGGAAAATGCTCAAAAACCTCTCTGCTTGACACCACCCCCCTCAACTCCCAACATCGTCAACAGTAAGGTGTATGAAAGTAGCGCTCGTATCAGATATTCATGCGAATCTGCAGGCATGGAACTCAGTGCTCCTGGACATTCGAAGCCAGGACATCGATAGTATCATCTGCCTGGGAGATATCGTTGGCTATGGTCCGGATCCCGCTGCCGTCCTTGAATCCGTCTACAGCAACGTTGATCATGTTGTCCTGGGCAATCACGACGCGGTCGTTTGCGGCAAGCTGGATGCGGAGCTTTTCAATGATGTTGCAATGGAGATCATATTATGGACCAAGAAGCAGCTGGGCAAAGCCGCTGTCGAGTTTCTCGATTCGCTCCCGCTCACCATCAAGGCCAGGTCTTTTCGTTGCACACACGCCGGTTTTGCCAATCCTGCCGCGTATGACTATATCGTAGCCCCCGAAGACGCGATGGCATCATGGAACGAGGTCGATGACCAGCTCCTGTTCTTTGGACACACCCACGTTCCCGGGATATTCCTCCTCGGTCCGAGCGGAGCGCCGCATTTCGCAGAGCCACAGGACTTCGCCATGGAAGAAGCGAAGCGGTATATTGTCAACGTGGGATCGGTCGGACAGCCGAGGGACGGCGGGGCCCGTTCCTGCTATTGCATCCTGGATACGGCAGAGGCCTCTGTGACCTGGCGGCGGGTGCCATTTGACCTCGATGCCTACCGTGAAGCTCTCCACAGGACCGGCGTCAGCGAGAAGGCGAGCTATTTCCTGCGTGCAGATCCGCGCAAGGCCATGCCGCCGATTCGCGAAATGACATCATTCTCACCGTCTTCATCAATAAGCGAGGAACTCAAGCATACCGCAGAGGTAGAGGAGCTCGATGTATTGAAGAAGAACGTTACGAAATGGAAAGTTCTGACGGCCCTTTTGCTCCTCGTCTGCCTGGCCGCGGCCACTGTAGGTGGTCTCCTGTGGTGGCGACACCGCACCAGTGCCCTCGTCGTCCAGAACTCGTATGCCGAGTCTTTCTCGGCCATCACCGCTCAAACGGACAGCAATATCATCTCGTATCCAGCCAACTCATCCCCTTTCGGGGTGCCGGTGGCAGGTTGGTCATTCCATATCGGCGACAAGCGCACACAGTCAATCGAAGTGGCGTCCCGGGACAGCACTCCGTGCTTCGTCATGATTTCTGATTCCCGGGAGATACCACTATCACTCAAAACCGACAAGGTACGCGTCGAACCGGGAATGAAACTCTGCATGGATGCGTCTTTTCTCAAGAGCGATGATGTCAGAGGCGATGCCAGTCTGGCCCTGTGCCTGACCCGCAACAGGGACGGCGAAGAAGAACTGGATCGGCAGTACAAGGTCAAGACGCCCAACATCAGAAGGAAAGGCGGCTGGATGCAGGCAAAGGAAACATTCGACGTACCGGCCGACGCAACATCAGTGTACCTGGAAGTCCGCGCCACCTTCACAGGCGAAATAGCAATCAAGGACATCTCCCTGACCAAACGGTAGGAAAGATCCTCGAAACCTCCCTCCGTACTCTTACACTCACACGCCCATCTCACCTTCTCCAACCATCAACCATCAACCATCAACCATCGAAATTTGCGCAAAGCGCGAAATTCCTCTCCGATGACTTGACGTGACGGCCTCACAATCGTATTCTCTGGCCTTCGTTATTCGGACCAGAGATATCTACGGACGGTTCAAGTAGCACTTTTCCCATGTCGGGGCGTAGCGCAGCCTGGCAGCGCGCAACGTTCGGGACGTTGAGGTCGTGGGTTCGAATCCCACCGCCCCGACCATTTGGTATATTCCGGGGACATCATTTACAGTCCATACCGGGCACATGTTCAGTAGCTAATCGGTCCAAATATGCGAGACTCTTGTATCTCAAAGATTGGATTGGATAAATTACCTCGAACTGACCGGCAACAACATGATCTTCAGATCGTCAAAGTAAGTTACACTGTCAGCCTTGGTCCACAGACCAATCCTGCCGGCCTGGGCAAAAGTCGCGTTCTCGACCTCAAATAGTTTTTGATCGTTCAGATAGATCTGATGCAACTTGCCCTCCGCCACAACGCGCAGACTGTTCCATTGTTTCGAAGGAACATCGGCCTGAACACCATACGAAGATGGATTCCCCTTCACTCCGATGCTACTGCGTCTACCTTTTTCAACTTTGTATGCCACGACGTTGTCTTCCAGGGCATTGGCTCGTACGACGAAGTAGTTGTCTTTGTCCTCGTAGCGCCACACAAGACCGGCAGCCTGGTCAATTCTGCCAGAGATGGGCTTGAATCGCACAGAAACGTCGACGTCACGAGCCACGAGTTTATCGAGTACCAGCATTGGGAAACGTGAATTCTTCCGGATCGCGCTGGCTTGAGCGACGACATTGCGACCGCTGGGGGCGTCGGCTTCTTTCCTCATAATCCACTGGCCCGGTTCTCCGCCCCCTGTAGTCAGGGCTGTTGTGAATCCCGATGGCACTTTACCAATCCGATCTGTTTCGAAGTCATTAACAGCAGCCATTTGGGTGAAATACAATTCGATGAGGCCACTGGCGTTGTGCACGTTTTCGGTGTGGTCGAACGAGGCGACGCCCATCTTGTAGGAGCGTTTAAGATTGAATGCTGTATCATCTATATGATCTGTATCCAACCGTCGCCCCATTTCCAGCGTCCAGCGACCGTCAGTCCAGACACCTTTAGCTCGGACATCGGCCGCGCTGCCGCTGGGATTGCCGGGTACATACTGCGGAATAGAATCGCCTTTCTTGTCCTTGGGAGGTGATTGCTTCTTTTCGGCCGAGTCACCGGCGTCCTGTGGACGAGCGATCCATATGGTGCTTCCGCTGTTAGCCTTGTAGGATTTTACCTTCCCGTCCGGTTTGTCCAGCCTGTAGTGGTGTGTTTTATCCATCGCGTATCCCTGTGGGTTCGTACGGAAGGCCTTCCAATGCCATACGTCCCATACTGCTTCGACACCCGCGAGCATATCGGTGTCGAATTGGCCCGTGTGTTCGAATGCCAGGGCAAACACATCCTCCCTGTCCTCCCCCTGCTTATATGCTTTCTGCTTCGTATCCCAGGTCCACGTTTTGTGTGAGACACTGTGCGTGGTGTCTTCCCAGGTCATAGCAAAATACACGTGGCTGTCGGTATGGACACAACGTATGGTAACGGGCACTGAATCGTTCTTGCCAGGCGCCAAAGTCGGCTGAGCGATGACCTGTAACGGAACTGCTATATCCCATGCGGGATCATCCAATTTGCCGTCCAGGGCCGGCTCCTGGGATACATGCACAGAAACAAGTCGTGAAGGCACCATTGTGTTTGCCGTCGGTTGCTGTGCGGCGCAACTACTTGCCAATGTCAGCGCCCATATTGTTGTGATGAGTTTAACTGCTCTCAACATCAACTCCTTTCGAAAAGCAAATTCTTATCAGCTAAACAATGCTGACCAGCTTTTCCTTGATTCTCGCGCCTGTGATTTCCACGTATCTCATTTGATGGTCATTCAGGTTATCCGGATCTTGCGGAACTACAAAGCCCAGCGTGGCTATCACAGTTGTGCACTGTTGTTTGGTCACACTATCCAAATGCTTATGGCCCGAGAGGGTCATGAGGAGGTTCGGATAGTTGAACAGGCGCTTCTTTGCCACATCAGCGTTATTGAGAACATACTTATGGATATCTTTCTCGTCGTCGCCCTTCCAGAAGTTGTCATATACCTGATGATTAAGAACGATATAGGAAGTGCTCGGATTGTTCTTCAGTTCGTCTTCAATAAATGACAGTGACTGCTGAGAAAACATGCCATTGCCCTGCTGTTCGATGGTTGTATCGATTCCAAGGATTGCGTAATCGCCATTCATGAGTTTCCAGTCACGGCCATGAACTTCAAAATCGTTACTGAAGAACATCTTCGCAAACCCAGGTTGATCGAGCGGATCGCTTGCCGGCTTAGGCGTCGATTCCTTGTTGCCACGCACAAGATAAGTGGGACAATGCAGCTTATCGATAATCTGTTTGAACTTTATGGCGTCGTCCTTTCCCTGCACATTATTATTGAAGTTGTCGCCCCCAAAAAGAACGAAGTCTAGCGAGCCGTACTCACGATTGATCTTCTCAACCAACATCTCCATCCATTTGACGGTGTCCGGCTTGCCAAGATCAAGGTGGGTGTCTGTAGCATGGATAAAGCGCATACCACTTTTTCGTTCTGCTGCACGCTTTGCGCTCAATGCGCGGCATCCTGAAAGAGTTGATGTGATGGCAGAAGCAGCCAGAGCAGCTGCACCGTTTTTCAAAAGATCGCGTCGAGGTATTCTATTCATTTGTCATTTCCTATCTTTGTTTGGTCTTGTTTGTCCTGTTCTGCTAACACTCTCCAGTTTAATGCCCTTCGCTTCAAGCCGCTTGATGAACTGCTCAGGCTTTTTCTTCACGGTCTTGACGCATCCTGCGCAGCAAACGTAGATCCTCTTCCCGTTATGATCTACGTAGTACTTCTTATCAATCTTTTCCCCCATTAGCGGGCATAGAAGCTGCCTGGTGGATACTGCAGCAGCCTCCCGCTTTGTTGTCGGCGGCTCGATCTCACGCACGGGCTTCTTTGCCAAAGATTCTACTGGTGCGCCCTTCCTGTATTGGCTCTCTCTCTGAAGACATGAGCCCAGAGCCAGGACCGTCCCAACTAAGACAACTCTGAAGATATGCGTGCGTATCATTTCAGGATCCAAGGATCAAGCCCGCCAGGGCCGATCCCTCTCGATGCCTCTGGCAAGGATGCCGTTCAGGATTGCGACGTCTTCTTTCACCTGGAAATCGAACATGCCCACGCACAGGAAATCGGCTCCGTTTTTCAGGGCATACTTGAAGCCGACCGACGGACTGATCGCGCCGGCGGCCAGGGTCTTGTATGCGATCCAGGGGGCGGAAACGTTCTTCATGAACGCAATCGTCTCTTCCGGTTTGCGGCACCAGATGTTGTCGTGCTCCCTGGCGGCCTCGGCCGACCAGTATTTCCTGCTGTGCAGCGTCTTCATGTAGAAATCGGGCTTGATACCGGCCTTTTCGCACGCAATGGGCACGTCCAGCAGATGTGAGCCGATCCCGCCGGGTATCTTGTTGGCGCGCGCGAATACCATGAACTCCGCGAACTTGTCCATCATACCCCGCTTGACCCATTGCTCGGCCCAATGCCCGTTCACGTAGATCGCGGCCGCACCGTCATCGAGGATCGGACGCATGTGACCTGCAATGTCCTCAGGCTTGGGACGCGAATCCACAATCCACTTCATCTTGCCGCCGCGTTCCTTCCAGTACGTGCTGGTCATCTTGCGCGTGTGGTTGGTCGGGTTGGATAGGAAGGCGTTGATCCCCTGTTGCTCGCACAGTTCCATGGTGTCGAGAATCTTCTTTTCGGTGTTGTATTTACGCATGAGAGACGACACGTAAACCAGGTCCCGGCTATGAGAATAGCCGCTGACGAGGTTCCCGCCCAGGATCATACGGCCGATCTCAAGGTCTCCGATCTTGCCGGTCGGCAGCGTGTCCGCCTGTTTTGCAGGGGCCTTGGACTTTTCTGAGGGCTCCGTAGTCTGCGCCGCAACCAGGATCCGCTCTTCCAGCGTCAGGGCTGCTGCTGCCGCGGCCGAAATACCTATCGACTTCTTGACAAAACTGCGTCTGTCCATCTTGTTCTCTTCCGTCATAGCATCTCTCCTCGTTACGTTCCCCGCCATAATTTCATCCGGCATCCCGTACTGCCTCCAGGCAAACGCGATCACCGGAACCGAGTGTCACTCGCCATAAATCTCCACCTCGACAAAACGGATTGCCTCGCCTTCCACACCGTCAGCCGTGTAGACCCGGACGTATCTCGCGGGACTGCCGTCAGACTCCGGGCCACGTGCATCCACGAGTTCGCCCCACCACCGCGTGTAGAAGGCGGTGTCTGTCCCCTGCCCCATGCCTGCAGAGTTGTCGTGGTCGTTGTTGAAAAGTGTTCGGACGTTCCGCGTGAACGCGGTGTCGTCGGCAATCTGAACGATCACGTCCTTGTAGATCGTTGCATTCTTGTAAAAATGCCAGATCGCAACGGCGTGAATCCGGTGTACAGCACCAAGATCCACCTGTATCCAGTGATGGCCGCCTGCGAATTCGACGTAGTCAAACTCGCCGCTTTTCTTGATGCCGTCATTGACCTGATCCACGTCACCGGTCACCGACTCATTGACGCTGCTGGTCGCCCGCTTGTAAAGCGCCAGATTGCGCACTCCCCGCGGAACCATGAACGGCTTGCGTTTGACTTCTTTCCGCAGGTGCGGAGGTCTCAGCCCTTTGGGATTCCCGGGTGTCGCACGTGTCACCGCATCCACGCCGATCCCGAGATCCAGAACAACGGTTTTCCGCACCTGTGCCGACGCGGCCAGCAGGACCCCACCCGCCAGCATGCACAGCGCAAACACCGGGAACAGCACGTGCCCTTTCACCCGATCTGCTGCAATCCAACATATCATGATCTATAATGATACTTCCACACGCCCCTCAACAGCAAGTAAAGTGTTCCGGAGAGGATTTTCCGCAGTGGGAGTTTTTTGACAGGATTAGGGATGATTGAAGATGATCCTCCTTCGCGCTTCGCGGCTACGGCGGACAAGTCGGGATTGTGTCATGAATCTGAAGGTGCTTCTCGTTGCACAGAGTCAGTTACAGCATTGCGGCAAGAAGACGCGGGAAGCACCATCATATTCCTGCCACGGGTTGCTTTGGATTGGAGAAGATGTGCTTCGCGCTCATCTCTCCTCCCTAATCCATGCAGAACCGTGGCAGAAACTTGATGCTGGTTTCGCCCAGAAACTGCAAAGATATGGCGAGTTTTGAATGAG
>PVBE010887316.1_pt1 | contig 11235 bp, 10 predicted proteins | sample 1631181 | NCBI WGS metagenome assembly PVBE01 (sample SAMN08397723, study PRJNA350692) | Marine metagenome, whole genome shotgun sequencing project. | isolation source: water | place: Pacific Ocean | collected 2012-04 | reverse complement strand
TTTGTATGGATACAGACTATCTACACTATAATTTAACCAGAAAGAGAGAATGAATATGAATGAGGATATTGAGAGCGAGGAAGATAAGTGGGGAGATTATGGTATTAGTATGGAAGATAGATTGAGAGTATGTGTAGAAAATAATTCTATAAAAAAAATATTTTATTGACTGATTATAAAAGTTGTCAAACGAAAAGTTTAAGTTAAAATAAAATTGCCGTTAGATGGGGAACAAAGTGACTGATAATGACTATTACAAAAAAATGGTTAAATTTAAAACATCTATTTTACTTCTAACTATTTTCCTAATTGGATTCAGTGTAGTTTACTTACCCCATGGATCTGCGCTGTCCGATCCGGACGCGTATTTCCAATATAGAATGTCACAATATATTTTAGATGATGGTGGGATTCCAGAAATTTATCCTTTAGCCTATTATCCTGAAGGCAGAAAACCGTGGACACAGGATACATTGGTGTTACCTTATCTCTTTGCATATACCTATAAATTAGTTCAGCCATTCGGAATTAAATTAATGAGTTGGGCATTATTTTTCCCAGCAATTTTTGGAGGCGGATTAGCAGCTATATTCCTATATTTATCTGTTAAAGAACTATATGGGAAAAGAATAGGTTTTTTTTCAGCTATAATTTATTCGTTTATTCCTTTAAATTTAACAAGGGTTTATGCCGGTACTATAGATAAAGAGGTCATCTATGGACTTTTTGTTTTTTTGTCATTATATTTCTTTATTAAAGGCTACAAAAAAGGGAATTTTATTCAGAACCCTAAATCTCTTGTTTATCCAATATTAAGTGGGATATTCTATGGTATAGGCTATGCTAATTGGAGTGGCGGTGCCTATATTATTTTTGTTATAACTTTATCGATAATAATTTACTCTATTTTTAAGTTGGATCGAGAAATTCTGAAGGTCCTACTAATTGTTGGAATAGTCGGACCAATTGTGATGAAAATTCTACAACCAGATAAGTATCCTTTTGATTATTTTTTGCACAGCCTTCCAGTAATTGCTCCAATAGCCGTTTCTTTAGCTATTTTATTTTCCCTTTTAATTTCAGATATGTTAAGGACTCGATATGGTAAGAAGATTCATTTAGGAATTATTTTATCGGCATTATTTCTACTTATTTTAGGTTTATTTTTAATAAGTGGAAGAGGGGACTTAATTAAGAACTATATAACAGCGATAAGTAGCATGATTACATTAGGAAAAGATGTGCAACAGGCATTTTATATGTCAACTGTTGCTGAATCCCAACCTAGCAATTTTTTTGGATCCGGAGAAACAATAGCACAAAAAATAATGAACGGCGACTTTTATTTTAATCTACAACTCATCCTTCCAATTATCCCCTTAGGTGTTTTATTATTACTCTATAAATTAAAAAAGAAGATTGAATTTTCCTACATATTTGCTATTGTCTGGATCTCAAGTGGATTTATTGCAGCTCTCCAAGGAAAGCGATTATTATTCTTCCTAGCTCCATCTGCTTCATTGATTGCTGGAGTCACATTCATATATCTATACGAAATATTGAAAGAAAAAATGGACAGATGTAAGTTAGATATTGGAAAATTAAAAAATGAAAAAGAAAAATACAGTAAAGAAAGAAAACTCACAAATGTCTGGATTATGTATTTTATTTTAACAATAGTCCTTTTTGGTGTTACTATGTCCACCCTTAATCTTTCAGTAACAAATATGGGTACTCATAAAAATGATATTCCTAAGCCTTGGTCTGATGCCTTAATTTGGACTAAAGAGAATACACCTGAAGATTCAGTAATATATTTCTGGTGGGATTATGGATACTACTTCCAAGCAGTATCTAATCGTTATACAATTGCAGATGGTGGGGGAAATGTGGGAAGGAATATTGTACTAGCAAACATGTTTACTTCCCCTGAGGATGAAGCTATGGCACATATAAAACGATTTGTAGATTATGAAAATGTGCCGACTTATATGGTAGTTAGTTATGAAGAATTTGGGAAGAGTAGTGCGATAAATAGAATAGCTTCGAGAGATCCGGATAATCCTAATATTGAGAAAAGTGTAGATGGTGAACTTTATATTGGAAACTTTCAATTGCCAAAAAGTGGGATATTAGAAGACGATAAAGCAAGACTAAAAGAAATTTTTTATGAGAATAAAATAACGACATATTATATACTCGATAGGGGTGAAAGTTATCTAATATGGGTATTAATCCAAGTAGATAATCAAGGAGAATTCCATCCTGAATGGAGTGAGAAGTTACTTGTTAAATTATTACCCTTTAATAATGGATTAGGTGTGGGACTGAAACATTTTGAACTTGTTTATACAGATAAATGGGATTATGTTTTTATTTATAAAATCAAGTAAAGGAAAAATAGAATGAGAAAAAAAATATTGGTAACTGGGGGTGCAGGGTTTATTGGATCGCATTTAGTAGATGATCTCATAAAACAAGGGCACAAAGTATTTGTTTATGACAATTTAGATCCTCAGGTACATATAGGGAAAAAACCATCATATACAAGCCTCAAAGCCAACTATATCTATGAAGATATCCTTGATAGGGATGCCCTTTCTAGCGCTCTAAACGATGCAGACGTTGTATTTCATGAAGCAGCTGCAGTAGGCGTTGGGCAAAGTATGTATCAAATCCAAAAATATGTTAATGTTAATACTTTAGGAACAGCAAATCTCCTAGATATATTAGTGAATGACACACACAATGTAAAAAAACTAATAGTTGCTTCTTCAATGAGTATTTACGGTGAGGGGAAATATAATTGCGATGAATGTGGGATAGTATACCCTCTATCTCGCCCAGAGAAACAATTGAAAAATAAACAATGGTATATGTGTTGCCCAAAATGTGGTAAGACCGCAAAACCTTTGCCAACAGATGAAACAAAGCCGCTACATTCCACATCAATATACGCAATTACAAAAAAGGATCAAGAGGAAATGTGCCTTACTATTGGCAAGGCTTATGGCATACCAACTGTTGCCTTACGATATTTTAACGCTTATGGACCTAGACAGGCCCTATCGAATCCCTATACTGGTGTTTGCGCTATTTTTTCATGCCGGATTAGAAACAATAAGCCGCCATTAATTTTTGAGGATGGCATGCAAAGTAGGGACTTTGTTTCAGTGTATGATATTGTAGCAGCGAACAGTCTTGTTATGAAAAAATCAAAAGCCAATTATGAGTCCTACAATGTTGGAACAGGAGAACCAATTACGATTCGGAAAATAGCTGATTTAATGATTGGGCTTTATGGGAAGAAAACTGAACCTAAAATCACTAACAAGTACCGCGAGGGAGATATAAAACATTGCTCAGCTGATATAACAAAGCTAAGAAGACTTGGTTATAATCCTACATCAAATATTAAGGAAGGAATGCAAGAACTAACAGAGTGGGTTAATGCCCAACCATCCTGTAATGTGAAAGATAAACTAAGAAATGCAAACAAAGAACTTGAGAAACACAAACTTACATATTGATTATCAATTAAAATAATTGCTGATTTTATTACACACATAAATTATCTCTTTTCTCTTCAATTCAGGAAATATTGGCAAAGAAACTATTTCGTCTACTATTTTTTCAGTTGTAATTAAATTAGGAGTTTTCATCACCTTGTTAACTGCAGGTTGCATATGACATGGGATGGGATAATGGATACCTGTAGAAATGCCATGATTTTTCAAATTTGCCTGAAGCAGGGTTCGCTCCTTAATTCTTATAACATACAAATGAAATGCGGACTGCCCCCATTTTTTTTCCTTGGGAGTTACTATGGGTAAACTTTTAAGACACTCAGAATATAATTTGGCAATCTCTCTTCTTTTATTATTAAATTCGTCTAGTTTTTTTAGTTGAATTCTACCAACTACTGCCTGAATCTCGTTAAATCTTAAATTAAGCCCCATTACTTCATGCTTATATTTCTCTTTTCTACCATGATTCCTAAGCATTTTTACGGTTTCTGCTATTTTAGAACTATTAGTGGATAAAATACCCCCATCTCCGCCAACAGTCATATTTTTTGAAGGGTAAAAAGAGAAGCATCCAACATCTCCGATAGATCCAACTTTTTTACCTTTGAACAAAGCGCCATGAGCCTGACAACAGTCCTCTAAAATAGATAAATCATTTTCTTTAGCAATTTTTTTTATAGAATCCATTTTTGCTGGATGGCCATACAAATGAACTGGCAGAATTGCCTTAGTTTTATCTGTTATATTCTTCCTAATTTCTTCTGGAGACAGTGTATAAGTACTCTCATCTATATCAACGAAGACTGGTTTCGCACCAGTATAAAAAATAGGCTCAACAGTTGGAAAGGCCGTATGAGAAGGTACAATAACCTCGTCTCCTTTACCAATGTTTAAAGCCATAAGTGATAGGAAGATAGCAGACGTTCCTGAATTTGTTAAAATTGCATATTTTGTGCCAATATAATTTGCAAATTCTTCCTCAAAGAGTTTACAATTATCTCCTAATATATACCGTCCAGAATCCAGAACCTTTAGAACATTTTTTTTACTTTGTTGGTCCATATAAGGTCTTGACAAAGGAATGTTCATTCAAAAATCATCTCTCTCATATTTTAATCCAACTTGACACTTTATTTCTTTTGTACTCTTGATTACCTCTGCAGGAGATCCATATGCAAGAACTTTTGCAGGGATATTTTTTGTGACGAGAGACCCGGCCCCAATTAGGGAGTTATTCCCTACTTTAACTCCGGGTAACACAGTTGACCCAGCACCTATAACTGAAAATCTACCGATAGTAGGGCCCTTACTACATTTACTTTTATTTTTACATCGAGGATGTGGAGTTAACAATGTTACACACCCTGGACCAATCCAAGCTCCTTGCTTGATTTGTGTATGCTCACCAATGAAACAATTTGAGTGAACAACCACCCCTCGACCAACTTTGCAATATCCCTCCAAAATCGAATGGCTCCCGAAAGTTACGTCTGCATCAATGGAATTTTTTTCACGGATTAAAGCTCCATGTCCAGTCTGGAAATTATTGTTTACTCTATTTCCTGCATAAACTACTGTATTTGATCGGATAGTCGTGTTATCTCCAAGAGAGGTTATTAATTCTCCATCTTGAAATCCAATAGGGGGCTTTCCAAGAATTGAATAATCTTCAACAATGGAATTTTTGCCTAACTTAACGTTCTTGAAAATTTTATAATTGGCCATTTTTACATCCCTTTCTACCAATCTATGCTAACTTTCTTTCCTTTTTTCGAGGACTGATATGCAGCTTCTACTATTTTCAAGGTTTGGAATCCACTTTCTCCATCCGCAGAAGGTTTGTTCCTGGTTTTTACAGAATCTAAAAATGTACGAAGTTCTTGATATAGGGGCTCTTTAGTGATTATCTTTGGACGAACAACACCTTCGTCTATTGCAGTCCAAATATTATTTTCCAATTTATGATGATTATTATAAAGTGCAACGTCTTGTTTGACAATGTTAGAAACTATACTAGCCTTATCTCCCATAATAACTATATCCCTCCAATTGCCTGGAGGAAAATATCCTGATTCTACTTGGGCCATTTCTTTCCCATAGTCCAATAAAACAACGGATGTATCATCCATCCCCCTTCCTAAATAATCCTTTGTAACAGCTGTCACGGCTGTTGGCTTTTTACCTAGAAAAAAATTAAATAAATCAAAAAAATGGATGGAATCAGTCTGAGTTACTCCAACATCAGTTCTAGCTCTTTTAAATCCCATATAATGACCAAATAGGTACCTAATTTTCCCCAGGGCTCCGTTATCTATTTGATTCTTAATGTACTTGGAAGCAGGATTATACCTAAATATATGCCCCACTTGTAGAATCCGATTATATTCATCTGAAAGTTCTATTAGTCTCCTTGCCTCATGTGAATACATAGTAATTGGTTTCTCAACGAAGACATCTTTTCCAGCTACAAGGCATTCTTTACAAATATCGTAATGAAAATCTGTGGGAGTTACAATATCAACAGCATCAACTTTATCCAAGAAATCATGGAAATTTGTAGAAATTTTTGATTTATTAATATTGTAGATTTTGCATTTATCAAGAGATTGATGACTTAAATCTGCTACATAAAGATCTTGATTTAGTTCATTCCAAACCCTTAAGTGGTTCTTTCCAAAACCCCCTACGCCAATAAGTAGAATTTTCAACGTGTCCTCACTCCATATCCCTTGAATGTATGAGTTTTATATGTTTTTGGTTTTAAATTATCCCCTATAAAGGGGATTTATCTTAATAGTCACCTTTAGTGGTGAATAAATCTTCTAAAATTGAAATAGCATAAAACAATATTGTAGGGCTGATGGAATTATCGGATGAAGAGGAACCGTGTTATAAAATCAGGAAAAAATACAAAACGTCACTGGATAAAGAATCGCCATAAAATGTTAATACGCCCATATTAAGAAAAAAAAATAACTCTGTAGACAAAAGGTATAAGAAAGCATGGAAGTTTACGTAGAATCTATTCTAAATAATTTTTCAGATAAAAAAAGAGTATTTAAGAATGATGAATTTGTGGAGACAATCAAATGTATAAGGAAAATAAAATATTTCTAATTATTCCTGCATATAACGAAGAGAAATTAATTGTTGATACTTTATCTGGTGTCCCAGATTTTGTTGATAAAATAGTACTGATAGACGATGGAAGTACAGATAAAACTGCAGAAATTGTTGGTAAAATTCAAAATAATAAGATAAATTTAGTACAACACACTGACAATAAAGGCATAGGCGCAGCAATTATCACCGGCTATAAAATTGCAATTTCTGAAGAAGCCGATATTGCTGTAGTTGTTGGAGGGGATAACCAAATGGATTTAAAAGAAATGGCAAATTTTTTAGAACCAATAATAAAAGGAGATGCAGATTACACTAAGGGTAACAGGTTTTTAACACCTTCCCTTAAAGAAATGCCATCACATAGATTGATTGGTAATTCAATGTTATCATTACTCTCAAAATTATCTACAGGATACTGGAAAATATTTGATTCTAACGATGGTTACACTGCAATTTCTAAAAAAGCTCTTAAATCAGTAGATTGGGACCAAGCATGGAGGGGATATGGATATAATGCAGATTTTTTAGCTCGATTGAATATATTCAATATCAAAGTTAAAGATATTCCAAGAAGAGCTATTTATATCAGGGGAGAGCGTCAATCTCAAATAAGAGTAGGAAGATACATATGGAAAGTTGCTCCTCATCTAACGCGACTTTTTTTCTGGAGACTTAAAGAGAAATATATTCTACGAGATTTTCATCCTTTAGTACTATTTTATCTATTTGGAATAATTATTCTTCCTCTTGGTGTGGGAATTGGTCTATTTTTGTTATGGTCAAAGATAATTGGAGGAGCAATAGCGGGATCCACTGCAGTTCTTGCAGCCCTTTTAATAATAACCGGATTACAGTTTCTACTTTTTGCGTTGTTCTTTGATATGGAAGCCAATAAATAACATTTCTAATCACCAAGGAAATTGGATATATTTAGCCTCCAGGATCCATATGCCCCAAAGATAAGGATATAAAGAAAAGTAACGATATGCACACCAAAACTAGCTAATATTGCAATTCCTTTAGGAAATCCAAAGAGAATTAGGACTGAAGCATATGCAACTTCGATAGTGCCGAATCCTCCCAAACCATAAAAAAATATAATCGGAAGAATCGTCGCTGCCCCAACCAGTACCACCAATTCAACTAATTCTAACTTGATTCCAAAAGCTAAAAAAAGGAGGTAATTAATCAAAATCATACATAACCATATTCCCAAAGAACAGAAAGCCGCTATAAAAATCTCCCTAGTTGTTTTTACAACACTTGCACTTTCTAATGTTTCAATAATCTTCGAAAGGCACCATCGGAAAGGATGAAAATCTATTTTATTCCTGAGTTTTAAAACAATCGTAGCTAATGAATTTCCAAATTTTATGAATCCCAAAAGAAATCCAAATGCGATGAAAATTGTGATACCCCCCACTAACCCCAGTGAAGTAAATGGAGGTGGAAGAGATGCATTGAGGAGAACCACAACAAATAAAAGGGATATTGCGAGAAAATCAAAACCACGAGAGACAATTAATGTTGCCAATCCTTTTCCTGTAGAAATTCCGCTCCTTTTAGATAAATACACAAACGATAGTTCACCCGTTCTAGCAGGCATTATAGCATTAGCAAGATTGTGAATACAAACTATAGAAAACATATTATCCAACCCACCATCAAAGGAAAGCATTGAATAAAATCTGATAGATCTAAAAAGGTATAAAAGAAGGTATACGGGTATTGTAGCTACAATAAATAATGGGTCTGAATTACTAAAGATTTCATTGATATCTTTAACTCTAATCTGTAATAATAAAATTGCAATTAGGATTAATGTAACGAAAATTGCAGTAAGCTTTCTGAGTTTCATTAAATTAGCATGCCTAATGAATGTTATATCTTTTTTTCGGGAAAAAAATACTTATTTTAGATTTACGATAAAGATTTAAACTTGACAGATATACCTTCAAATAATGAAATTAAGAACTGTTATCAATATAATTAAACAAGGATATAGCCTTCATTTTTGTATACCCAAGAATTATCATCCTAAATTTGGCCCATTAAAAGTGAAATTTAACTTAAGCTATCAATGTAACTCAAGATGTAAATACTGTCAAAGATGGACTGTAAAGGAGGATAAAACAAAAGAAGAGATATCTTTGGAACGATATATGGAACTAATTGATGAAGCTATGGATTTAGGTGCTGTGTCATTCACTTTTACTGGTGGTGAACCATTTTTGCAAGACAATTTATTTAAATTAATTGATTATTCGAAAAAAAAAGGTGCTACCCACATACATGTTAATACAAATGGATCTCTTTTATTGAAGAATGCAGATAGGATATTAGATTCTCCAATTACTACCTTAGCTATTTCCCTTGATACTATGAAAAGGGAAATTTACAAAGATATTAGAGGGGTAGACTGGATAGATCAAATTAAAAGTGGTTTAGAATATATAATTAATAATCGAAAGGGAAAGTATCCTCAAATAGCTCTCAGTATAACCATTACAAGCGCAAATATAAATGACCTTGATGAAGTGCTTGATTATGCTAAGACAAAAGGAATTAGTGCAGTATCGTTAGCTCCTTTCCATAATAGTACTGGAAAAAACACTGAATTTGATTCAAATGATGGCAATTTTTTGTATACAAAAGATGACACCTTAAATCCGATTGATATTGCTAAATTTAAGGATTCTCTAACAAGGATTTATAACAAATACGGGCATTTATTCAAAGAGCCTAAGGAATATTACGAGAGAATACCTGATTTTTTTGTTGATACTTCCTTTGTGTATGAACAAACTTGCTACACCCCGTCAATTATTTTGCGAGTTGACCCATATGGAAATGTAAATCCTTGTGAATGGACAGGAAAAACCGTAGGAAATATAAAAAATAAATCTATAAAAGAAGTTTGGTTTGGAAAAAAATTCTATTCTGAGAGAAAACAGATACGGTGTAACAATCATCCTCCATGTTGGGCATCCTGTGATACTCCTTGGAATCTATTATTAAAAAAGTTTGAGAATAAAAACATATTTACCACTACTAAAGCTATTTTACGTTACAGCAAACGAATGAATTGATATAAATGAAAATACTTTGTATCGCTCCCATACCCTTTTTTCACGAAAGAGGCGCCTGTATACGTACTAAGAATATTATAACTGCAATGGCTCAACTTGATCACAAAGTTGACATCTTGACATACCCTGTTGGACAAGATATTGAGATTCCAAATGTAAATATCATACGGGTTAAATCACCTTTTAAACCCCCATTAGAAGCTAAAATGCCTATCAAACGAGGAGTAACTGATTTGTTGTTGTACCTAACAGCTTTGAAAATGGTGAATAAAACGGATTATAGCTGTATAGTCTGCAAAACCCCCATGGGAAGATGGATAGGTAGAAAAATCACAGAAAAGACCGGAATACCGATAATAGTTGATGTTGTAGAGGACACTTTAGGCGTGATAAGATTGTATTCAAATAAGAAACTTTTTAGTACCTCCTTTATTTCTTGGTTGATAAAATTAGCCCTTTCTAATCCAGTAATAGAACGGTTTTTTATTAATCTAGAGAAAAAGAACTACAATTCTGCAAAAGTTATTATTGCTAATTGGGATTTAGTAGCAGACAGAGTGAGCAAAGATTCAGGAAAAGAATGTGTTCTACTTTATGATACCATTCCTAAATTATTAGAGCGGCCATCTTCTTTTATTAATTTGAGAAAAAAACATGGTATAAAATTAGAAGATAAAATACTACTTTATACTGGTGCATTTTCCCCGCAGCAAGGTATTGATACATACTTAAATTGCATAAAATATTTATCTGAAAGCGATGTTAAGATGGTATTGGTAGGTCCTGTTACAAAAAATTATATTAAACTTGCTGAAGACCTAGGAATAAAGAGTAAAGTAATATTCACCGGGCCTGTTCCATTTAACGAAATATTTTCTTACTATTCCGAAGCTGATGTATTACTTACTGCCTATGATTCTGGAGGAGTTAATGCAACATTAAAACTTCTTATTTACCTTTTTCAAGGAAAACCAATAGTAGCTTCTGATGTTCCGCAGTATCGACAAATAGTGAACGAGAAATTAGTTTTCTTTGCCAAACCTACTCCAAAAAGTTTTGCATCACAAATAAACTTTGTTTTAAAGAACAAAACAGAAAGTAATATCCGTGCTCTAAATGCACGAGCATATGCCGAAGAGAAATTTTCTCATAAAAAGTATATGGATAAGATTGCGAAAATTCTTAGCCAAATTGAAAATACCGGATAAGTGATGTAAAAAAAAAATGTGTGGCATTGCTGGATTTGTAGGAATTGATAACAAGAAATTATTACGGGATATGTGTTATACTATAGCTCATAGAGGACCTGATGATTCTGGTTATTTTATTGATGGTTCGATTTCATTGGGTCATAGAAGATTAAGCATTATAGATTTAGCTAGTGGACACCAGCCCATTCATAATGAAGATGAGAGTGTTTGGATAACTTATAATGGGGAGATTTATAATTATTTAGTATTAAAAAAGGAGCTTGAGGCCCTGGGCCATCGGTTCTA
>PVBE012853818.1_pt1 | contig 11236 bp, 7 predicted proteins | sample 1631181 | NCBI WGS metagenome assembly PVBE01 (sample SAMN08397723, study PRJNA350692) | Marine metagenome, whole genome shotgun sequencing project. | isolation source: water | place: Pacific Ocean | collected 2012-04 | reverse complement strand
GCAAAGGCCGTTCCCTCGACCACGGCATCCGCAGGCCCTCCCGCGGTATCGAAAGCATTGACAGCGCTCGCCGTCCCAAAGGCTCTCAGTCGAACGCTATCGATGAGAAGCGGACCCGTTGGGGTGCCATAGCCGAACTCGCTGGAAACGGTTCCGACGACCAGATCCTTGGCGGGCACGCCGGTAAATGCGGGCGCTCGCGTGATGGTGGGTGTCGCGGCAATCCCGGTGACGGCAGTCGAATAATGGACGGATGCGGTATAGGGCGGAACGGTATGGATGAGGTTGGCGCCTATCGCCGGCGGTGGCACGGGGACCGGAGTAAAAGGAGTTGTAGGATCGTGGTAGCCGATGACGATCTCACTCGAGAGCTGAACACCATTCGCCGAACAGGGGTCCATGAAGGTGGTGGAATGCGCTGGAGAGGAGAGCCAGAGCGTGCAGAAAAAAAGCATCCAAACTGAAAATGGCGAGTTGCGGGTATTTCGCGGCATTGTTCTGCCTCCGTCGGGTCCCAATCGGAAGCTGCTCGATCGGGCAACTATCTTGATGGGCGTGTCCGGTGATTCTCTGAGGGAAGTGGGCCAGCCCTTGCTGACACTATTCTGAACTCCCAGAAGCTTGGCGCCAAGGAAAATAGTGCTCTGCATCGTCATGGGCAGCCCTAAATTGTCAAAATGGGGCCTTTTGGACACGATTCGAACTAGATCTGGGGGGATCCCCTCCGCAGATCCGGGGCGGTTGCGGCATGCAGGTGCTCGCGAAAGGGGCGGGGGGAGCGGCGCGGGCCCGCGTTGTCTTCGCAGGTCGCCAGCGGATCCCTGCCGGCCCCCGAAGCGTGAGCGAGGGCGATCCGGGGCGGAAAAGTTCTGTCGCTTTGGCCGGGGCTCTTGCCCGACCGTGCGAAAGCCTTTTCAATGGTGCGGATGGAAATGCAAACGCATGCGCGCGTAGTGATCGTCGGTGGTGGGATGATGGGCGTCGGCCTTCTTTATCACCTCGCCGAAGAGGGCTGGACGGATGTTCTTCTACTCGAGAAGGGCGAGTTGACATCGGGTTCCACCTGGCATGCTGCCGGACAGTGCCCGAGCTTCATTGGCGACTATACGATGGCCAAGATCCATCACGTCGGGAATACCCTCTACCCCAAGCTCGAGTCCATGACGGGGCAGTATACGAGTTGGCATGGCTGCGGGGGAATCCGCCTGGCCACGACCCAGGCTGAACTCGAATGGTTCAAGCACGTATCCGATATTGCCAGGCATATAGGCTACCGGATGCAGGTGATCGGGCCCGATGAGATCCGGCGTATCAATCCCTTCATCGATACGAGCGGAGTCATCGCCGGGGCCTGGACCCTCGATGATGGCCACGTCGATCCGGCGGGAACCTGCCAGGCCATGGCTCAGGCGGCGACGAATCTCGGCGCCAGCATCGTGAAACGCAATCGCGTTACGGATATTCGAGAGCTGCCGGGGGGCGAGTGGGAAGTCGTCACTGAGCGCGGGACGGTCGTGGCCGAACACGTCGTGAATGCGGCGGGATGTTTTGCGCAGCGCGTCTCCCAGATGGTGGCTTCCGAGGTGCCGATCTGGAATACCGAGCACCAATTTTTCATCACGGAGCCGATCGCGGAATTCGCGGATCGCGGTGCCGAGATCCCCGTCATGCGGGATCCCTCGGCTTCCTGCTACTACCGACAGGAGCAGACTTCGGCCCTGATCGGCGTCTACGAGACCCACGAGGCGGTGGGAGCCTGGCGGGATAAGGGAGGGCTGCCGGATTGGGAGTCCGATAGCGAATTATTCGAGCCCGACTACGAGCGGGTGGCGCCTCATTTCGAACGGGTGATGGAACGAATGCCGATCTGGTCCGAGGCCGGCATCAAATCCGTGACCAATGGGGCGATTCCCCATACGCCCGACGACAATCCATTGCTCGGGCCGGCGGGGGGGTTGCGCAATTTCTGGCTCTGCTGCGGGGCTTCGATCGGAATCGCCCAGGGCGCCGGATGCGGAAAATATCTCGCCCAGTGGATCGTGCACGGGGATGCGGATGTCAATATGGCCAGTCTGGATCCGCGTCGCTTTGGCGCCTTTGCGGATGAGGTCTATAGCGAGAAGAAAGCCGCGGATGCCTACGTCCAGATGTATGCCCTGCATATTCCAGGCGAAGAGCGGGAGGCGGGGCGACCGGCGCGGACGACGCCCCTCTACCGGACCCTGCGTGAGCGGGGCTGTGTCTATACCGAGGCCTTCGGCTGGGAACGTCCCAAATGGTTCTCCCTGGACGGGCGGGAAGAGGAGCTCTCCTATCGCCGCAACAATATTTTCGAAGTGGTCGCCGCAGAATGTCGGGGGGTGAGTGAGCGCGTCGGCGTGCTCGAACTCTCGAGTTTTTCGAAATTCGAAGTTTCGGGAGCCGATGCCGAGGCCTTTCTCAATCGCGTCTTCGCCAATCGGATGCCTCGCAAGCTGGGTGGTGTTCGACTCGCCCACCTCCTGGGAGCCAATGGCCGGATCCGCACGGAGGCGACGGTCACGCGGATTTCCCAGGATCGTTTCTATCTGCTGACGGCTTCGGCGTGGGAGGTGAAGGATTTTGATGCCCTCAGTCAATCCATCCAGGAGGGGGAAGAGGTTCGCGTCGAGAATGTGACCGAGAGTTGGGGGAACCTGATCGTCGCCGGCCCCCATTCCCGGGAGTTGCTGGCACGCCTGACGAAATCGGAACTCGGCTCCGACCGCTTTCGCTGGCTGACGGCCCGGGAGATCAGCGTCGCCGGAGTCCCCTGTCGGGCGATTCGCGTGAACTACGTCGGCGAATTGGGCTGGGAATTGCACCATCCCATGGAGCGAATGCCCGAACTCTACGGGGCGCTGCTCCAGGCGGGATCGGATTACGGCATCGTGGACTTCGGCGCCCTGGCGGTCGATAGCATGCGGATCGAGAAGGGATATCGCGGCATCGGGGCGGATCTCACCAATGAGATCAGCCCGATCGAAGCCGATCTGGAGCGCTTCGTCGATTTCGAGAAGGGAGACTTCGTGGGCCGTGAGGCCCTGCTCGGAATCCGCAATGAGGGTGTGGCTTCGCAACTCGTCTACCTGGACGTGGCTGCTTCGGACGCCGATTGCATGGGGGGCGAACCCATCTATGCTGACGACCGGGTCATCGGAGTGAGTTCGTCGGGTGCCTACGGGCATCGCACTCAGCGCAGCCTGGCGCTGGCCTATGTCGAGACGGAGTTCAGTCAGCCGGGTCAGCGGTTGGAGGTTGAAGTATTGGAGGATCGGCGCGGGGCCACGGTGCTGGTGAATCAGCCCGTCTTCGACCCCGCGAATGCGCGGCTGCGTGGCTGAAATCGGGGTATCCCCTTGGAGTCGCGGAAGGGGTCGGCCGGGGGCGGATTGCCGGCGCAGGGATGCTTCGCCTCGCCTTTGCTCAATCCACTTCGGCAGCTAGCGCGGGCTCCCGGCGAAAGGGCACGCCCTTTTGAGGGGGGGCGTCCATTTCCCTCGCGTAGCGATGTCCCGCATAGACCGCATGGGCGATGGCGCCCGGAGCCAGGCAGTCCCCGATCCGGTCGATCTTCATCTCGTTGCAGAGTTCGTGGAAGAGGGCATCCCGCGGCTCTCGGGAGGTGACCAATACCACGCTTTGTGCGCTTCGTTCACGCTCGCGTCCCGAGTGGACGCAGGCGAGACGGACTCCCCCCTCCTCGATGGCGAGCAACGTCGTCGCGGTTTCGAGCTCGACGCCGATTTGCAGCAGATGGGCCTGGATCGTCTCCTGTTCCGAAGTGTGCTGGGTCCAGGCGGAGATCTCCGGGGCGGGCGTCACCAGGCGGACGTCGAGGCCATCGCGGACGAGTTTTTCGGCGAGCACGCCCGCGAGATAGTAATGGTCATCATCGAAGATCGTGATGGGGCCGGGCGGAATCGCCCCGTCCAGAAGTTCGTCGGGGGTGAAGACGTTCTCCTTCTGCCAGCCGGGGATCGCCTCTTGATGCCAGCGGCCGACTCCGTTGCGACGCCACTCGGAGCCGCTGGCCAGGGCGACACGATCCGCAGCGAATTCGCGAATCTGTTTCGCATCGAGGCAGCTGTCGAGGAAATATTCCACGTTGGAGAGGCGCTCGATCTGGCCGAGGCGCCAGTCCCGAACGCGGCTCCATTCGGCCAGCCCGGGCAGGCGGGCTTCGCGGCTGATGCGTCCCCCGAGTTCCAGGCCCGCCTCGGCCAGGGTGACGCGATAGCCCCGTTGGCCCAGGGCCGTCGCGGCTTCCAGACCCGCTGGCCCGCTGCCCACGATCAGGATATGGCTATCGGACTCCTTTTCCGGGATCTGCTCCGGATGCCAACCCCTACGCCATTCTTCGCCGATGGTGGGATTCTGGGTACAGCGAATCGGGACGTGCTGCTGATCGCCCGTGTAACAGATATTGCAGCCAATGCACTCCCGGATTTCATCCTCGCGGCCCTGATCGATCTTTCTCGGTAGGAAGGGATCCGCGATCGAGGGGCGGGCGGCCCCCACGAGATCGATCACGCCATTCTTGATCAATCGGACCATCGTGTCGGGCGATGTCAGGCGGCCCACGCTGACCAGGGGCTTGCCCGTCACCTGCTTGACCCAGCGCATGCTCTCCTCGAGGGCGGCTTCCTTGATGAATCGGGAGGTCCCCATCTCGTGGGAATACTCATCTACCGTGATATCCCAGAGGTCGGGCAGGTCTGCGAGGAGTTCTATCATCGTCCGGGGGTCGTCGTTCGCGGGCCGACCTCCACCCACCAGGCTGCCAACCGAAAAGCGGATGGCCACGGCACAACTATCTCCGACGGCCTCGAGGGTATCCTCGAGCAATTCCCGAACCAGTCGCACGCGATTTTCGGGCGATCCGCCGTATTCGTCGCTTCGCCGATTGCTGGGGTGCAGGAATTGGTGCAGCAGATAGCCGTGGCAGGCGTATATATAGATGATGTCGAATCCCGCGGAGCGGGCTCTGCACGCCGCATCGCGGTGGTTTCGGCGCAAGTCGCGGATATCCGCCTTGTCCATGGCTCGGGTCTGGATCGGATCGAGAACTCCGGCGGGAGAACTCGTCACTCCCAACGGCACCTCGCGGCTGAAGAGGTTGGCGCTGCCCGCGCCCCCATGCCAGAGTTCGCAGCCCGCCAGGGCGCCGTATTCGTGTACGGCCTCGGTCATGAGTCCGAGAGCCGCCACGTCCCCTTCATCCCAGATCGATGCATGGGGAAAGGGTTCATCGTCCGAAGAGGCGTCGATGGAACAATATTCGGTATTGATCACCCCCCAGCCGCCCTCGGCCTTGATGCGCCGCAATGCCGCCAGGGTTCGCGGGCGGCGATACCCCATGCCGGTGCAATGGGGTACCTGATAGAAACGATTCGGTGCCGTCACCGGTCCGATCTTGACGCTTTCGAAGAGAATGTCGTAGCGCGGGTTGCGCATGGAGGCTCCTGGGGAATCGAGAGGGAAGTCTATCTCGAAGCGCGGAAATTTTGGAAGATCATTTCGGTCCATTCCCGGCTTTGCGCGGTCAGTCACCCCTTCCCGCCGCTTCCGAATTGAAATCTTCTGGGCCACGCGAGGGCAAGCCCGCCGCGGCGTAGACGGCGTCGATGACCTTCATATTCGCGACCGCGTCCTCGCCGCCCGTGAGCAGCCGATCCGAGTTTCCGTCGATGACGTCGGCAAAAGCCTCGAGTTGGTGAGCGTAGCTGGTTTGCGCTTCGACCGTCTCCGTTCGGACGTCCCGGCCCTGCTCCAGTCGGATCTCATTTCCAAACTGCGGAGCCAGGGGATTGCTGACATCGAGTTTGCCATCGCGTCCGCGGATTTGGATCCGCGCGGACCGGGGTACATCCGCTGCCATGGAGGAGTGGACTCGTGCCTCGACGCCATTCGAGAAAGCCAATCTGGCCGTCATGGATTCGTCGACCCCATCGTCGTCGGCCCGGGCCGCGGCCGAGACGACCTCGGGTTCATGGCCCATGAGTGTTCGCAGCCAGTGGATGGGATAACAGCCGAGGTCCATGGTGGCCCCCCCTCCCAGGGCTCGCTGGCGCCGGAAATTCTCCGGCGCGTCGACGGCTACGGTGAACTCGGCTTCGAGGGAGAGGATGGGGCCCAATACGCCGGATTCCACGTATTCCAGCATGCGCGCAAAGAGGGGGTGATAGCGGGAGTGAAAGGCTTCCATCAGGATTCGGTCGCAGGCTTCGGCCGTTGCGACCATGCGCCGGGCTTCCTCGGCACAGAGGGCGAAGGGCTTTTCGCAGAGGACGTGCTTTCCCGCCTCCAGCGCTCGAATCGTCCACTCCGCATGCTCGGAAGGAGGCAGTGGGACGTAGATGGCATCCACGGGAGCCGCCACGACATGCGCGTAGTCTTCGAGCACCTGGGCAATGCCGTGCTCCCCGGCGAATATTTCCGCCCGTCTGCGATCCCGTGCGGCCACACAGGCCACTTCGACCGAGGCCATGCCGGCCGCGGGCGCGAGCAGTCCGGCGGGTGCAATCCGGGCGGCTCCGAGGGTTCCGAACTTCAGCACCCTACTCGGCCGATCTTTCGCCGGGTCGCTGAGCCCGGGGGAAGCGATGCATCCGAATTCAGATTGGCCCCGTGGCCGACGGCGGCCGCTGTCGCGGGCTTTCGGCATGGCTCTTGGGGGGCAGAGCCGGTCTGAGTGGCCGTCTGGCGGATCCCTTGCCAGGCCGCGAATCGCGGCGCTCCAGCGCTCTGCTGTGCTTCTCGCTTCATCCCGCCCCCCGAGAGCCCGTGGGTTGCCAATGTAGCGAATTGCGGCGGCATCGATTAGCGGCGTTGATTAGAGACATCGATGAGCGGCGTCGATTAAAGCAGGGCCGAGTCGCTCCTCTCCCCCAGCATGACCTCGGCGGACTGCAGATAGGTGTCCTCGTTGATGAAGGCGTGTTGAGTCCCGGTATGCATATCGCGAAAACAGCGCTCGAGGATGTGACCCGTTCGGGCAGCCACGGTACCGGCGGCCAGGTGAGCGAAGTCCACGGCGTCCTTGGCGGCCTCGGTCGCGTAGGTGGCTGCGCTCCTCATCATCGCCCGTTCGTCGAGGCTGAGATTTCGGCCCGAACGGGCCACCTCCAGAACCTCGCCGAATGATTCGAGGACGAGCAGGCGCGCGGCACGCAAGCGACATTCCGCGCGGATATAATCCTTTTGGAAGGTGGAGCGTCCGGCGATCGTCGTCTCGTTGCCCATGCGGGTATGGCCGCGAGCCAGGGAGTTGACTTCGTCGAGGGCCCGGCGCGCGACACCGAGGGCCCAGGCTGCATGACCGGCGCAAACCGTCGGCATGATCCCGATGCGGTACATCGCGCCGCCGCGCAGCGGCTCCTGGGTAAAGAGCGGATACGTCCAGCTCTCCGGAACGAAAACGTCCTGGCACTCGTAATCGTAGCTGCCGGTGCCCGCGAGACCCATCACGAACCAGCCGTCGGTGAAGCGGATCTTTTCGCGCGGGATACAGGCGACGCGCATGTCGGGAAGGCCCGTGTCGAGAATCTTGGGCTGGCCGTCGAAAATCGGAATGAATCCCCCCATCACGTATTCCGAATATCCGGTTCCACTTCCGAAATGCCAGCTGCCCGTGATTCGGAAGCCGCCCGCCTCGGCCACGCCCTGGCCATTGGGCGCGAATTGTCCTCCGAAGCAGTTCTGCTGGCCAGATCCAAAGGTCTCGGCGACGCAATCGTCTCCCAGGTAGGCTCCCGCGAAGCCGCCGGAGGGGCCATTCGCGATTGAATTCCAGCCCGCGCTGCCGCTGGCCCGGGCCAGTTCCTCGGCGACCACGATCTGGGTTTCGAAGTCCGCCTCGTATCCGCCGACTTCGTGGGGCTGGAAGAGCCTGAAGACCTCCGCCTTCTTCATGGCCGCGACGGTCTCGCCGGGCAGGGCCCGCTCCTCCTCGGCCCGGGAGGCGCCGGCCTCGAGGATGGGGGCGATGGCTCGCGCCTGGGCGAGGGCATCGTCGCGGCTGATGCTGGCTTCTGGATTCGACATGATCGATCCCCTTTCGGAGTCGGAGTCAGAACTCGGGTATCCGAGGTCGAGGCTCCCTGATTCGCCCGGAATCCCGGGGGTTGGCGTTCATCATGGCGGGCTGGTCTTATCGAGCTTGGCCTATAGACTACTAGGGAGTAGTTTTACGTCAAGGTATTGGCTCGGATCCTTGCGTGGCCGCAGACCGCCTGCCGGATGCCGCGCGAGACCGAGTTGGGGCGACGGCCGACCATGGGGAAACCGACATCCGAGCGCATCCTCGATGCCGCAGAGACCATTTTTGCCGAGCGCGGCTTCGACGCGACGTCCTTGGCAGATGTCACCGACTGCGTCGGTATTCGCGGTCCGAGCCTCTACAACCACTTCAAGAGCAAGCGCGAACTCTATATCGCGGTGCTGAGCCGCCTGCTGAATCCTTTCTTCGCCTTGCTGGATGAGTTGGCGGCGCGGCCGGCGTCTCGGGCGAGAGCGGAAGCGGCAGTCGAGGCCATGCTGAGGCATCACGTCGCACAACCGAATCTCGCCCGATTGATTCAGCACGCGATATTGGCCGGGGGGGATCAACTGGACTTGCTCGTCACGCGGTGGTACCGGCCTTTTTTCGAACGCATTCCCCAGTTGATGCCCGAAGCGGAGGAGGGTGCCGCAACGGATCTGGACCAGGCCTCCGCCATGTTGATGGGTTTCAACGCCATGATCCTCGGCTATGTGACTCTGGCTCCCCTGCACGACCAGTTGTTTGGCCGCGACCTTTTTTCCGAGGAGCAGATCCAGGCGTACAACCGCTTCATGAGGCAATTGGCTTGATGAGGAAGTTGGCGAAATGAAGTGGGGTTGATTCCCGCCGCAGTGCGGATTTTTGTTCTCCCGCGAAGGCAAATGCTCGCCTCCCCATTTGACGCTCGCTGGAAGTGTGTAGACTGTCTTCGCCGCGTATCCGAGCCGTATTCCGGGTTGCGGGTCGAGGATTCCGGGCGCTCTGGGCCCCTGCATGAGGAAAAGTGATGACGAGTAGCACGGGCAAGAAGAACGTTCTCTTTGGGTTGATCTATTTCGTGACCACGCTGGCCCTGGGCATGTATATGGCCAATCGCGGAAATGCCGGCGACCCGGTGTGGGCGGAAAGCATGACGCGCAAACTGCTCCACGTGGCACACTCCCATGGCAATCTCGAAGCCCTGGTCAATGTCGTCATGGGCCTCATCCTCAGTCTCGTCGGGCGGTCGGATCAGATCCTCGAGAAAGCCGCTTCGTGGCTGTTGATCCTGGGCGCACTATGCCATTCGGGTTCGCTCTACCTGGCGGGAGTCGGTCTCGGCTTGCCCTCCCAGGTGACGCTGGTCGGCGCCTGCTCGTTGGTGGCCGGAGTGGTATTGATGATACCCGTGGCCATGAACGGCTTCCGCGACCCCGGAGAGGTCGGCTCCTAGAGCGGGTTCTCTTCGCGTCTGCTGAATCTCGACGGCCTCGCTCTCCCGGGGTCGGGAGCTTTCGCTCCCAGGCCTCCGCCCTCGGGCGGTCGCCAGCCATCACCTATATCCAGCCATCGCCTATATCCAGCCATCGCCTATGTCCAGGTATTGCTCATGTCCAGGTATTGCTTATGCGATGTCCGAGGTGTTGTCCGAGGTGATGTCTGAAGTGTTGCGGTGGGTGCGCACACCTCGGACCAGGGCGGCCGCGACGATCAGGACGGCGGCCAGAGCGAGGAAAGCCGGGCTATAGCTCCCCGTGGAATCGTATACCCAGCCGGCGAAGATCGGTCCGAGAAGCTGTAGCGGAATGGCGAGGGGCATCATGAGTCCCATCATGGGAGCGAATCGATCGCGGCCAAAGGCTTCGGCCAGCAGGGCGCTGGATAGGGGCAGGGCGCCGCCGAGTACCACGCCTGTCAGAAAAACCAGCCCGACAACCAAGCCGTAGGCCTCGCCTTGAGTCAATGAGACGAGCCCCAGGGCTTCCCCGGCGAGGGAAATGGAGAAGGCATTGGCGGCGCCGATGCGGTCGGCGAGCCAGCCGAAGAGCAGTTTTCCCGAGGCGGCTCCGGCGGCCACGATCGACACCAACCATGCAGCGGATGCCGCAGAGAAGCCCGCGTCGGTCCCGTAGGCGACGATATTGTTGAGGAGCGCGCTCGTGGCCATGAAGGCGAAGCCGGTCGCTACCGCGATCAGCCAGAGGTGGGTCTGCTTCAAGGCATCCCGGGTGCGAAAGGGTGCTGCGCCTCTCCCCTCTCCATCCCCTTCAGCATTCGAGGATCGAGTTCGATCCTCGTCGGAAGCGATCCCATCGGCGGCCTGGCCGAGGTCTTCGGGACGTCCCACGGTGAGCCAGGCGATCGGGGCGGTCGCGCAGAGGAAGACGATACCCAGGGTTTCGTAGGCGGCCCGCCAGTCGCTGGCGGCGACGATGGCCGCGAAGATCGGGGCCACCACCACGCCGCCCGCCGAGGCGCCGAGTTGGGAAGCCGCGAGGGCCATGGCGCGGCGCCTGTCGAACCAGTTGACGACGATCGTCGTGACCGTGATTCCCGCCAGGGTATTCGCTCCAAAGGCGAGGAGGGTTCCGAAGACGGCGATGAGTTGCCAGAGCGCGGAAGCGTGGGCGAGTGCGATCAGTCCCACTCCCGCCGAGATCGCCCCCGCGACCATCAGGCTCCGGATATGGCCCCGGCCCACCAGACGCCCGATGAAGGGAGCCATCAACGCGCTGGAGAGTCCCATCGCCAGCTGGAGTCCCAGGATCGGCGCGCGGCGGCCCTGGCTGAATTCCTCGGCCAGATCCGTCAGGACGATGGCCAGGGAATAGAAGATGCAGCCGGCAATCAGGAATTGAGTCGCGAAGGTCAAGCCCACGACGGTCCAACCGTAGAAGGATTCCTGATCTCGTCGCATCTTATCGAGCGATCCCTCTCCGCGCCGGGTCAGTCAGATTGCTCCAGGGTGCCTGGAGAAGGCGGGACGGTCATCGGTAGCTGGAGTCGGACTTTGGCGAAGAAGAGGTCGCGGCTCGCAACTCTCCAGTTCCGACGCCTGGCGGGAATTCTAGAAGTTGATCCGCAGGGTTGCACCGTATTCTCGGGGAGGTCCATTGATCGCCGCGAAGCCTCCGACAACCGGAACGTCGAAACCCACCAGGAGCCACTCGGCATTGTTCACATTCGTGACCCAGG
>PVBE012237390.1_pt1 | contig 11237 bp, 9 predicted proteins | sample 1631181 | NCBI WGS metagenome assembly PVBE01 (sample SAMN08397723, study PRJNA350692) | Marine metagenome, whole genome shotgun sequencing project. | isolation source: water | place: Pacific Ocean | collected 2012-04 | reverse complement strand
GGTGGACGTTCTAGATGCTCGAAAAAGACTGTTTTCAGCACAAACAAATCTAGCAATCAGTAAATACGATTATTTGAAAACTATGGTTCAACTAAAACAAGCAGCTGGAACTCTCTCCAAAGCAGACTTAACGCAGATTAATAACTGGCTCCAATAAGCTAGTTTTCTAATAACGGCTCGATCATTTTTAGTAGTTTTTCCAGTGATCCTTTATTGGCCTCAATCACATCACTGGCACCTTTAATCATACTTTTCTGCATGTTTTCATCTGAAAGCAAACGTGATACCAAATCACTTAATTCATCAGAATTATGAATAATTTCCAACGCATCATTTGCTATCAGCATGTTTGCAATATCTTCAACTCCAAATAACACTGGTCCCGTGATGACTGGACAATTCAGTGAAGCGGGTTCCAATAAATTATGCCCACCAACATGGAATAAACTACCCCCTACAAATGAAACATTAGATACTGAATAATATATTGGTAGCTCTCCTAAAACATCTGCCAGTAAAACTTGTACATCATCCAGTTTCATCTCATCTTGCTCACTTCTTCTCATGAATGAAAATCCTTTTTTAGCGATTAGATTATTAACTGCATGAAATCGTTCTGGACGTCTTGGGGCAATAATCAACAAAAGATCAGGATAGTTTTCTAAAATGCCTCTATGCGCATCAAGAATAACTTCTTCTTCCTTTGAGTGAGTACTGCCAGCAACCCATATGGGCCTACTAGATGTCAGTGATTCCTTAAAAAGATTAGCTCTATCTGTCAGATTTTCAGGTATATGATAATCAAATTTAATATTCCCGGTAACAAATGTTCTCGCTTCATCTGAGCCCATTAACAGAAACTTCTTTGCATCCTCTTCAGTCTGTGCACCAACAACAATTCCATGTGCAACCGCTTCTTGAAATAGTCCTAAAAGAATTTTATACAATTTGATTGATCGATCAGAAACGCAGGCACTAGCCAACACTAAAGGAACATTAAATTGCCCACAATAATGGAATAAATTCGGCCAAAGCTCTGTTTCTATAATGATCAAGATCTCCGGCTGTGCCCATTTGAAAAATCTGATCATTGAATCAGCTAAATCATATGGAAGATACACATGATAAACATCGTCACCAAATAGTTCTGTTACCAATGACGAACCTGTTGGTGTGTAGGTAGTAATCAGTATTTTCTTTTCAGGATATTTTCTCTTCAATTCAGTGATGAGTATTGAAGCTGCTTTTACTTCACCATAGGATACTGCGTGTACCCAAATGATGGATTCGGTCAGAGGATCGCCATTAAATCCAAATCGCTCTCCTATCCTTTTAAAATAATCACGATCTCCGTAGCCTTTATAGACTAGATGAAAAAATATTAAAGGTAGCAAGAGATAGGAAAAAATAACATACAATATCCGAAATAAAGCTCTTATATTCATATACTTATAAATTAAATTTCTCTAATTTCTTTAAATTAAATCACTGGTTGATTTACCTTCGATAAAGGATAACAATTTAACTTGACCACCATGATCAATATTGATCCAACATTGCAACGCCTATGACGATTGCATTAATTGTGGAAAAATCAGGGAATTTCATACCACCATGAATAGTTCATTCATTATTCTTGATCTTATCATAGAGTAATTTTTTAGCGGGTTAAAAAAAATCAGAAAAAAATTAATGGTGCATTAACCACATTTTGACTCCCCACAATTAAGACAAGTCAAACAGCCATCCATCATAACTGTTGCAACGGTATTACAGTGGTTACACATTTGAGCTCCTTCAGGAAAAGATTTTTTTACAAATGCGTCTTGCTGTTTGTTTCTATTCTCAAATTCTTGCCTTTTTTCATCCAGGAGCTGCTTTTGATATTCATCCAATCTTTCTTCTGGAATCAAGCCAATGGATTGAAGGTGTTTTTCCACAACAAAACCTAATTCTGCAATAATGGATGGCATAAAAACTCCAGTTCCTCCAGGTTGCCAATAACCACCTTTGGGGTCAAAAACTGCTTTTAACTCTTCCACCAAAAAAGCTACATCTCCGCCTTTTCGAAACACGGAAGACATAACCCTTGTGAGTGCAACTATCCATTGATAATGATCTAGGTTTTTTGAATTAATGAAAATTTCATAGGGCCTGTACTTCTCATGATCCGTATTTGGATTTAACACGATATCATTAATTGTGATATACATTGCATGGTCTGATATTGGGGGTTTAATTTTATAAGTTGAGCCCCTGAGCATGACCGGTCTCTCTAGGCGTTCATGCATTCTAACTACTTTTGATTCCGGTGTTTCTTTCTCCTTTCCTCCTTCAGGATACTCTTTCATTATATTTTTAGATTGATCATGAGCTTTAGTCGAGTCAACCTTACAGTCGATAATTTTTTTTTCTATTTTCACCTTCGTCATTAGCAAACCATCCTTATTTTGTACTATAATTTTCCATAATAGCCCTCTTTCAATGCATCAAAAAGATTGGCTGCGGTGTGTACCTCACCGTCGTACTCAATCTCTTCGTTACCTGCCACCTGTACTTCTTTTCCATCATCCAAAACAAAGGTATAAAAGGTTTTCTCAAGATCTTTCTCTTTGACTAACACTCCCTGGAAAGCTTCTGGATTAAAACGGAAAGTTGTGCAGCCTTTTAATCCTTTTTCATGTGCATAAAGATAAATATCTTTGAAATCTTCAAATCTATAGTCCGTAGGTACATTAGCAGTTTTTGAAATAGAAGAATCGATCCATTTTTGTGCCACACTTTGAACATCAACATGTTCTTTAGGGGTAATGTCTTCAGCAGTGATAAAGTAATCTGGCAATTGATTCTCCAATTCACCACCTGATTCAGTATCAATCTGTGGGTTGACCAGTTTTTTATACGACAACAATTCATATGAAAAAACATCAATTTTTTCTTTGGTTTTCTTTTTTTCCCTAATGACATTCCTAAAATAATGATGTGCAAAACTTGGTTCAATGCCATTACTGACATTGTTACCAATCGACAACGAAATGGTTCCAGTAGGTGCGATGGATGTATGATGCGTAAATCTTGCACCAATTTCCGATAAGTGCTCAACCAATTCAGGCTCTATTTCTGCAATTTGTTGCATGTAACTACTGTATTTTGCATGCAAAATTCTACCAGGTATCTTATCGCCTATTTGCCAACCATCATCGATCATTTCTGGTTTTTTCTTGAGCATGTCTTTGGTGACGCAAAATTCTTTTAATAAAATAGGTGCAGGACCTTTTTCCTTAGCTAGTTCTAAAGCAACTTTCCAGCCTGTCATAGCCAGTTCCTTGCTAACCCGGTCTGTAAACTCAAGTGAAGCTTCACTACCATACTTCATGCCCATCATGGTCATGGCTGATCCCAGTCCTAAAAATCCCATGCCGTGTCTTCTCTTACTGAGGATTTCATCTCTTTGTTGCTGAATGGGTAAGGCATTAATCTCCACAACATTATCCAGCATTCTCGTAAAAATGCTGACGACTTTCCTGAAACAATCCCAGTCAAAAGATACAGCTTGGCTAAATGGATTCTGCACAAAACGAGTTAGGTTAACTGAGCCCAACAAACAAGAACCGTACTCAGGCAAAGGTTGTTCCCCACATGGATTAGTCGCACGTATATTTTCATCGAACCAGTTATTATTCATTTCATTAACTCTATCTATAAGAATAAATCCTGGTTCAGCATAATCGTATGTTGAGGCCATAATAAGATCCCATAGTTGTCTGGCTTTTATAACTTTATAAACCTTACAAGCGACCAAACCTTCTTCATTAGTTATATAACCTTCAGTGACAGTCCATGGTTTCCAAAGAACTTTTGTTGGATCTTCCAGATCAATAGCTGCAGATTCTGGCAATCTTGGGTCCAAGGGAAAGGCAAGAGACCAATCTTCGTCTTTTGTCACTGCTTCCATGAACTCATTTGTGATCAATAGTGAAAGATTGAACTGCCTCAATCTCCCGTCCTCTTGTTTGGCTTTAATAAAATCTTCAACATCTGGATGACTAACATCAAAAGTTGCCATTTGAGCTCCCCTTCTCCCTCCTGCAGAAGAAACGGTGAAACACGTTTTATCGTAGATATCCATAAATGACAATGGTCCAGAAGTAAAAGCACCTGCGCCTGTAACATAAGCACCTTTTGGTCTTAAAGTTGAAAACTCATAACCGATTCCGCAGCCTGCCTTTAATGTTAGACCTGCCTCAGTTACTTTTTCCAATATTCCTATCATTGAATCATGTATCGAACCAGAAACAGTGCAATTAATGGTTGAGGTTGCCGGCTTATGTTCTCCTGCGCCAGCATTAGACATAATTCTTCCAGCAGGAATCGCTCCTGAACGTAAAGTCCACAAAAACTCTTGTTCCCATTTTTCTTGTTGTTCTGGATCTTCTAATTCTGATAAAGCCTTAGCCACTCTTTTAAAGGTGTCATCTATGTCCAGATCAATCGGTTTTCCAGAAAGTTCTTTGAGTCGATATTTTTTATCCCAAATATCAATGGAAGCAGTTTGGTATTCGACCTCTAAAGTCTCATGTTCTGACTTTTTAGGTGCCGATTTCATTTGTATCTAAGGTTCCCCTGTTCTAGATTGATATTGCGAGTTTTGGTCTAAAATCACAAAAAAGTGAAGAAAATACTGCACAAGATATAGTGTTTTGACAATAATAGATTATTGCGCATTTCAGCGTGTTGTCAAGAATTATTTGAGATCAGTAATTATTATCATTTTTTTATATATTTCAATATCTTATGAGTTTTATACTAGACAAATAATTGAATTTTTTTGCAAAAATTAACTAAATTACATGAAAACACCTACCACAATATGTAGTGTTTTAGATATTCACCTATAATTCAATGTTTATCAACAAATTATTAACAATTTGTTATTTTTTTCGTTTTCTAGAAATAAGAATAAATTATGAATACAACAATAATTAATACTGAATCAGTAATAATTAAGTTATGATCTTTGAGATTTTAACTCTGAGTGGATCAATATAGAGGTTGTATGAAAAACACTGGAAAAAAACTGACAATAAAAACGGCATTGCCCCAATTATTGCTGCTAACAATTTTACTTGGTAGTTTTATAGGAAATCTGTCAATTGCACACCAAATCGGAAATCTTGAAAACTCTTCCCTTGCAGAACTAGTTGAATCGTCATCGCCTTCAGTTGTTACGATTGCGATCAAAGGCAAAGTAAAAATTCAACAGAATCCTTTTTTTAATGATCCCTTCTTCGAACGCTTCTTTGGTCAACCCCAACCTCCTAGAGAAAGAGAATTTGGTGGAGGAGGATCTGGTGTAGTGGTTGATGGAACAAAAGGATACATCGTCACCAATCATCATGTCATTGAAAAAGCAGATGAGATAAAAGTTTTTCTACAAGATGGTAGTGAATATTTGGCAGAGTTAGTGGGTTCGGACCCAGGTACGGATATAGCCATACTAAAAATAGAAAACCCAAAAAAAATAGCTGAAATACCATTGGGCAACTCTAATCTTTTACGAGTTGGAGATTTTGCACTCGCTATTGGAGCACCATTTGGTCTGAGTCAAACCGTCACTTCTGGAATAATCAGTGCACTGGGAAGACCTCAAATGAGTTCTGATGGCTATGGAGATTATATTCAAACTGATGCGGCCATTAATCCAGGTAATTCAGGCGGTGCTTTAATTAATTTAGAAGGAAAACTTATAGGGATCAATAGTGCTATCTATACCAGAAGTGGTGGCAACATAGGAATTGGCTTTGCAATTCCTGTCAACACAGTCAAAAATATAATGAATCAACTGATTGAATTTGGTTCAGTCAAAAGGGGTTTGTTGGGAGTCATTATTAGTGATATCAACAAAGATATTGCCGATGAGCTTGGGCTTGAAATCATCAAAGGGGCATTAATTCAAGAAGTTTCACCTAATTCAGCTGCAGAGGAAGCTGGGCTTTTGGTGGGTGATGTCATCGTTAGGGTTGACGACCAAGAAATAAATAAATCTAATGAGTTACGCAATGCTATTGGGCTCAAAAGAAGTGGTGAATCTGTTGCACTGACCATCCTTAGAGACAACAAGGAGATTAGTGTAAACGCTATTCTAGGAGAATTGATGGCGATGGAACCTGTAAAAGCAGATGAACTAAATTCTTTGCTAGCAGGAGCTCAGTTATCAGATTACATTCCAGAGGGAGAAACTGAGACAAAAGGAGTTGTGATTCTTTCTATTGAGCCCAACAGTAATGCTGCCAGAGCTAGATTGAAAAGTGGGGATATTATCTGGGCTGTTGGTAATACCACTATTGGTAACCTAGAAGACTTTATCGCAATTATTAAAGATAAAGATATTCTGGTCTTGAGAGTCAGCAGAAATGGTCGTCAATTGATCATACAAATGAGAAAATAAATTGAATCATTATTTCATATTTATTTTTTAGACAGCATGGAAATTTATTTGGTTGGAGGAGCAATTCGAGATCGGCTCCTCGATCTACCTTCAGGTGAGAAAGACTGGGTGGTGGTCCATGCAACCCCCTCAGAAATGAAACACCTCGGTTACAAACAGGTTGGAAAGTCATTTCCTGTCTTTATCCACCCAGAAACAGGCGAAGAATATGCCTTGGCTAGAAAAGAAGTCAAGACAGGTACGGGTTATCATGGATTTGATTTTGATGCCAATCCTGATATTACATTGGAAGAAGACCTCTCTAGAAGAGACCTGACAATCAATGCCATAGCTGAGAATAAAGATGGTGAGATCATAGATCCGTTTAAGGGCAGAGAAGATCTGTCTAAAAGAGTCCTCCGCCATGTATCTGAGGCATTCAAAGAAGACCCTCTCAGAGTGCTTCGTATTGCAAGATTTAGAGCTAAACTGTTTAACTTTGGTTTTAACATCGCAGATGAAACTAAAAAATTAGTGGCAAAGATAGTCGAAAGCGGTGAGCTATCCTCTCTTGTACCCGAAAGAGTGTGGATGGAAACTAAAAAAGCCTTAAATGAATCCAGATTTGATCAATATTTCAAAACACTCATTGAATTCGGTGCCTTTGATCAAATTTATCCAGATCTATCTGGAATCGATAAAGACTTCTTCTCACAATCTATTTTTCAAGAGGCTTCTCAGGCAAACATATCATCAAGGTATAGATTTGCTGCTATTTTCTTAGCGTTGATGGAACAGGAACAAGAAAGCATTAAAGATAGAGTTGAATCGATGCAGAATAATATGAATTTACCAAATAAATTCAAAGAATTGCCATTGCAGATAGATCAGTCTATGTCTTTAATTTCAAAGGATATAGAACAATACAACGCTGAATATATTCTTACACTATTAGAAACACTTGATGTGGTACGCAGACCTGATCACTTGGAAGATGTCATCGCAGTAATAACACTGGGCCAAGGTCAGGGTTTGGATGAAAAAATAGCACTCTTACAAAAGTCTGCAGATCTTGCTCGTTCAATCAAAATTAGTAATCTCCGTGAAGATGGTCTTGATGGGAATGTCATTGGGAAGAAAATAAGAGAACTAAGATTAAAAAAGATTGAAGAAGAATTAGCGAAGTAAATTGACTCTTGAACTCCGGAGTGACAATCGTTTGAAGCTCATACCAGCAAGAATACTGCCAATAAAATTCGATAAACAAAAAATGGCAGCATCCCAATCTTTCGAACCATCTTTAAGAACCATTTGATGGTTAAAAATGCCACAACAAAAGACACAATAATTCCTAAGAACAAATCCAAATAGTCAAAAACGAGAACCTCGACTTGGCTTAATTGATAGAGCTCAAATACACTTGCAGCGATAATGACTGGAATTGCTAGTAAAAAAGAAAATTTTGCAGCCTCCTCTCTTGATAAACCCAGGAAAAGTCCAGCTGTGATCGTGATCCCAGATCTTGATGTGCCTGGGATTAATGAAAATACCTGAGATAAGCCTATTAAAAACCCTATTCCTAAATCAACTGCAATGCCTTTACCCTTATGTTTATTCCTATAATCGGCTAAAAACAATAGCAGACCAAAGAAAGCCGTTGCCATGGCAATAATCATCGGAGATCTCAAGTGCTGCTCTATCAACTGGTTGAACAATCCACCAACTAACACCACTGGGATAGTAGCCACTAATATGATGCCCAATTGGGAATGAATAAGAGCATCAATACTTTTAAAATGAGCAGGACAGAACATATTCAACAAATCCTCTCTAAAATAAAAAATGACAGCTAACAGTGTTCCAAAATGCAGACCCACATCAAAAACCAATCCCTGGTCTTGCCATCCTGAAAGCTCACTTAATAAAATCAAGTGAGCAGAACTGGAAATGGGAAGAAACTCAGTTAGCCCTTGGATGATTGCTAATAAAATTGCTTGTAGTGTTTCCATATGTGAGATTAAAGCATATAGCGGTAATCTTTAGCTTCAAGATTATCCATACCAAGGTTGTAGTTCTTGCTTAACAGCATACATTTAAAAGCTTCCCCCATTTGACTGGGAAGGAGCAATTGTTTCAATGATTGATTAATATTATATTCCTCATCTTGTGGATGTTTTGCATCCATTCGACCAAGAATACCAGAGGATAATAAAAACTCCATTTGGGAAGTATATCCAAACACTTCGCAACCTTGGTTCAGAGCATTGTCAGCAACCAAGCTAAAATCTACCCATGCAGAAATATCCTGTAGGCCTGGAAACAACAGAGGTTCATAATGGGCCCTGTTTTGGTAATGACACACTAAGGTGCCATCTGATCTTGATGGTGAATAATATTCGCTTCTGCAGAGTCCATAATCGATAAAGATCATGATCCCTTGGGTTAAAGCAGCCGATACTGACCTAAACCAGTCCTCATAATTCAGTCTGACTTCTGACTGATATTGATCCGGCAACTGATAGCCCAGTTTCTGTTCAATCAATCTTACTGATTCAGTTAGAGCCTCTGAAGGCTGTTGTTCTTGCTCATAGAGTTGATTTGATCCAGACGACACCCCCAACTCATAAATATCATTGCCTGCAATCTTGAATCTCTGGAAGGGGATCGCATCAATGACTTCATTGCCAATAATGGCCCCAGTAATCAAATTATCTGGCAGGGAATCCAACCAAGTTACTTGAGCCGCCACCCCTGGCAATTGTGATAATAGTTGTTGCTGCCTTTCTTTTAAATCAGCACTGAGTTCGAGTATGTAGTATTGCTCCAGTTCAAATGCTTCAGTTTCCAACTGCGACAAAATATTCAATGCCAATTGTCCAGATCCAGCGCCTATTTCCAGTAAACTTGGTGATTTCAACCCATCGAGAGCAGTTATGAGGTAATCTGCAATTGAGATTCCAAATAGATCAGAGATCTCAGGTGCGGTGGTAAAATCACCCCCCTTGCCTAACTTTTGGGTACCTGCAGAATAGTATCCCAATCCAGGTTCATACAAAACAAACTGCATGTAGTCAGCAAAACTAATCCAGCCTTTCTTTTGTTTAATTCTCTCAGTAAGTTTTTCAACCAGAACAGAAGAATGCCGAAGTGAGGCGTCGTCTGGTGTTGGTAATTGTTGTTTAATAGATTGCAAAATACTTACCTCTTTCAGAGTATTATCTAGAATTAATAACGCTAATGTTAGTTTTCAATTAAAATAACGATTATGAATGATACAAACAATAAATGGGCACTGATCACTGGCGGTAGTAAACGCATTGGAGCCAAAATGGCAGAAACCTTGCATGATGCAGGAATTAATATAGCCATTCATTTTAACTCTTCAAGTGATTCAGCTACAGAGTTGTGCGCTCAACTTAATGCCAAGAGAGCTGATTCCTCGATAACATTAAAGGCTGATTTAACTAATCAAGAGGCCTTGGAACATTTAGTTCCTTCCCTAATTGAGCAAACCCACAGATTGGATGTCTTGATTAACAATGCATCCACTTTCTACCCTACACCCATACAATCAATCACCCTAACAGACTGGGATGATCTAATGGGAACCAACTTAAAAGCACCCTTATTTTTGTGTAAATATGCTGCTGAACACTTAAAAAAATCGAGTGGAGTTATTATTAATATCATTGATATCCATGCTAAAAAACCTTTAAAAGATCATCCAATTTATGGATCTGCAAAAGCAGGTCTGGCTACGCTGACTCGGTCACTGGCAAAAGATTTGGCTCCGGATGTTAGGGTTAATGGTATTTCACCAGGGTTAATACTATGGCCCGAGGACGAGCCTCCAGAAGATATAAAAAATAATATACTGGAGCAAATTCCTCTTAAAAACCCTGGTACACCTGAAGACATCGCTCAGTGCGCTTTGTTCTTAATACAAGATGCTCCCTATACCACCGGACAGATTATTGCAGTTGATGGCGGCAGAAGCATCGGCTGGTAACTAGTCAAATCTGATTGAGGTTCTCTCCAAGGGATATGTCTCTTGATTAAATTCTTTCCATAATGCAATGAAGCTCTTTCCTGAAACAGGGTGAACGCCTCTGGGCTCTATTTCTGCTAAAGGACCTATGACAAAACTGTATAGATCGATGTCTTTTCGCGGAAGTTTCAAAGGCTCTTCTAGGTTCACAAGATCGCCATAGAGGATCATATCGATATCAAGTGTCCTAGAGTCAAAAGCGCCTGTACCAATTTCTCTTCCCGATGCCAACTCTATTCTATTGAGTTCTTCCAATATCTCACAAGGACTTCGGGTTGTGCTTAATTTCAAAACCATATTTAAAAAATCATCACCCTCAAATCCAACAGATTTGTTTCTGTAAACAGAAGATACTTGTTTGATTTCAAAAATTTGATCTATTTCTGACAGTGCATATTGGATATTTGCTTCAGGGTTTATATTGCTGCCTATACTGAGAAATACATCGACCGGTTTGGATTGATCTGCATCAGTCATTATTACTGCGTTCTATACAAATCCCAACGTTCCTTGAATCTCTAATGGCAAATGGCTTGGAAATGGTTAATTTGAGCCATTGAACCTTAAATTCGTCCAAAATTAACTGAGCTATTTTTTCAATGAGTGTCTCTATGAGATCAAACTGATTAGACTGAGCAAATTCCTTAATCCTATTAGCCACGGCTTTATAGTCAAGTGCATCTTTTATAGAATCAGTCTCTGAGGCTTTATTAACATCCGTTTCCATTTCGAGATCAATTGAAATTATTTGAGGGTTCCTTT
>PVBE010705559.1_pt1 | contig 11237 bp, 4 predicted proteins | sample 1631181 | NCBI WGS metagenome assembly PVBE01 (sample SAMN08397723, study PRJNA350692) | Marine metagenome, whole genome shotgun sequencing project. | isolation source: water | place: Pacific Ocean | collected 2012-04 | reverse complement strand
CGACAACGAGCACACAGGCTGCGCCAGGACACGCTCCCTGGAGTCAAAGGATCAGCAAAGTGAGCCGGAAGCCGAAGATGCCTCAGACGATGACGTGGTGCTGAAGAGGAAGGCCGAGTGGCTGAGCATGTTCAATGTGACCGTGCATCCGGGCATATCCCGCAAATACGTGCACGAAGCCATGCTGGAGGCTGCAAAAAGAGTCGCCGCATTGCTGCGCGCCAGTCCGACATTGCCTGCTCATCCTGAAGACTCTTCCAAACCATGGCTGGACACTCAGAGCGGTGGACGACTACCTCCAGTTTCTTGTGCTTTTCGAGGTTGCGCTTGGCATGGTGGCGGCGCGCATTCGGCAGTGGATCTCATGAAGGATCCAGAGCACCCTTGGGACCAGGAGCTTCGTCGACACGTTGTAGCGGCCCATGGTGGAACGATCGGGGAGTGCGCTTCCAGGAGCTTGCCCGAAGGATTGCATGACAGCGCGCTCACGTGGGACTTGTATAAGGAGGCGCTTGCTGTGGTAGAGCGGCGGGGTATTCCGCATGTCGGCGTTTCAGTCGACAGGCGCACTTTCGAGCATACGGTTCAAGTTTATAATGACGCTCGTATCAGGAGTCTGATTTGCTTTGCGTGCGCGCAGATCGTCGTCGACACCGGCAGATGCAGGAGCAAAATCGAATTTGTTTCGACTGCGTGGTTGCTCACTATGTCCGCGGAGGCTATTCGAAAAAACTTCTCCATGGCCCTTTTCGAGGATCAGTACTGCGCGCCCGGCACGCCTCTGGCTTTACGTGGCGCAGCAGGTCCAGATTTTCGTGACTGGCAGGTTCGACTTAGCGCCGCAGCCGTGACAGACTACATTGCACGCAATGAAGTAGTCGACTCCAAGCGAAAAGAAGAGTTACTCGAGTTGTGCGATGTTCCCTTGCTCTGTTGCCCGGAAGATGTGGAGTGCCAGTCGTGCCTCTCGCAGAACAGGGGGGAACTTTGCTTGCAATGTCGTTTTCCGGTGTGCCGCGCTTGCAGGGCGTATCTGTGCAGGACAGCTCAATCTCCCCATCCATCTCCCCATCTAAGTTGACCCGTTTGTTTGCAAATCGTTTGGGGCGTTGCGGTCGACAGGCGTGCAGCGGCGACGCCGAACATAAGTTTTTCTTGGCTTGTTCCAGCAACTCTGGCGCATTAACGACACCCGGAACAGCCCACGGATTTTCTAAAAAGTGTTTATGTGAGTTTCCCATTGGTTGTTTCTCGTTCTCGGGTTATGCCGTAAATGGCCGCAGAACATCCTCAGGAGGGTCCTGCCCCTCCCCCCCCCTGGAGCGCTCATCCTACAAGGCTGTTCCCGCAGCGCCCATCCCAGGACCGATGCGGGAACAGCCCTAGGATACGGATGTCCGGTGCAGCGCCCGTGAGTATGATATTTTTGTTGATTTGCAAACCAACGGTCGACGAGGGATCTGGATAGGAAGCTTGAGCAAAGGAGCCAAACCATTCCTTGTGGTCTGGGGAATGACAACTGGCACGGCTACATCGCCAAGTGGATCTACGAGGTGGGAGTCACGTGGATGGAGAAAACTGTCGCCACGCCATATTGGACGGGCATGACTTTGTTCTCTCTGACGCGGCGGGGCGGTCGGAGACATCTCATGCACGATGCTATGTTTCAGCTTCAACATGGGCGCGTCGCCTTCAAGGGCCAGGTGTTCAGTGCCCCGATGGACTGGGCCAGTGTGCAGCATCAGCTCGAGGCGGCAGATAAGCAGGAAACTTTGATCTCGTTGCCTGTCACTGGGGCCGTCTTGGCAGCTCGAGTCCAGATCCAGATATCTGCTGGCTTGATCGATTTGAACAAACTCATCAAACAGGCCACTGTGCGACGCAACGTCGTCGTGCAACTTATCCGGATGCACAGGGACGCCGGCCATCCCGATTACCAGCGGTTCGATATGGAAGAGGTGCGGTTAAAAGCGAGGGAGCTGGCATCGTCAGATCAGCCTACTGTGCCGCACGGACTGGCTGAAATCCTTGAGGAGGGCATGGGCGGCGAAGAGAAGGCCCCAGAAGTCGACAAAGCGGCGACACCTGCGGAACGCGTGTGGGACGAGTCGGCCTTGCGCCGGGAAATGGATCGAAAGCGACCTCACATCATGATGCCACAGCGAGACTCAGACGCCAAGAAAGATGTGGCGGCGGGTAGGACGTCTGCCTTAAATGTTTTCTCTCAGCTTTCCTTGAGAACTGGCTCGGAACTGATCGACCAATTCCAGGGCAATTACATTCCGAGAGTTTTCAACCTCACGCTGCCTTGGTGCGTAGGAGGTCCTGATTTCCCAGGTCGCCAGCGCGTGCGACGCGCCAGCGCCAACGCTCCATCGGTTAATTTGGAAGCGTTCACCGAGATGATGGCCAGGAGGGTCGAGGCGCAGGTGCGATGGGACTGGGACTTCAATCCAGCCGTGTGGAGCCTTTGCTTCGCAACGAAAGTGAATCTCGGCGTGTCTCTGGCGGCGCAGCGGGCACTGCGCCAGGGCGAGGTTGAAGAATGCGACGACCGATCCATCGGCGTCGCCGCCGCGAAGCTGTACAAACTACTGCAGACGGGTGAATATGTGACTCCGTGTGGCAGGCGCGTGCCAGTTAAAGGCGACTTGGCGAAGGCAATGCAGATAGTGGGCTTGTCGTCGAAACAGAAAGCGTTGCTTAAGAACTATCAGTTCATGTCCGCCCGTATCGCCGGCACGCGCCAGATTCGACGCTCCATCAACCATTTGGTTTTCAGCGCTCGCGTGTTTTACGGCTTGCCCGTGTTCATGACCGTCACGCCGAGCGAGCGACACTCCGGCCTCATGATCCGGCTGACGCGGTACAGGCGCAGCGATCCCGCAGTGACGTGTGGTAAGCCGGAGTTTCTGCCGTGGGTGGGTTACGACGCCCCGAGCCTGCAGACCCGCGAGGGGGACATCGAGTCGGAGACCATCGAGCTACCGGAGTACGACCTGCGTCGTGAAATGACCGCTAGGGATCCGCTCTGCTGCTCAAGCGCATTCCGAGTTGCCATCACCGTCCTCGTGGCTAGTCTATTCGGTTTGCGGATGTGCCCCGATTGCCCCCATTGCGCTACATCGGAATGCCCGTGCATGGATTCTTTCGGTAGCAACGGCACGCCGATGGGAGGCAGCAGCGGTCGCGCCGACGCGCTTATCGGAGCCGAGGAAGCGCAGAAGGCGGAAGGAGTGTTGCACTTCCACTTCTTCATTTTCCTCCAGATGGCGCATCAGTTCATGACCCTGGTCGAGATAGCCTCCATGCTCGAGCGCGGAATATTGTCGGTGGATGCCCTGAAGCGCTTCCATGACCACGTTCGGCACGCGGCTTATCCGAAGCCCGAGGATGTGAAGGAGGAGCGTCCCTTGGTCGAGGAAATGTGGCCGGCCTACCAAGGAGATGTGTCGCTTTGCAGGGCGCCGCCATTCGTTTGGCAGCCCGTGCATGCGCAGGCTCCACCAACGTTGTCGGAGGCCGTGGACCATGCGATGTGGGAGACCGACGGTGCGAGGTGGAAGCGCCTGTATGAGGACCGGTTGCAACATGCTCTCTCCCGCATGAACCATCACATTCACCCGGTTGTCGACGCCAGCACAGGCGAACGCAGACCCTTGAGATCGTGCCAGCCCAAAAACCGACCCAAGGAATGCAAAGGAGGCTTCCCGCTCACCAGCGAGCTCACAGACAGAGCGTTGTTGGTCTGCCCTTGCATTGCCGAGGAACGTGGGCTGCCACAGTCGGGCCCCCGCAGCAGAATCGGTACGATCCTTCCAGAGCGTAACGACGAGTGGCTCAATGCCGGGTCACCGGCCTGGGCCGTCTTCATGGCAGACAACGGAGATGTGAAGCTCCTGCACCGCATGCCCATCCTTCCAGGCACGCATGAAGTTCTCCTCTATGACGTGAGACGGTGCTGCGGCCGAGCGAGCGCGCTAGAGCTTGCGTATCAGGTGCAAGCGTCGCAGTCCTTGGCTGCTGGATATTTTGGCGGATACAGTGCAAAGATGCAAGAGATCGGGCACAAGGAGCTGGAGCGAATGGAGGCGTCGCTTTGTCGCAAACTGGAGGTCGAAGCCCCCAGGACGGAGGCCAAGGCTTTTCAGGAGTATTCTCGCCGGTTGGTCCGAGACTTGGAAGGTAAAGGCATTCTGCGTACCGCAGTGGAGTGTATCAACTTGTCATCGTATGCTAACCATCCAGACATCATGATGGCAGAGTGTATCCGTACATTTCCGTCGGTACGCTTTGACGCCGTGCAGCTACTGAGACGAGAGGAGGTCGAAACGGGTGCATCGACAGGCATCTCCATCATTGCTGCCGTGCATAGTTCAGGCGGCTTCCGAAAGCGTGCGTACCTTCAGGCGCCCTTTGATCTCATGTATGGCTTCCGCGGCGGGGCGCACAACGTTGACCTTTTATCTCCATATGAGATGTTGATGTATTGGTCCATGGAGGCGGTGAGGCCTCCATCAACTGCGCGCCAGCAGAACAATGCTGTCTTCACAGAGGCAGGCCTCCGTTACAGGAAGGAGTGCGTTCTTGCCAAGGTGCCCCCTGATTACACGCCCGGTCTACATTACATTGCAGAGGAAGGCGAAGATAGAATTCTGCTTCCCAGCATCGCCGTCCTGGGCACACTTCGGCATCGTTGGCTGTGGTCGAAAAGGCCCAGGCTCCACGTACCCACATGGAGCTACGCCAAAGTGCCCAGATCAAGTCTCGCCCCTGAGGAGAACGCACGCTTGCTCAGTGTTTACATGCGGCCGTGGACCTTGAGCCCTTCAGACGAATCCGAGCACGTGCCGCTGCTATCCCGGATGGCGGAGTACGCTCCGAGTGCCGGAGCAGACGCAAGCGGAAGGGTCGGAGTCGCCACGTCGCCAGCAAAGCGGCGAAGATTAGCCGGAAAGCAGCCATCCGAAGCAGAGCCCAAGGCCATGCCTAGGACCGGCCGCAGGTCCTATGCGGAGACTTGGCAACACTACGTCGACGGCAACGTCGTCTCCGAGAGCAGCCGAAGATTCATCATAAATCTGCTGGCGGCCACAGCGGCTCGCGTGGTGGTGCGTGCGGAAGATTCGTCGAGTGAGAGCGAAGGCAGCGACATCGACCGACCCCAAGGCCATGCCGGTAATTTGGAGCTGGTCCGCAACACTCTGAAGGGCATCGCCGCCCACGACGAGGAAGAAGGACAGCGCGGGTTTGGCCGCAATGCTGCCAGCATCAGAATGGGGCGGTCTCTGTGGGAGAGCCCTGCGTTGTCCGAGCGCGAGAGGAAAAGCGTTGCGGAGCACATCTTCCTGAACGATGGTGAATACCCGACGACGAAGGACGCTTTAAAGGCGGCGTCTGAGACGATCAGGTTGGATGACGCGCGGCAGCACCCGTTCGCCGGAAGCACGCTGCCATTTGCATTCCTGACAGTGCGGGAGTACGGGCAAAAATTGACAAAATGGTTGTCGGCCGTCCAAGACGAAGAAGATCCACCCACAGCGGAGCAGATGCGAGTGCTCCGGCGAGTTGCCGACCGCATTCTTACAGAGTTTGCCTTGGAGAAAGAAGGCGAGGACGTGCCGGCGGAGCTCCGCGCAGGCAGAGGCGACGACGAAATGGAAGAACCGCTGCGTGGGCTAGTTCACGGACCGCCTGGCACAGGGAAGAGTGCGGTCATAAATTGGTTGTGCCGCATGCTTTCTGAAGCGTTGCAGTGGGAGCGCGGCAAGCAATTTTTATGCTTGGCCTTCCAAAACAAGATGGCTGCAGCCATCGGCGGCACGACGCTGCACAGCGGAGGCGACTTGCCACTGCCAGGGCAGTTCGAATCTCAGCGTCTGTCCCACTCCGACGTGGATAATCTTTACATGCGGAATCAGGACATCCGGTGGCTGTTCTTGGACGAGGTCAGCATGGTGGCGGACGGTTTGTTGGGCACGTTTGAGTCTAACATACGTGGCGCAGCACGAAAGACTCGGTATTCCAAGCGTCGGGATAAGAGCCAACGTCCATTCGGCGGCTACAACTTGTTGACCTTCGGTGATTGGTGGCAGCTCCCGCCCATTCCCGATTCAGCCGGTTTGTTCAACCCGCCCGGCGATCGAACAAAGTCGGGCGCCAGGGCAGCCTTGGGGCCGATGGCCGAGACAGTTTGAATTTCCTAGCGGAGCTCACTATACAGAAGCGTGTGCGAGATCCGTGGTATAACGACGTTCTGCGACGATGCAGGGAAGGCGGCCTTGATTACGAGAGCTACTGCTTTTTATTGGGCCTGCCTACGCTGCACGCGGGTTCTTGGCAACGCCTTGGTCCGGACGCCGAGCCCGAGGGAGCTGTGACTTGCGGTCAGCAGACGTGTCTTCGACTACCTGCGGTTAGGACTAGTATGCGCAAGCGAGGCGCGACTTGGGAGCAGGTGTGCGCGCAGGCGCCGGAATGTGGATTGTGCGCCGCGGAGCGCGAGCGCAAAAGTCGTTTGGCGAGCCCTGACGATCCGCGACTGCGGCAACGGGATTTTTTGCAAGCACCGTACATCCACAAGCACAACGAGCCTAAATATCACGCGTTGTTGTTGCGAGCCGTGGAGAATGCGAAGCGGAGCTCGAAAGGTCCGCAACATATTCTGTGGGCGATTGCGGAGGATACGGTGCAGAATCCCAACGAACTTGTCGGAAGCGTCGAGCAGCTCGAGAAAAAGCGAGCCAGATTCTTGCAGTTCCACGATCAGAAGACGGCCGGCTTGCCGGGCATCTTGCCGCTGTATCCCAATATCAGGATGCGTGTCACGGACAAGATCAGCAAGAAATTGGGAATTCTGAAGCATACTTCATGCACTGTCGTCAGGTGGGATCTGCATCCGGCGGATCGAAACCATGACAAAGAGCCAGAGCGGATGTTGCGGTACCTACCCCCCTGCATTTACGTCCGTTTCGAAAACGTCAGATGGCGAGTGCATCCGCAATTGCCCGTCGGCGTGTTTCCCCTGAAGCCCGTGCGCCGCGATTGGACCATCAACAAAGCTACGGAGAGCAAGGCAACGCGGCGAGGTTATCAGCTTCTGCCCGATTACGCCAGCACGGCGCACTTGGTGCATTTGTAAACGAACGATAGCAGCCTTCGACTTGAGAGCTAGGAATTAATTGGCCACTCATGTCTTTGAGCGCATCCCGCTATCCTAAAGGCTGTTCCTGCATCGGTGCCTGAATGGAGGCTGCAGGAACAGCCGCCGAGGGCAAAGGAGGCCAGGGGATATCTTTGGGGAGCTTCCGGGGAGGTGTCGGAGGTTCTGTGGGAGGTCTCTGGTATCCCCGGGGCTCCCCTCAGGCAGCCCTGGGCTTCCCACGTCGCACCCGGGAGTGTCCGGGACTTCTTGGGGTCACTCAGGCAGGGGGGCGGGAGGTGCTTGAGAGGTCCCAGTAAAGTTCGGGGAGTCATCAGGGAGATCACCAGGGCGTCGCCGGAGATTCCAGTTGGATCCCCGAGGGATCCCAGGGGTTCTCCAGGGGGAAAAGGAGGAGCGCCAGAGAGGATGTCGAGTTGCCAAGAAATTGCTAGCTGTTCCATGTCGACGGCTGCCATGGTTCGTTACATGAGGTGCAAGGTGGAAATCTGGATGCGATGCTTGCAGACTGCGGTGATGTTACGGATCCTGCAGCACTGAAGGACATGCTCTGCGCATACGTCGCGCTTTCGCGCGTGCGGCGTGCGGATGGGCTGCTTCTTTTGAGAGCGTTCTCGCCGTATCTGTTCGCACAGGGGCCACCTCCAGGACCACATTGTCTCATGAAGTTGCTTCGCGCCAGACTCGGCGACACCAGGGTCGAAACATACAGTCTGGCAGATGCGAGCTCCGAGTACAAGGAACGGCTGCAGAGGAGAGAGGAAGAGAAAGAGGAACGCAAGCGCAAAGGTTTGCAATGGAGTTGCTTCGACTGCGGCAACGCTTTCCCTGCTGAGGCTTTTGGCGCCAGCGCCAGTAAAGTCGACGAGATTTACGCCTCGTGCGTCGCACATGGTCATTGGGTCTGTTGCCGAGCGTGCTCGGTAGCACACGAGCGCGAGCAGCACGGAGTCGATGATGACGTGGGCACTCGCACATGTGAAGAGTGCGGCTTGCAGAAGCGACGGTGCTACTTCGAGGAGGACGGCACGGTCTGTGTGCCGTGCGTGTTGGTGTCCGAGTACGTGCTCGCGCAGTGCGGCGTATGTCACAAGGTGAAGTACAATCTGGAGTTTGCTTCTCGGCCTCGGGAAGGCAGCGGCGAGAACGAAGACGGAAGCCTCGCTATCTGCTTGGCATGCATGCCTTCCAAGAGCACATATACGTGCACGGTCTGCAAGGAGGAGAAGTCCCGCGGCAAGTTCCACGCGCGCACAATGCGGTCGGCTCACAGAAAATGCATCTTAAGATGCAAGGCTTGCTTCAAATGCGAAGTCTGTGGCGAGACTAAATCCGACGCCCGAGTTTTCGACACAAACACGAAGATCTGTTCAAAGTGTTCGAAAGTCCCGTGCCTCACTTGCAAGACGAGCAAGGCTCGCAAAGAATTTCCGGAATCGCAGCTGCACAATGTCACTCGGAACAAAGGTTTACGATGCAAGGGGTGCCTCACATGTTCTCGTTGTCTCGAGGTGAGAAGAGCCGAGGATTTCTCAGGCGCACAGCCCAGATGTTTGGAGTGCGACAAGTTCTCTACATGCGAGGTCTGCCGCAAGGAGAAAGGTCGCCCAGAATTTCCGGAATCGCAGCTGCACAATTATGCAACTCAGAACGGATGTTTACGATGCGAGGAGTGCCACACATGTTCTCGTTGCCTCGAGGTGAGAAGAGCCGAGGATTTCTCAGGCGCACAGGCCAGATGTTTGGAGTGCGACAAGGTCTCTACATGTGAGGTCTGCCACAAAGAGAAAGATCACCAAGAATTCCCGGAATCGCAGCTGCACAATGTCACTCGGAACCAAGGTTTACGATGCAAGGAGTGCCACACATGCGTCCGATGCGACAGGAAAAAAGCTGCCGAGAAATTTGCTCGAACAGCGAGCGAGTGCACAGAGTGTTCGCAATCTGGTGTCCGTTGCGACGTCTGCGGCGAGCACAAAGAGCGCACGTCATTTCCAAAGTCTCAGTTACTAAAAGCTTGGAGAAACAAAGTGAAGCGATGTAGGGCGTGTCATCGATGCGCGATGTGCAAAAGGGATAAGAGAGCAGAGTCTTTCGAAGGAGATGGCGACGGGTGCAAGACATGTCGCCGCATATACTTGTGTCATGGATGTGAGTCGAGTCTGGCAGGGCCTCTATTCGAGGACTCAGAGTTGCGACGAGATCTCCCTTTCTGCCGCAGTTGCAAAGACCGCTTGGATGCTGTCAACGAAAAGATGGCAGATCCAAGTGCATGGCGCTGCACATGCAGCAATCCCACAGAATGGAGCCATGCCGACAGATGCACGCTTAAGAGAAATTTCGCAGGCGAGCGGCGATGGACGGGTCGGAACGTCGAAGTGAGCGAAGACGATGCGAAGTTGTGGGCCAAACGCCACAAGAAACGGTCATGAATGCATGCGGCTGCGCAGCGAACAGGGCCATGCCCCGTTCAGCGCCTTTGCCACGCCGGCTGGTCGCGGCTGCACGGGGAACAGGGCCATGCCCCGTCTAGCGCCTTTGCCGTGCCTCTTGCCGAGCTGCTCCTAACGCCATGCCTTTGGGCGCCCGAGGGCTCCCAAAGCCATGCCTTTGGGCGCCCTCCTTTTGCTTGAGGTTGTTCCTGCAGTTGTGGTCGAAAACACGTCCAGCCGCTACTGAATGCATGCGGCTGCGCAGCGTCCAGGGCCATGCCCCGTCCAGCGCCTTTGCCGTGCCTCTCGCCGAGCTACTTTTAAAGCCATGCCTTTGGGCGCCCTCCTTTTGCTTGAGGCTGCGCCTGCGGCTGTTGCAAAAAACAGGACAAGCCGTTTCGCTCCGGTTTCAAAGCCGCGCAGCGAACAGGGCCATGCCCCGTCCAGCGCCTTTGCCACGCCTCTCGCCGAGGCGCTCCAAAAGCCATGCCTTTGGGCGCCCTCCTTTTGCTTGAGGCTGTTCCTGCAGCTGTTATCGAAAACAGAGCCAGCCGTTTCGCTCCGGTCTCAAAGAGGCCAGCGGCTGAATATTTAGTCACATGATATTTGGGCATAGCGATTCAATTATAATAAACATTCTTTGGATATGTTCCATCCGCCCCAGATGAGCGGACAGGGCCATGCCCCGACCAGCGTCTTTGCCATATCTCTCGCAGCGCTGCTCCCCAAGGCATGCCGAGGGGTGCCCTCCTTTTGCTCGAGGCTGTTCCTGCAGCTGTTGTCAAGAGACCGAAGCAGGAACAGCCGTTTCGCCCTGGGCTCTACATAGGCAGCGTTGAAATACGAAGATATATAATATTGAGGCAGATTGACTCAATGGTTCAGCAAACCCCCCCCATGTCTCACCCGGTGGTCCCCAAGGGTCTCTGGAGGATCCCCGGGGGTGCCCGGGGGATGCTGGGGGTCCCAGATAAGCGGACTGGGCCACGCCCTAAGCAGCGTCTTTGCCATGTCTCTCGCAGCGCTGCCCCCCAAGGCATGACGAGGGCCCTTTCGGCCCTCAGAGGCTGTTCCTGCAGCCCCCATCCAGGCACCGATTCAGGAACAGCCCCCGGGGGGTCCTGAAGGGATCCTGAGGGGTCGCGGGGGGGTCCTGAGGTCAGGTGGGCTGGTCTCAACTAGTACCGAACAGTTGCGATTTGTGTTTTTTTCACGGTTTGCAGGTTTTAGAAGTTTTTAGATAGAAAGCGCAGGGTGCCGTTTTGGGAGAAATGCAAAAGTATTGAAAAACGATTTGATTCAACAACAACATGAGGTGGGCTGGTTTCGACTAGTACCGCAACGTTGCGACATGTGTTTTTATCAAAGTTAACGATATTTTTTGTTAGGGTGCCGTTTGGGGAGAATGCAGAAGCATTGGAAACGTGAGTTTTTATAACAAAAGCGTCTGTCGGGGTGTCTTGGGGGTCCCGAGCCTGAGAGAAGGGTCCCTCGGGATCTCAGAAACTGGGCTGTTCCTGAATTGGTGTCTGAATGGGTGCTGTGGGAACAGCCCTTGGGATGCCTTGGGGGGGTCCTTGGGGAGTCCTTGGGGCCCTTGGGGGGGGCCCTGGGAGGGCTCTGGGGGGTCCTTGGGTGCATTG
>PVBE010616514.1_pt1 | contig 11238 bp, 9 predicted proteins | sample 1631181 | NCBI WGS metagenome assembly PVBE01 (sample SAMN08397723, study PRJNA350692) | Marine metagenome, whole genome shotgun sequencing project. | isolation source: water | place: Pacific Ocean | collected 2012-04 | reverse complement strand
TAGGTCCTCCAACCTTGCGCAAAATTTGCTGACGCGATTACGAGCCTGTCGGCTTATGGCATTTTTTTCAGCAAGGCTGTTCACCATGAGACAACCCTTATATTCCCTGGACGCAGCCGAATTGACGATGTATTCGAGATAACCCTTGATGCCTTTGATATTCGGCTCATCGATTAATATTTGAAAAATGTGGGAAATCTTATACTGGTAATAGTGATCCAGCGCTTCTTCAAACAATCCGTCTTTATCGCCGAATTCTTTATACATGCTTGCCGTATTCAATCCGGTTGCATGTACGATATCCGTCATGGAAGAGGCCTTGTAGCCTTTCCGCCAAAACAAATTGACGGCCTTATCCAGGACGTCGTGTCGATCGTATTCTTTACGTCGAGTCATACCGTCACATTAAAATGATCCTTTTAAAATGTAAACCAGAGAACGCAAATGTGAAAAACATCCGTAGGTTTGTAGGCTCTGACCCTAGTGAGCCGATGAGCCGAGCCTTTCGTCATCGCCGGCCTTGGGCGCGAAGCGCACAAGGGCCCGGCGGTGACGGACGAGGGGATGAGGCTGCATTCATTGGCCCGTTGGCGTAATGCAGCGGGCGGCGCTCGCGGATCGCTCCTTCCCGCCTCAGCTTTTCAGCGCCTCGATATAACCGGGTAACGCAAAACTCGCGAGGTGAACGGCCGGCGAATAGTACCGCGTCTCAATCGCGGCGGCGGCGAAACGGCGTTCGATCTCCACCAGGGACGTACGGCGCGGCTCCACGGAGCGGCAACCCCAGCCGAGCGTCATGTAGCCCGCGCCGTAAGTCGGCACCTGGGTCAGGTAGAGCGTCGCGTCGGCGAACAGCGGGCTCATCCGGGCGTGGGTGTCGCGCGCTTCTTCCTCCTGCATGAAGGTGACGCCGCTCTGGGTGACCAGGATCCCGTGCTCGCTCAGGCGGTCGCGGCAGTCGGCGTAGAACTCCTGGCTGAACAGCGGTATCGACGGCCCGTCGGGATCGGTCGAATCGACCATGATGACGTCGAAGGTCTCGTCGGTCTCCTTCATGAACTGGATGCCGTTGGCAATGATCAGCTCGTGGCGCGGATCGTCGAACGCGGCGCCCGAGATCGACGGCAGATACTCGCGGCAGATCTCGACCACGCCGGCATCGATCTCGACCATGACCGCACGCTCGACGTCGTGTTTGAGGACTTCTTCCAGCGCGCCGCCATCGCCGCCGCCGATAATCGCCACCCGCTTCGCCGCGCCGTGGGCCAGGATCGGCACATGGGCCAGCATCTCGTGATAGCAGAATTCGTCGCGCTCCGTGGTCTGGACGACGCCGTCGAGCGTCATGACACGCCCGAAGCGCGGGTTCTTGAAGATCATCAGGTGCTGGAACTCGGTCCGCGTCTCGAAAAGGATCTCGGAGATCTGAAGGCGTTGCTGAAAATCGGGATAGAGGGTCTCGGTGAACCAGCCCTCGCTCACTCGATGAGCCCCCGCTTTTGTTCGCCGACCGATTCCCGGGTTGGGCGGAAGACGCGGCGCAATACCGGCAGCGCGCGCTCCGGCGCGCAGTTGCCGCACATGAAGATGTCGAAGGCGGCGAAATCGAGCTCGGGCCAGGTGTGGATGCTGATATGGGATTCGGCCAACACCGCGACGCCTGAGATCCCTCCATTGTCGGCAAATTGGTGGACGTGGACGTGCAGCACCGTCGCGCCGCACGCCTCGGCGGCTTCGCGAAGCGCCGTCTCGATCAGCTCGATCTCAGTCAGATTCGCCGCGCCCCAGAAATCGACCAGAACATGCAATCCGGCGTAAATTTGGCCGTCCTTGCGAACCAGATAGTCCTTGGCGGAGTCGGTCTCGGCGTCGACAAACGCGTCACGCCGCGCGAGCGAAAAATCCTCGGCCATTCATGGGACCTCCCGCAACGAAATTGGATGCGAATTCGATGGAATAGAGCGCGGTATTTCTCTCATTCCGCCGCGGTTTGCAAGCGAAAACGACAAGCTCGACCCAATTCCGCGAATGTCGGTGCGGAAAGCTCCTCAGAACGCGTCGTCGGCCATTGCCAGGAGTGATTCCGAGCCGCTCGTCGCCGCCCGCTCGAGCGCATCGGCACGCGGCAGAACGTTGCGGACGTAGAACTCCGCGGTCGCGATCTTGGTGCGGTAGAACGAGGCCTCGCCATTGGCGTCCGCGAGCCGTTCCCCGGCGACCGCGGCCGAGCGCACCATCAGATAGCCGCCGACGACGATCCCAAACAGCTCCAGATAGGGCGTCGCGCCCGCCGCCGCGCTCGGCATTCCGTTGGCGACCATCCAATCGGTCGTGCGCTGCAGCGCATCGACGCCGGCCTTCAGCTCTCCGACACCCTCGATGCCCTTGCACGAGGCAACGAAGGCCCGCATCTCGTCGAGCAGGTCGCCCGCCGCCGCGCCGCGATCGCCCATCACCTTGCGCCCGACCAGGTCGAGCGCCTGGATGCCGTTGGCGCCCTCGTAGATCGGCGTGATGCGGGCATCGCGATAGTGCTGCGCCGCGCCGGTCTCTTCGATGAAGCCGGCGCCGCCGTGGACCTGGACGCCCATCGAAGCGATCTCGACGCCTTGGTCGGTCGACCACGCCTTGACGACGGGCACCAGCAGATCGAGACGCGACTGGTGGCGCGCCCGCGTCTCCGCGTCGGGATGACGGCGCGCGATGTCGTGCGTGGCGGCCACCGAGTAGGACAGGGCACGCATCGCCTCGATGCGGCATTTCATGGTCATCAGCATGCGGCGGACGTCGGGATGCCGGTCGAGGACGGCCGGAGCTCCATCCTCCGCCCGGCCCTGCACGCGCGTCGCGGCGTATTCGCGCGCCTGCTGATAGGCGCGCTCGGCGATGGCGACGCCTTCCAGCCCGACCGCGAGGCGGGCGTTGTTCATCATGGTGAACATGTATTCGATGCCGCGGTTCTCGGTGCCGACCAGGTAGCCGATCGCGCCGTCGCCGTCGCCGTACGACATCACCGCCGTCGGGCTCGCGTGGATGCCGAGCTTGTGCTCGAGCGAGACGCAGCGAAGATCGTTGCGCGGACCCAACGAGCCGTCGGGATTGACCACGAACTTGGGCACGATGAAAAGCGACAGGCCCCTAACGCCATCGGGCGCGCCCTGGACGCGGGCCAGCACCATGTGGACGATATTTTCGGCCACGTCGTGCTCGCCCCAGGTAATAAAAATCTTTTGGCCGGTCAGGCGGTAGTGCTCGCCGTCCTTGACCGCGCGGCAGCGGATGGCGCCGAGGTCGGTGCCGGCCTGCGGCTCTGTCAGGTTCATTGTCCCGGTCCACGTGCCCGAGATCAGATTTTCGAGATAGGTCGCGCGCTGGCCGTCGGTGCCGTGGATCGTCAGCAGCTCGATCGCGCTCAGCGTCAGCATCGGGCACAGGCTGAAGGCGAGGTTGGCCGAATCCCAGATCTCGTAGACCGGCGTCGATACCAGCCAAGGCAGGCCCTGGCCGCCGAACTCGGGATCGCAGACGACGCCGTTCCAGCCACCGTCGACGAAGCTCTTGTATGCCTCGGCGAAACCGGGCGCCGTGGTCACCACGCCGTTTTCGAGCCGCGCGCCCGCGGTATCACCGTCGCGGTTCAAGGGCGCCAGCACCTCGGCGCCGAACTTGCCGGCTTCCGTCAGCACCGCGCGAACGAGATCGTCGCTGACCTCCTCGTATCCCGGCAGCGTCGCGACCTGATCGAGGCCGATCACCTCTTCCAGCACGAACTGCATGTCGCGGAGCGGTGCGCTATAGGGAATCATGGCCCGTTTCCTCGTCTCGTTGTACCGGGGCATTGAACACCTGCGCCATTAATACAGCGTTCACGCCCGCCGGCCAACGCCCCGCTTGGGCTCTCCTTGCCATCGGTCAGCTGGCCCGGCACTATTCGGCCGAGCGAGGCAGCGTGAGGGAGGCGTCCGGTGTCCGACGACAAGAAGATGGGTGTCGCATCGATCGATGGTCAGTGGCTGAAGACGCACCAGACCGGCGTTCCGGATGGTGAAACGCCTCGACCGGGCCATAACAGGGTCGCACACGCCAAGCCGATCGATGCTGAGACCGGTTTCGAAGTCCATGAGGATTTCGAGCCGTTCGATCAGCGGAATGACGTGTTCAGCCGCGCCCAATGGGACGAGACCATCCAAAGCGAACAGGCGCGCGAGTTCTGGGCCGCCTACATCATGCCCAACGCCCGAGCCCGCAAGGCCGACGGCTATTCGCAGCGCGATTACGCTCTCAGGAACGCCGCCTGGCACTTCACCAAGGCGTTCGCGACCCTGAAATCGGGCGAGGAGGGCCGCCACGAGGGCTTCAACGACACGTTCACGCTGCACGGCCCCGGCTGGCCGGAAAAATGGCCGCTCGACGACCCCACGGCGACCTCGGCCGAGATCAAGAAGGTCGCGCGCCTGTTCGGCGCCGATCTGGTCGGCGTCTGCGAATATGATGAGCGTTGGGTCTACGCGACCAAGTTCAGCCGTCTCGATCAGACCTCCCGTCCGCCCGACGTCTCGGACGATATGACCCACGTCATCGTCGTCGTCACGGGGATGGATCTCGACCTCACCGCGACCGTGCCCTCGGCGCTGGCCGCGACCGCGACGGGGATGGGGTATACCCACGATGCGGTGACGCTGATGTCGCTCGCCCAGTACATCCGCAACCTCGGCTACGACGCGCATGCCAGCATGAACGACACCGGGCTCAATGTTCCGCTCGCCATCCAAGCCGGGCTCGGCGAGTACGGCCGCCACGGTCTCATGATCACCCGCGAATTCGGCCCCCGCATCCGCATCGGCAAGATCTTCACCAACATGAAGCTGGCGCCCGACGCGCCGCGCTATTTCGGCGTCACCGAGTTCTGCAACATCTGCCAGGCGTGCTCGGCGGCATGCCCGCCGAAGGCGGTCCCGGACGATGCGCCCAAGATGGAAGCGCCCAACCAGTCGAGCTTCCCGACCATTCGCAAGTGGACCGTCGACGGCGAGAAGTGCTTCAAGTTCTGGACCACCCAGAACACCGAATGCTCGATCTGCATCCGGGTCTGTCCGTACAACAGGACGTTCGAATCGCGATGGGACCGGCTGTGGCTATGGCTCTCGGGTACGCCGCTTCGCCGTCTCGCGCTAGCCCTCGACCGTCGGACCCGCGACGGCGGCCGGCAAGCGGCGAAGAAATGGTGGCGGTCACCGCAAGCCGGGAACTGACCTGCTCCTAAATCACCTTTCCCGGGTTCATGATGCCGTCGGGATCGAGCGCCGTCTTGATGCGTCGCATGAGATCCAGCGAGACGTCCGAGGCGTAGTGCGCGAGCTCGTCTTTGCGCAGCCTCCCGATGCCGTGCTCGGCCGAGATCGAGCCGCGCATGGCGGCCACCGTGTCGTGGACGATGCGGTTGAGATCGGCCGTCCGGGCCTCGAATTCGGCGGCATCGCCGCCTTCGGGCTGACACAGGTTGAAGTGGATGTTGCCGTCGCCGAGATGGCCGAAGGCGCAGACGCGAACGCCCGGCAGCGCGGCGGCGACCTTGGCCGCGGCCTCGTCCATGAAGTCGGCGATGCGCGAGACCGGCACCGAGACGTCGTGCTTGATGCTGGCGCCGGCGTATTTCTGCGCCTCGGGCAGCGACTCGCGAAGCCGCCAGAAATCCGCCGCCTGGGCGCTGCTCTCGGCGATCGCGGCGTCGAGGGCGAGGCCCCCTTCCATCGCGTCGCCCAGAACCGTCTCCATCAGGCCGCGGAGGTCCTCGCCCGACTGGCTCGAGGCGAGCTCGAACAGCACATAGGCGTCGTAGGTCTCGGCCAACGGATCGCGGGCGCCCGGGATGTATCTCAGCACCAGGTCGAGCGGCAGGCGGGGGATCAGCTCGAACGTCGTCACCCGGTCGCCGCTTGCGATGCGCGCCCGGGTCAGGAGCTCGACGGCGCGGCGTGGGTCCGGGACGGCGACGAAGGCGGTCTGGACGTCGTCGGGGCGCGGAAACAATTTCAGGACCGCCGCGGTGATGATGCCGAGGGTGCCCTCGGCGCCCATGAACAACTGCTTGAGATCGTAGCCCGTGTTGTCCTTCCTGAGACCCGACAGCCCATCCCAGATGCGGCCGTCGGGCAGCACCACCTCGAGCCCGAGCGCGAGCTCGCGTGCGGTGCCATAGCGCAACACGCCGGTGCCGCCGGCATTGGTCGACAGATTGCCGCCGATCCTCGCCGTTCCCTCGCCGCCGAGCGACAGCGGGAACAGCCGGTCGGCGTCTTCGGCGGCCTTCTGCACGTCGGCCAGGATCACCCCCGCCTCGACGGTGATGGTGTAGTTGATCGGGTCGATCTCGCGCACCCGGTTCATCCGCGTGAGGCTGAGAACGATCTCGCCGCCGTGCTCGAACGGCGTCGCCGCGCCGCACAGCGATGTGTTGCCGCCCTGGGGCACGATCGCGACGCCGGCTTCGCCGCACAGCTTGACGACCGCAGCGACTTCCTCGGTCGTCGCGGGACGCACGATGGCGCGCGCCTCGCCGTGATATCGCCCGCGCTCGTCGACCAGATAAGGCGCGGTATCGGTGGTCTCGGTCAGAACCGCGGCCTTGCCGACGATGTCCGCCAGGCCGTCGATGAAGTTATCCGGGGTAAGGCTCATCAAGGGTCTCGATCGCGTGTCATCGGGTCGGGTCGCGGCGCGGCGGCGCGGCGCAGCCGGTCGTTGATCGCCCGCCCGATTCCCTCGTCCGGCACCGTCATCGCCGCGATCCCAGTATACTCCGGCCGGTCGAGATCGCGCAGCATGGCGAACAGGTTCGCGGCAGCCTCCGTAAGATCGCCCGCCGGGCTCAGATTGCGCTCGGCAGCCGCGCCCGAAACGCCGTGGCTGCCGAACGACAGCAGCGCCTCGCCCGGTCGCATCTCGGTCGCATCGCGGCGTAACGGCAGCCTCGTCGCATAGTGGCTTTCGAGGCGTCCAGGAGCGCGCGGCCGTCCATCGTCCGATCTGGCATCGGTCAGCGGCCCAAGCATGGCCGTCAGGTCTTCTTCGCTGACGCTTCCATGGCGCAAGATCTCCGGCGGATCGCCGGTCAGGTCGAGGATCGTCGATTCGAGCCCCACCGGGCAGGCGCCGCCATCGAGAATCATATCCACGTTATCGCCCATCGAGTCCGCGACATGCGCCGCCGTCGTCGGGCTGACTTCGCCGGAACGGTTGGCGCTTGGCGCGGCGATCGGACGGGCGGATGCGCTCAGCAGGGCTTGCGCCACCTCGTGGTCGGGCGCCCGCACGGCGAGCGTCTCGAGCCCGGCCCCGGCGAGTAGCGATACCGGGCAATCAGCGCGGCGTGGCAGCACCAGCGACAGGGCGCCGGGCCAGTATCGTTCGGCCAGCGTGCGGGCGAGCGCGTTGACCTCGACCAGCCGGGCCGCGTGATCGAGGTCGCGAACGTGGATTATCAGCGGATTGAACTGGGGCCGTGCCTTGGCCGCGAACAGGCGCGCGACGGCGGTCTCGTCGGTGGCGTCCGCGCCCAGGCCGTAGACGGTCTCGGTCGGGAAGGCGACCAGCTTACCGTCCCGGATCAGCGCGCCGGCCGCCTCGATCGCGGTCTTTGAAACGGGGCAGGGGGGCGGCATCGAAGGCTCAATCGAGCCCGCGCGCGATGAAGCGGGGATTGAGGAATTTTTCCTTGCCGTAGAGTAAATCCTCGCCGTCCAGCGTGCGCACGCTGCCGCCCGCGGCCGTAAGCACGGCGTGACCCGCCGCCGTGTCCCATTCGTGAGTGGGGCCATAGCGCGGGTAGATGTCGGCCTCTCCGGTGGCCACCAGGCAGAATTTGAGCGAGCTGCCGGCGATTCGGTGATCGGTCACGACCAGATTCGCGGTCAATTCGGCAAGCGAGTCGGGGTCTCCGTGCGATCGGCTGGAAACCAACACCGCGCCGTTCGCCGGTACGGCGCGCGCGGCGATCGGCCGGCGTCCCGTGTCGCCGGATTCGATGCTCGCGGTTGCCGGGCCGGCGGCGGCATACATCGTGTCCAGCGCCGGAGCAAGGACCACGCCAAGCACAGGTCGGCCGGCATGGATAAGCGCGACGTTGACCGTGAACTCGTCATTGCGGGCGATGAACTCCTTGGTGCCGTCGAGCGGATCGACGAGCCAGAACCAGTCACCCGACAGCGCCTCGATGCGTCCCGCGGCGGCCTCTTCCTCGGCGATCACCGGAACGCCGGGCGTCAGGGCGCGCAGCGCCTGCAAGATGATACGCTCGGCCGCCTCGTCGGCTTCGGTAACGGGCGAGGCATCGTCCTTCCGGCGCACCTCGAAATCGGATCGGTAATGGTCGAGAACCACCTCGCCCGCGCGGCGTGCGATGTCACGGATCTCGTCGAGCAGTTCGGCAGGGCGCGGCTCGTCCGTCACTCAGTTAGCCCCGGGCCAGGCGGCGGTGGTGCCGATATTGGGCCATGCCGCGGGCGCGCGGGCGCGCTCGGCCGCCTCGTCCGGTTCAAGCGCGGTATCCCAGTCGCGCCCGACGAAGCGGAAATCGGTCACGCCGTCGGACGCGTTCGAGGCGAGCCAGCGGATCGGCGCCACCATGACCTCGGGCTGAATCAGGGCGTTGCGATCGAACGGTGCGTTGGCCGGAATGAACCCCGTGTTGGTCGGGCCGCCCGGCACCAGCACGTTTGCCGTCACGCCGGTTCCCGCCAGGTCCTTGGCCCAGCTCGACGTCGCCGCTTCGAGCGCCGCCTTGGATTGTCCGTAGGGCGTGTAGTTCTGGCGGATCATGGTATCGAGGCTGGTCGTCACGTTGACGATGCGGCCCCAGCCGGCGGCGAGCATGTGCGGCACCGCCTCGCGCGCCATCAGGAACGGGCCCTTGAAGTTGACGTCCATCATCGCCTGCCAGCGCTCGGGCTCGGCTTCCCAGAAGCGCACGGGCTCGTTCATGTAGGTCTCGCTGATGCTCTGCATGCCGAGCCCGGCATTGTTGACCAGCAAGTGAACCCCGCCGAAGGCTGCGCGTGTCCGCTCGACGACGTTTTGGCACTCCCCGGCGTCGGTGATGTTCGAGACCATGGGCAGGATGCGCGCCGAAAGTTGCGACTTCTCCGCCTCGGCGACCAGGGATTCCAATCCCTCGGCGTTCTTGTCGACCGCGGCGACCCGCGCGCCGGCGGCGGCCAGACCCAATGTCATCGCGCCGCCCATACCGCCGCCGCCGCCGGTTACGATGGCGATCCTGCCGTCCAAGAGCTCTTCTACCATCGAAGCGTCGCCTCCCGCCGTTGCCGCGCCGGATCATAGTCGCCCGCCGAAAGCCGAACAAGCGACGCGGCGCCATACGGTTCGGCGATATGCATGGCGAAACTATCGTTAACTCTTCTTTATGCCCGGCTTTCTACTGTCGAAGTCGCAGAAAAAGGCGTGTGGACCGTCGGGTTCGCCGCGTTTTGTGACAACCTTGATCCGCGTTCAGGTGTCCATGGGGCGGGACGCGGTCTTCGCCCGCGAGGCATCGGTGATCGATTGGATGGCTCGGATCCACAAGTCGAACATAGTCCGGCGTCGACGCGGTCATCTCGGGGTCCGCGGACCGTGATCGGGCTGTTGAAGCGACTTCTTCCCCGACCGGATCGCGAGTCGACTGCCGCGCAAGGGATTCGCGCGGCGGCGGACGCCGCGCAAGAGGCGATGCTGATCTGTAGCGCCGACGACAAGGTTGTCCACGCCAACGCCGCCGCCGCCGACATGTTCGGCCAGGCGAGCGGCGATCTGATCGGCCGAGAATTGAAAGATCTGGTCGCGCCCAGACCCGATGCCGCCGTGGACGCGTCGGACGGGTCCGCACCGCATGCCGTGTCCGCGACGACGCTGACTCCGGAATCCGGCGAGATCCCGGTCGAGTTCGTTCGCCGGCCGCTCGACATTCCCGGTGGCGGCTTCTGGGCCGTCTCGATCCGCGATTTCGGCGAGCGCAACCGGCTTGCCGAGGAGGCCGCGCTGACCCGCGATCAGGCCAAGGCCGCCAACAAGTCGCGCTCCGAGTTCCTCGCCATGATGAGCCATGAGCTGCGCACCCCGCTCAACGTCGTGATCGGCTATTCCGAGATCATCAAGGGCGAGACGTTCGGCCCCGTCGGCAGCCCAAAATACCGGGAGTACGTCAGCGACATCCATGATTCCGGGCGCCACCTGCTCAACATCATCAACGACATTCTCGATCTGTCCAAGCTCGAGACCGGTGGTCTGGACTTGCACGAGGTCGATGTCGATGTCGTCGCGGCGGTCAACGCCTCGCTGCGCCTGGTCCAGCAACGCGCTCTCACCGACGGCGTCGCGATGGAGCTCAATTGCGGCGACGAGTTGCCGACGTTGCGCGCCGACGAGCGCAAGCTGAAGCAGATTATCGTCAGCTTGACGTCGAACGCCGTCAAGTTCACCGAGCGCGGCGGCAGGGTTACGCTCAACGCCTGGTGCCGACCGGATAGCGGCTATGTATTTCAGATCGCCGATACCGGGATCGGCATGGCGCTCGAGGATATTCCGAAGGCGCTGGCGCCGTTCGGCCAGATCGACAGCGACCTCAACCGGCGCTACGAGGGCACCGGCATCGGCCTGCCGCTGACCAAGGCGCTGGTCGAGATGCATTCGGGCTCGATCGACGTCCAGAGCAGGCTGGGCGCCGGCACCACCGTCACCATCCGGTTTCCCGCCGAGCGCATCGGAAAAGTCCGCGAGCCCGCCGAGGCCAAGGCGATTTAGTGTCCCGAAACCAACGCTTGGAACCCTCTCCCCTCCGAGGGAGAGGGTGGCGCGCGAAGCGCGCCGGGTGAGGGGGCGGCCGCCGTCTGGCGGCAAAAAGAGTCTTTTGACGCGCGGACGCGCTTACCCCTCACCCCGGCCCTCTCCCGCAAGGGGAGAGGGGGACCCTTTTGTTTGGTTCGAACCGCAGAGACGCAGAGACGCAGAGGAAAATAAAAGAGCTTTTTTGTATTCCTCTGCGTCTCTGCGGTTCAATAATCGTTTCGCTAGGGGTGAATCCAATATGACGAACTTTTGATCCAGGACACTAGTGTACCGATTCTAACGCTTGTCGTCCTCTGGCGACCTTCTTGAGGATATCAGGGGCGGAGGCGGTCCAGACGAAGGGTTTGGGATCGGCATTATGGTGCTCCAGGTAGTGTTCGATGGCCGCGTTGAGGTCGG
>PVBE011312111.1_pt1 | contig 11239 bp, 7 predicted proteins | sample 1631181 | NCBI WGS metagenome assembly PVBE01 (sample SAMN08397723, study PRJNA350692) | Marine metagenome, whole genome shotgun sequencing project. | isolation source: water | place: Pacific Ocean | collected 2012-04 | reverse complement strand
ATCCATACATGGATCTTACCGGCTGATTACGTACCCGTGCCCATGCCCGTGCCCGGTTTCGATTCTCGGGCGCGTTCTGTTGAGGTCCTGCCGCCTTAAGAGGAAAGAATGTGCTGAAAAAAAATCAAAACGCTGAATCTCGTGTGCACGCAATCGCGTTGACGATGTGGTTCGGTGTTCCGGAACCGCCGCCGCAGAAGAAACCGGCGGCTGGACAATACCGTTGGATGTTGAGTTGTGGAAAGCGGTTCCGCAGCAGGTCGGACAAGCGGGAACTCCATGAGCCCGTGCTTTCGCACGCGCCCCGAACGCCAACAGGAATTTCCACCGGCACCGCTTGAATTCCCAGGCTACAGCCGCACCGTTCCTTGTGCTCTGCAAAGCAATTTTATGTCAGCATCAGTGGCGTTTATAACCTGCCAGACGGCAAGGTTCGCACCATATTTTTGCGAACACCGGATGACACCTTGATCGAAGTTATTCACTACCGATGAACCGTCAGAAAAACACTGACCACAAGGTATGCCAATGACGACATGGATCAAAGGACTGGCGCTGGGGTTGGTTGGTATCCTGCTCGTCACCGGGCTGACCTACTACAACGACTGGATCCTGCAGAACACCTTCCTGGTGGGAAACAACCTGCCGCTGAGTGTCTACGGCGGCATGATTTTGTTCCTGGTGACGGTCAACGTCTCGCTCTTTCTGGTGAAGAAAAAGCTTGCCTTCAACGGGCGAGAGATTGCCATCGCAGTGGCCCTGATCCTTGCCGTGTGCTGTATACCCGGTTCGGGCCTGATGCGGACACTGCCTTCGAGCATCGTCATGCCGCATCACCACGCAAAAACCACCACCGGCTGGAAAGAAACACAGGTGCTGGAGACGGTACCGAAACAAATGCTGGTGGACGTGCAGCAGGACGAGGACCGTGTCCTGCTGGAATACATGCAGGGCTGGGGCGAGGCCGAAGGCAAGCAGGTGCCCTGGAGCAACTGGCTGCCTTCCCTTTCCTTCTGGCTGCCATTGGCCTTTTTCCTCTGGATGGGCTTGCTGGGCGTAGCGCTGGCAGTGCACCGACAGTGGGCAGATCACGAGCACCTGCCATACCCGATCGCCATTTTTACCAAGGCCCTCCTGCCCTCCGGCAACGGTGCGCTTTCTGAGATCTTCCACAGCCGGCTGTTCTGGCTTGGCGGCGGCCTGGTCATCCTGCTATATACCAATAACTATTTGGTGGCCGTGGCCGAACTGGACTGGATCACGATCCCGACGATATTCGAAATCTCAGAGCTCGCGCTATTTTTCGATGTCCGCACCCTGGGGCACATTCCGGTCTACTTCAGCGTTATCGGCTTCGCATTCCTCCTGGCGACGCGTGTGTCGTTTTCAGTCGGTATCGCACCGGTGCTTTTCAAGCAGCTGACCGTGGTGCTCGGAGGGGTCGGAATCACCCTCGGCGGCGGCGGTTATTTCGGCGCCAATCCCGAGAAGTTCCTTGTCTTCGGCGGCTACCTGGCGATGGCGCTGGTGATCGCGTACACCGGCCGGGCCTACTATCTCGCGGTCCTGAAGAAGGCGTTTCGCCTGCCTGGCCCCGAGTCGGTGGAGCCCCATGCGGTGCTCGGCATGCGTCTGTTCATGGTCGCTTTCGTTGTCTGTGTCGTCTGGATTGCGTCCATTGGTCTGGACTGGCAACTGGCAGTGCTGTACACGGCCATGCTCATGATGATGTTCATCGTCATGAGCCGCATCATCGCGGAGACGGGGCTGTTTTTCATGCAGTCCTACTGGCTGCCATGTGCCGTACTGATCGGCATCTTCGGGGCCCAGGCACTGGGGCCGCAGACCATGCTCATCCTGTACCTCTTATGCATGGTCCTCGCGGTGGACCCACGCGAGGCCTTTATGCCGTTCATCGTCAACGCCCTGAAGATCGTCGACACCTGCAAGGTGAAGCTGTCTCCCGTGGCCGGGTCGGTAGCGGTCGCCATGGGTGTGGGCCTGATCATCGCAACGGTGGTCACGATCACCCTGCAATACCGTCACGGCGTGCCGTTCGCCGATGCCTGGGCCACGAAAAGCGTCCCGACCATGCCCTTCAACGAAGCGGTCAGCTACACCCAGCGGTTGACCGGACAGGGCACCCTCGCGGCGTCTGAAACTATTTCGGGCTTTGCCCGTTTCACCGCGATCAGCCCCCAGAGTGGATCACTGATCTGGGCTGCCCTGGCCGGCGCCGGGCTGGTGCTCTTGTGTACCTTCGGCCGACTGCGCTGGACATGGTGGCCGCTGCATCCGGTCGCCTTCCTGATCTGGACCAGCTATCCAGCTCTCTGGTTCGCCTGGAGCTTTCTCATCGGCTGGATACTCAAGGTGCTGGTAATCAGGTACGGCGGCGCGCGGGTGTTTCAGAAGCTCAAGCCTTTGGTATTCGGCCTCATCGCCGGCGAACTGGTAGGCCTTCTCCTGCCGATCATCATTAACATGCTCTGGTTCGCCGGCACCGGCACCAAGCTCACGCCCTTCAAGGTACTTCCCGGATGACTCAGCACAACGATAATCTGGTTGTCTGGCATGGCCTGCATGTCGAAGCGCCGGACGAATGGGAAATCCTGCAGTACTCGCGCCGCAGCGACGAAGGGGACCTTGCCTGGGCCGACCGCCATGAGTATCGCCTGCAACTGTTCTGGCGGCACGCGCCACAGTCGCCCGACCTTTCGCGCATCATGATGGACTATAGGGCCCGTCTGCTCGAGGACGGCGCCAAGGCCGTGCGGATGGAAAAAACGCAGGAGTGGCACGGGCTGATCGACGACACGACCCGCGGCAGCAGCCGGTTCGGCCGCTACCTGAAGACCAGCGAACGTCTCGTGGAAGCAGTCTTCCTCTGGCCGGACGGCCGTAGCCGCGAACAGGAACAGGCAATACTCTCCAGTATCCGGGAAGAGCCGACCAGCTCCGACGGCTGCCGGCGCTGGCGCGCCTTCGGGCTGGATGCCCGGGTCCCGTCCGACCTGGATCTCAGCGCTTGCGAGGTGCTTCCCGCCAACGCCAAATGGACTTTCAGCGACGGCCAGCGGGCCCGGCAGTCCTGGCATTTCGAGCGCCTGGGCATGCTCGATCAGTGGCTGCGCGACTCGCCCGCCGACTGGCTGGCAGGCAAGGAACCCCCGAACCTTTCGGAGCGCCGGCAGCAAACCCTGGTGGCCGCCGGGCATACGGTGACGCTGGTAAATGGGTTTGTGCCCGCCCTGAACTTTCCAAAGCTCGGTCAGCGCACCAACCGCTTCGCCGCCGCTGCCTGGGTCTGCCCGGCCGACGGCCGGCTGTATCACGCCAGCCGCATCGTGCCGGCGCGTTCTGAGCATCAGCAACCGCTTGCCGGCCATGTGCTCAGGTGCTGCGGGCAGTGTCAGTCCACTGACGCATCAATGGATATGGCATCAAATGCGGAGGTGGCTCCTGTCTTGGACCTGCAAACGCAACAGAATCTTCAAACAGTATCAAACCAATCGACTGCCAAAGTGTCAACATGAACGAACTGCGCGACAACTGGAAAAGCATGCTCGCCGTTCGCCCGGTGTGCAATCGCGCGGTGCGCACCGAGGCGGTCAACGGGGTCACCCGCCTGCACATCCGCAAGCGCCGGCCGCGCTACCTGGTGCCACCCCTGTCGTGGCTTATCCGGCCGCGTCTCGAATCCACCATCGAGCTGGACCGCCTCGGTGGAGAGGTGCTGAATCTGTGTGACGACGAGCGCACTGTCGAGGCAATCATCGAACGGTTCGCCGAACGCCACCAACTCACCTTCCACGAGGCCCGAGTCTCCGTCACCAACTACCTCCGCGCCCTGGTGGAGCGAGGGATCATTGTCCTGGTCGAGACGGGACTACAGACGAGGGACCAATCATGAAGTCCTACGCCGTAATCATTGTAGCAATCTCGGCGGACGACTACGGACCACTGCGGTGCACGGGAATCAACTGCGGGCCACTGCAATCCGCAACCAGAAAATCGGAAATCGATGCCTGACAACACCATTGAAGTAAACGACCAGCCCCGCCTGGGCCTGCGCCGGACCGTGCGTCTGACGGTAAACGGGATCCGTTACCGCCTGTTTCGCTCGGCCGTGACCGTGGCGGTCATCGCAGTGGCGGTTGCCTTCCTGATGAACAGTCTCACCGAGGGATTGGTGCGCCGCGCGGTGGCGCGCGACACGGCCGCACAAATCGATGAACTTCACCGTGCAGCGCGCTGGGCCGCACGCCTGCAGACGCCGGGCACCGATCAGGAAATCATTGCCGCCATAGCAGCGCAGCAGGGGCTCGTGGCCCCGGCCACCCCGGGCAGCGAGGCAGAAGGGCTGACAGCCCTGGCCGGCCAGAGTCTGGAGTTGACCAGGTTCCTTTCGGGCCTGACCTACGGCTATCGCCGGCAGCTGGTCCGCCATCACACCGGCCTGCCGGTACTGGACTACCTGCGCAGCGCCGACGGCCGGCAGCATTTCGACACCGCGGTGAAGACCAATCGCCGCATCCACTTCCCGTGGACCGCAACGCAGCTGGACAGTTTTCTGGCGGCCTGGCCGAGATTGAAGGCAGCGGTGGCGGCAGAACACCGGGCCAGAGCCACGGCCATCGCGCGGCTGCGCCCAGCGCTTAGCGGCCGCGCCCCCATGGGGGCTCTGACCGATGCCGGCGGTGAGTTTGGTGAGCGGCTGCGGGAGCTCGGGTTCGAGCTGACACCGGCCGAGGCGGCCGCCGTCGCAAGCCAGGCCCATGAGTCGTCGGACCGGCAGGTCCTGGAGTCGACCATGGCCAAGATGCCGGTCAAGCAGCGTGTGGCGGCACGCTTCGACCTGCTGCCCACGGATGTCACCCCGAGCGCTCTCTGGCACCGACTGCTGAACCCGGACTTTGCCGAATGGTACGCGGCCCTGTGCACTGAGCTGGAGCTCGAGCTGCCCCTGGCGCCCGCGCGACTCACCGAACTGGCGGTCGGCCAGCGCTCCCGCAGCCGCCTGCTACGTGCCGAGCGGCTGGGTGCCGGTGTGGGCGACGGCCCGCTGGGCCTGGGCGAGCGCATGTCGTGGCTATTATTCGTGTCGCTGCTGGTCTGCGGCGTGGGCATCGCCAACGCCATGCTGATGACCGTCACGGAACGGTTCAAGGAGATCGCCACTATCAAGTGCCTCGGTGCCCTCGACGGGTTCATCATGCTGATGTTCGTCCTCGAAGCCATCGTGTTCGGCCTGATCGGCGGGCTGGTGGGTGCGTTCCTGGGGATCCTCATCGGTTGGGGACGCATGCTCGCCCTCTACGGTTCACAGGCGCTCACCGCCGGCGGTTACGCCGACCTCGCCGGGGCCACGGTCCTGGCCGTAGCGACCGGTATCATCCTCGCCATCGTCTCGGCGGTCTATCCGTCCTTCAAGGCCGCACGCCTGCCACCCATGGAGGCCATGCGGATTGAATAGCAATGACCAATGACCCAATGACCAATGACCCAATGACTAATGACCGAGTCATCATTCGCACGGTCGGACTGCACAAGGCGTACGACCGCAAGGGTGTGGTGACCCAGGCGCTGCGCGGCATCGACATGACCATCATGCATGCCGAGTTCATCTCCGTCATGGGCCCGTCAGGCTCGGGCAAGAGCACCTTCTTCAACATGATCGGCGGCCTCGACAGTCCGTCGGCCGGCCGGGTGTTCATCGATGAGGTGGACGTGGCCCAGCTGACGGCGGTGGAGTTGGCCTTCCTGCGCTGCCGCAAGATCGGTTACATTTTTCAGACCTACAACCTCATCCAGTACCAGACCGCCCTGGAGAATGTCACAACCCCCATGGCATTCGCCGGCACGGTGCCGGATGCGGCGCGGACACGCGGCATGGAGCTCCTGAAACTGGTCGGCCTGGCGGACCGCTGGTCGCACCGGCCCATCGAAATGTCCGGCGGCCAGCAGCAGCGTGTGGCCATCGCCCGGGCGCTGGCCAACGAGCCGACGATCCTGCTGGCCGACGAACCCACCGCGAACCTCGACCTGAATACCGGCCAGGAGGTATTGGACATCCTGAAGCGCATCAATGCCGAACGCGGCGTGACGATCATCTGCGCCACCCACGACCACCGCATGCTGGACATCTGTTGCCGGCTGGTCTGGATCCGCGATGGCCAGGTGGAACGCGTGGCACGCCGTGACGAGGTTGAAATCTCGGTCGGCCAAATCGAGGGGGAATCATGATGCGGCTGCACCGGTTGATGATGTTGCTGATCGGTACCGTGATGGCGGCAGCGGCCGAAGGTGTGGATGACGCACGAATAGAGGCCGACCTGCGGGTGCTGACCGCAGAGCCTCATCGGCTCACCGGCAGCCCGGCCTGCGCCCGCGCCGCCGATCATCTGGTCAGCCGCCTGCGCGAGGCCGGCGTCAAACATGTCTGGGAACAGACCTACCGGACCGCGGTCTTGAAGTCCGGTGTGTGCGAACTGACCGCTGCCGACCGCACGTTCCCGCTGCAGCCGGTGCGGCCCAACGGCATTGTCCCGCCGTCCACTGCCGCCGCCGGGGTCACGGGCCCATTGCTATACGTGGGGTCTGGTGACCTCAATGCGTACCCCGACCAGTTCCCGCCGGGGGCGCTGGTACTGATGGATTACGCCAGCGGTGACAACTGGCGCCGCGCCTTTCAGTTGGGCGCCCAGGCCGTGGTCTTCGCCGGCGATCGCGGGCAAGCGAGCCGCGAACATTCCTTCAGTACCGAGGCCCCAGCCAATTTTGTCCGGGTCTACTACGACGGGCCAGCGACGGACCTGCCCGTTGGTGAAACCGTTACGCTTCGCTGTGCGGTCACCTGGGAGCCGGGCACGGGCCGCAACGTCATCGCCATGATCCCCGGCACGGATCCGGTGTTCGACCAGGCGCGCGGTCCGGAGGCCCTGGTTCTGGCCGCACCGCTGGACAGTTTCGGCGAGGTCCCGACCCTCGCGGCTGGATCGCGGGCCGCCGCCAATGCCGCCGTGCTGCTCGAGTACGCGCGGGCGTTGCAGGAAAACCCGGTGCGGCGCCACATGATCATCGCCTTCTTCGACAGCCAGTCCTGGGGTCATGGAGGTGCCAGTCTCTTTTACCGGCTGCTGGAGAATCCGAAGCGCCTTGTCAAGGCCCAGCTCAGTGAGCGGATCGCCACGCGCCAGGCGGAACAAGCTCTGATCACCGCCCTGACGAAACAGTTCTCCGCAGCATATCCGCCGGCTGGACATGACCACGCCGCCCACATGCGCAATGACCTGATGGACATCGCGGCCGATCATGTGGACAAGATTGATGACAAGCTCCACGAACTGCGCTTGCGCCTCGCCGGAAAAGAGGGAACCGGCAAAGCGGCAACCGGGCAGGCGGAGAAAGACGCCCTGCAAACGGAACTGGAGAGATTGACCGCCGACAAGTTCGACTGGAACGGGGTCCGCCGGCACCTCAACAAATACAAGGGCGCCGACGCCACCTGGCCCGAGGATACGGCGGTTAAACGCCGGCTGGAGGCGGTGCTCGACGACTACACTGTTCTCCTCCGCCGGCGTCAGGTTGAATTGACGGCCCTGGCCGCAACCCACGAAGTCGAGCAAGCCATGACCGACACCTTCGGCGACGCCTGGCTGGCGCTGCATCTGTCGATGATGCTCGGGGACACGACAGGGCACTGGGGACTGGTTGTCGGCGACGGTTCCCTAATGAGGTCAATCAACGACATGCCCGGGCTTTACGCCGGCATCCAGACCCGGTTCCTCAAGGCGTGTGAGGAGGCAAAAGCAGCCGGCGTAGGCGGCCGACTCGCAGTTCGCCAAAGCATGGATCTCAGCGATTTGCAGGGTGACGCGATGCTGGGTACCGGGGCCTACACCCACAGTGGCAGTATGGCCGGGAGACTGGGGATCTACAACTTGGCGATCGGCACCCTTCAAGACGGAATGTGGCGCGTAGGCACGCCGGCGGACACGACCGCAAACCTGAAGCTGGACCGGCTGACGGCGCAGGCAGGCGATCTCCTGCCAGTCCTTCGCCGGGTCGCCAACGATCCAGCCCTGAGCCTTGCCCACGGCATCCAGCCGTTGGGCTCCTATGTCTATCCCACATTCAGGCAGAACCGGCTTGAAGGCAGCCTGGTCTTAACCGCCGGTGCCGCCAGCGCCATGCCCAATCGCCCGGTGCGCAACGCGATGGTGATTGCAACAGGGTGGCACGCCGGGCGGCACGACGCCCTGCCGGGGTTCAACAACTTTTTCGTCGGTTACACCGATAGTTCGGGAACCCTGCAGATCTTCGCCCCCGAAACAACCTTGACCGGGTTCGCCGCCACCTTTGACCGGCGCGGTGCGGTGGACCTGTGCGTGAGTACCGAGAAAAGCGTCACCCTCGCCGAACGCGTGCATCTTTATCCTGTCAGGCACGGTGCCCTCATCCACCCACCGACCGTGGATCCGTTTCTCGAACTCCGGCCGCTGGACGGCCCGAGCAACGGGGCGCTGCCAAAGAAGAAGACCTACTCCGTCTCCTACGATGGCGTCACGTCATGGTACGTGGAAAAGCGGACCAGAACTCTGAAACTTTTCGGCACCAGTTTCTCCGCAACCGTGGGGCTTACCGGCAGCGGCGCCGACGGCGACACGGGCGGGACCGGGGTCGGCGTGCCGGTGGAACGTCCGGTCACCGGGTCGGTCACCGGTGCCATCGCGCGGGACCTGTGGGTTCTCAACGAGGCCCGGCTCGCGAGCCTGCGTGAACGCGGGATAATGGATAGCTCCCTGGAGGAGCTCCACGGCCGTGCCGAAGATTTGCTGCGCACTGCGGACACCGCAACGGACACCGCGGCCGTCGAAGCCGCCAGGGCCGAGGCCCTGGCCCTGCAGCATCAAACGTACGAGCCGGTGCGATCCATGCTCAACGACCTGGTGAAAGCGGTGCTGTTCCTCCTCGCACTGTGCGTGCCGTTCGCCTTCGCCCTCGAGCGGTTGCTCATCGGCAGCACCCGGATCTACGCCCAGCTTGCCGGGTTCATCGCGATCTTCCTCGTCACTTTTCTGCTGCTCTACATCAGTCACCCCGCCTTCGCCATTGCCAATACGCCGATAATCATCTTCCTCGGCTTCGCCGTCGTGGTTCTCTCCAGTCTTGTGATTGTCATCATCATGCGGAAGTTCGAGACCGAGCTGCGAATCCTGCAAGGTATGGAGTCCACCCTGCATTCCACCGATGTTTCACGTGTCGGCACCATCCTGGCCGCCATGAGCATGGGGATTTCCTCAATGCGCCGCCGCCCGCTGCGTACCGCCCTGACCGCGGTGACCATCATCCTGCTGACCTTTACCATCCTCGGGTTCGCATCGTTCGGCACCAAGCGCGCGGTGCTCACGTTCTTCGTTCAGCCCGCCACGGAGACGCCGGGCGTATTCATCCGGCAGCTCACCTGGAAACCCCTGGCCGAGGATGTGACGGCAGCGATCCGCCGGCGCTGGGCGACCGACGCCGACGCCGCTGTCCGGCGCTGGGGCAGTTCGACGGATAAAAATCCCGTTCACGCCATCATGAGTGCTGACGGCCAGGGCAATTTCGTCAGTTTCGCGGCGATCCTGGGAATCGACCGTTTGGAACTCGATCACCGCCCCGAGCTGGCCGCCCTCCTCACCTCACCGGCGACCCACGACACGTCGGTGTGGGTCACTACGGCGGCAGCAGCCCGCGCCGGGGTCGTCACCGGCGACTCGGTCTGGATCAACGGCCGCCGCCTGGTTGTGGGGCAATTGCTGGATCCAACGACGATGTTGAACCTTCACGATATGGACGGCAGCAGCATCCTGCCGGTGGACTTCTCCCAGGCCGGCCCCACCGGGCAACTCAGCGAAGGCGAGAGTCTCACCGCCGTGGCAGCAGCGGCGGCAGACCAGTCCTGGCAACCCGTCAATCCCGATGCGATCATGGTGGTCGGCGGCCCGGTGGCGTGGCAGCTGGGGGCCAAGGTGAGCAGCATCCTGTTCTATCCATCGTCGATCGACCAGGCTGAAGCGATCGCCGAGGAAATCGCCAGGGCGTATCCACTGCCCGTGGCCGCCACCCGGACCGACGGGGTTTACCGGCATATCCTTGGAACCGCCATCGCCGCCGCCGGCCTGCGCGTCCTGTTCTTCCCCATCCTGCTGGGCGGCCTGGTCGTGTTTGGCACCATGCTCGGGTCCGTGGCCGACCGGGAGCGGGAGATTTACACCTTCAGCGCCCTCGGTCTGGCACCGGTGCACGTAGCCGGTCTGTTTTTCGCCGAGGCCCTGATCTACTCGGTGATGGGCGGTATGGGCGGCTACCTGCTGGCCCAGGGCGGCATGAAGGTCCTTGAACTGCTCGCCGCCGCCGGGGCAGTCCAGGTACCGGAAATGAACTACTCCTCCACCAACGCCATCGTGACGCTCCTCATCGTCATGCTCACGGTGGTGGTGAGCGCCATCTACCCGGCTCTCAAGGCCTCCCGCTCAGCCAACCCCGGGGTCATGCGCACCTGGCGCGTGCCCGAGGCGGACGGCGACGTGCTGGCGCTGACCTTCCCGTTCACCGTGAGCCGGTACGACATCACCGGCGTGGTGAGTTTCATCCGCGAACATTTGGACGCTTACAACGACGTCGGCCTGGGTGTGTTCATGACAATTGACTCGGCTCTGGACCGGGTCGGCGGCTCGCCGGCAGCCGACCGGGCGGACAATCTGAAACTGGATGCCACCATGGCCCTGGCCCCATTCGACCTGGGCGTTACCCAGGCGTTCTCACTGCAGAGTGTAGCCAGCGAGATCGAGGGGATCGACGAGGTGGCGATCCACATCGTCCGCCGGTCGGGGCAGAACAAGGACTGGCAGCGGCAAAATCGCGTCTTTCTCGATGACCTGCGCCGCCAGTTCCTCCTGTGGCGCGCTTTGCCGCCCGAGACCATGGAGCTGTACCGGCGAAAAACCCTGCAGGTGATTGGAGGCGAATAAGGCAACCGGCCCGGGCGCAAAACCGGCGCCGGCCGCGAACCGCAGCCGAACAAAAAGATGGCAAACGAAGACAACGAAAAAGTGGACGCGGAGCTGCGGGAGTACCGCGACCTGATGGTGCCACCGGACACCTTCGAGGAGGGGTTCACCTGGAGCAGCATGTTCGGCGCCATGTTCATCGGCATGATCATGGTTCCCGGCGCCCTTTACATGTCGCTGCT
>PVBE010860736.1_pt1 | contig 11239 bp, 10 predicted proteins | sample 1631181 | NCBI WGS metagenome assembly PVBE01 (sample SAMN08397723, study PRJNA350692) | Marine metagenome, whole genome shotgun sequencing project. | isolation source: water | place: Pacific Ocean | collected 2012-04 | reverse complement strand
TGGTCGTCCCCTTGGTTGAAGCGCACCAAGGCGAGCTCGGCCATGGCATAGCGGTTGCCGGGCTCGATCTCGAGGACCCGCTGCAGGGCGGCCTCGGCCTGGTCGAGCTGACCCAGGGCGTTCAGGGCGTTGCCGCGGCCCAGCAGGGCCAGGTGGTCGTCGGGATCGACGGCCAGGATCCGCCCGAACGGGTCGAGGGCTTCGGCGTGGCGGCCCTGGTTGCCGTGGATCCAGGCTTCGGCCAACCAGCGCATGCGCTGGACCAGCCAGGGGTAGCCATCGCTCGGCGTGGCGCCTTCGGTGGCGGTCGCGACGTCCAGCGCATCCCCAGCGGCAGGGTAGTCCTGCTCCACGATGGCCAGGTGGGCGAGGCCGACCTGGGCACCGGGTACGGCGAGGGCCCCCTCGAACTCGGCCCGAGCGAGCTCGTAACGTTCGGTGGCCACCAGCAGGAAACCACGGGCCACCATCGCCCGCGCCCCCGGTGCAGACTCCTGCTCGTCCAACACCCGAAGGGCGCGCAGGAAGTCACCTCGCAGGAAGAGCGCCACGGCGCCGTCGAGCCCCCCCGGGGCATCGGACGGACCGGCCGAAGCCAGGGCCCGCTGGATGCGCACCCGGAGATCGGCGTAGCGCTCGGCTTCGTGTAGGGCCAAGGCCCGATCGACGTAGACCAGAGCTCCATGGGGATCCCCGTGCTCGAGCAGGGCCTCGGCCGCCCGCTGCTGGGCGTCGGGACTGGCCGGCTGCAAGGCGGCGCTCTTGATCATCATCTCCGCTGCCGCCACGTCGCGGCCGGTGGCACGGTAGAGCCCACCCAGGGCTTCGTAGGGGCAGGATGGCAGCGCTCCCCGCTCTTGGCCTCCGGCCTCCCGCTCGAGCCGCTGGGCGGAGTCCAGCAGGAGATCCTCGGCGCGGTCGACGTCCCCCATGGCCACGAGGTTCTCGCCCAGCATGGCGCGGATGATGTGCGCTTGGTGGCCCGCCCCGGGGGCCTCGGCTGCGACGAGGGCGCCCTCGAGGACACGGCTCGACTCTTCGTAGCGCTCGAGGTGGTGCAGGGTGCGACCCCGAAGCACCTGCATGCCGACATCATCGGGCATCAGGGTCAAGGCCCGCTCGGTGGCCACGAGAGCCTGCTCGTATTGCCCGAGAACCTCGTGCACCTTGGCCAGGCCGCGCAGGGCGTCGAGATCCGACGGCTTCACCTCGAGAGCGCGCCCGTATCGTTCCGGAGCCAGGAACGGCGTGTACGGTTCGCCGACCTCGCTGGCGATCTGCCAGCGGCGCAGCTCGACGTCTCCCAACGCTGTCCACAGACCATCGGTGTTCGGGGCGTGTTCGGCCTCCTCCAGCAGCAGGGCCTCGGCCCGATCCAGCCCCGCGGCATCCCGCTCCCCTCGGGCCTGCTCGATGAGCACGCGGGCCGCCGGGACCCGGGATTCGTCCACCGAACCAGGACGCTCCGAGCAGCCTGGCAGCAGGGCGAGGATGACAAACGCCAAGCGCGATGGAGGAAGGAACGTGGTCACGATCGCGGAGGGAAAAGGGAACAACGCGGTCCTAACGCAACACCTCGGCCCCAGGGATGGGAGCAGCCCGGTCCGGCATGGGCGAGGCCCGGTCGCTGACGCCGGGATACCCGAGTTCATGACTCGAGCCCAAGGCACCCGCACCCTTCCCGCCGACGCGGAGCTGCTACCCATCCGTCTCGGGGCCCTGCTGGTCTCCCCCGAGCACGCCACCTACTGCGCGATCCCGACGGCACAGCTCCCCAAGCTCGCGGCTGCGCTTCGGGGCCCCACCGAGCTCGAGTCCTGCCCCCCCGAGCTGATGAGCGCACTGGAAGAGCACGCCTTCTTCGGCCCACCCCGCCCAGCCGAGCACGACCCACCTACGGTCCAGATCCAACTCACCAACGCCTGCGATCTGGCCTGCGACTACTGCTGCACCAACTCGGGGCAGCCACGTGAAACCGAGCTGACGCTGGACGATCTGCTTCCCCTGCTACCCCGCATCCGCCCGGTGCTGGGGGACGACGCGCAGGTGGCCATCCTGGGGGGCGAGCCCCTGACGGTGACCTGGGCGACCGACCTCGCGGCGGCCGTGCTCGACGAAGAGCTGCCCCTCACCATCTTCACCAACGGGGTCTGCCTGGCAGACGACGACGCCCTGGCCCAGCGCGTGGCGGCCCTGGTCGAGCGCGGCGCCAGCCTGCGGGTCAGCCTGGCGGGGGCCGAGCCCGGTCCTTGCGATGCGGTCTCGGGTGCTCCGCGCTTCGAAGCGGTGCTGCGTGGGCTTCAACGCCTACACGAGCACGGTGGGCACGCCACGGTGGACCTGATGTTGTTCCCCGATCAGGTGGACAGCGTGGCCGAGCACCTGCACGCCCTGCGCACCAGGCTCCCGCCCCGCACGCCCATCGCCCTGGGGTTGGCGTTCCTTGGGGGCCGAGAGCTAGGCCAACACGTCTTCACCACCCGCGCGGCCCTCGAAGACGCCCTCGATCGCGTGGCCTTCGAGGCCGGCGAGACCATCGCGGCCGCCCACCGCTCCCCCGTGACCTGGCGACGCGATGCGTGTGGCTGCGCACTGGGCAACCACCTCCACCTTCGCAGCGACGGCGCCCTCTTCCCCTGCTTCAAGATGGAGGAGCCGGCTGGGCAGCTCCACGACGGAGGCTTCGAGGCGGCGGTGACCCGGCTTCGGGCCAACCCTCGACCCGCCTCGACCCTCGATCTCTGTCGCGCCTGTCCACTGCGGACCCTCTGCGGCGGCGGCTGCCGCGCGGAGAACCAGCTGCACACCGGCGATCCCGACCTGCCGGCCTGCGGTCCCTGGCGCGTCCGCGTGATGGCGGAGCTGTTGGCCGAAGACCGGGTCTCGGCCCTGCACTGGCCCGCCACACAACTCCTCGCCGAAGCACGTGAGCGCGGCATCTCGGCCCCCGACAGCCTGCCCCTCGCGCGACCCTCCCTGCACCTCTGCCACCCCTGACCGGAGCTACCATGCCCCTGCCTATCGCCCTGTGCATCGAAGACCTCGAGGCACCCCGACCTTCGGAACGGTACCTCCGCTGCGTGGCGATCGCGGGGGCCGAGCCTGGCCTGGGCCTGGCGCCCGACGGCACGATCCGCTGGAAGCAGGAGACACCCCTGGCCTGCGAGCTCTGGGTGTCCCTGGACGACCGGCTGATCCTGCTCAGACCGGCTGGCGCCATCGAGATCCGGGTCAGCCGCGCGGGCCGCAGCCTGCTGGCGCCCGAGGGCAAGCCGGTCGTGCTGCGGAACCAAGACCAGCTCGAGCTGGGGGGACGCAGCTTCCGCGTCCACGTGCACGGCCGCGCCCCAACGGTCCACCCCCCGGCGTGGCTCGAGCCGGCACCCGCCCCGAGGCCGGAGGTTCACGCCCGGGCGGCACGCACTGCAGCCGCAGCCCTGGCGCTGGGCGCCGCCCTGAGCATGACGGCCTGCGGCGACGAGGAGCTCGAGGTCCGCCACGAGCCTCCCAAGGTGGCCATGCCCATCGACGACCCGCCGGACCAGGAGGGAACCGAAGGCGAAGGCGTCACGCCCCCGGTCGAACCTCCCCCCGTCGAGCCGCAGCCACCCGAGTTGGAGGATCCTGGGCCGCCGGAGCAGCCGCAGATACCGGAGCTGGAGGACCCACCACCTCCCGTCGAGCCGCAGCCACCCGAGCTGGACAAGCCCGAGACCGACGAGACCGAACCCATCAAGGTCCTGAACACTCCGCCCAGGATGGCCGCACCGCCGCCCCCCGCGCCAGAGCCCCCGCCCCCATCACCCGAGCCTCCGCCGGATCAGCTCACCGACGAGGACTGACGAGCCCGCGCCACGGACACCCAGAAGCTGACCAGGCCCCAGGACAGGCCGACGATGACGCCGATGTCCACGATGCCCCGCCAGGGCTGGGGCAAGATCCCGACCAGGGGCACGATGGCGGCGATGGCAAACACCAGCGCCCAGCTGCGAACCAACCGAGGACCCGGGGCCATGATCAGGCACATGGCGTACAGAGGCGCCAGCGCCACCGCCCAGGGCCGCGGCTTGCCGGCGATCTCGAGGGCACGCTCCGCCGTGCGCGGCGAGAAGCTGCGCTGGAACCCGAAGTAGCCCTTGCCCACGGCCATGAAAGTGCAGAACACCGCGAGCACCGATCCCTCGACCCACCCGAGCTGCGACGCTTCGAGCTCGAGGGCGTGGGGGAGGACGCTGAACACGCCGCCCAGCAAGAGCACCGACACGCCGACCACGCCCCAGATCGCGCCGGCTGTGGCGAGGGGGCCGTGGTGCTCGGGGGCGGCGCTGGTGGGCGAGGAAGCCACGCCGTGAACCTAGCACGGCCGAAGGCTGCCAACAGTGCGGGTTGCGCCCAGTGTAACCTGGACCTCCATCCCGCGTGACGAGGACGGAAACCCGTCATGCCGGGGGCACGGATGCCGACAACATGTACGGGGGCGCCGGAGATGACGACATGGGGGGCGGCAGCGGCGACAACTACATGACAGGAGACGAGGGGGCTGACACGGTCTGCGGCGACGGCGGCCTCGGGCAGAAGAACAACATCTACGCCGGAGACACGAACAACGGCAGCGTGGATCGATTGTGGGGTGGCGGCACCGGGCTCCCCGGAATTCCTGGAGACTGGGCGTACTGCGGTTCTTCCAGCACCTACTGGGGAGAAGTGGACGACACCACCGACTGCAACGGAGCGAAAGAGATCTACACCAAGCCGGGGGACTGCCCCATCTGACCAGTGCCTGAACGTCCGGCGCTCCCGCGATGACGCGCGACAAGGAGACTGCGTCCCGACCTGCTACCATGAGACGTGCACTCGGTGCGCGAGTGGAGGGAGCCATGAACGCCAGAGTCATGATGGTGCTACCATTGTTGGGCGCGCGCTGCTCCGGGGACACCGCCATGCCTCCGGACAGTGGACAGACCATCGACACCGTTCCTCCATCGGAGAGCCCACCACCAGACTCCAACCTCGAGGAAACGGCCGACACCACGGACTCAGTCCCGGACACCGGCCCCCTCGACGCCGACAGTGACGGTTGGCCGGCCTCCGAGGACTGCGACGACGCCGACGCCAGCACCTTCCCTGGTGCGTCCGACGACTGGTGCGACGGCATCGACCACGACTGCGATGGGGTAGTGGGGGTCGCGATCTTCGACGGCATCGAGTACGGCACCATCCAAAGCGCCATCGCCGAGATCCACAACAGCGGCACGGTCTCTGTCTGCCCGGGCACCCACACCGAGGAACTCCACATCGTCACGGGGCGAAGCGTGGCGCTCGAGTCGTTCAGCGGCAGCTACGAGGACACCGTGCTCTCGGGGGAAGGAACCCACCGCGTGCTCCAGGTCGAGGACGGCGCCGCGCTGCAGCTCACCGACCTCTCCCTGATGCACGGCTGGGCCGAGGAGGACGCCGGGGGGGGCCATCTTCGCTGGAGACGCTCCCATCGTGCTGGAAGGATGCCACCTCGCGGACAACTTCGCCGGGCTGGGCGGCGCGGTCTACTGGTGGGCCAACAGCCTGGACAGCTCGGACCTGGAGATCCGCGACAGCAGCTTCGATGACAACGTCGCGACCTACAAGGGCGGGGCGGTGTGCATCTACCTCGGTGGAAACTCCTACCGGGTGTCCATCACCGACAGCAGCTTCACCGGCAACAGCGTCCTGGCGGAGGTCGAGGGCGAGGGAGGCGCCGTCTACCTCTACAGCGAGACAGAGGGAACCGCCTTGGAGATCGTGGACAGCACGTTCGAGTCCAACGCCTCGCTCGACGAGGGAGGCGCCATCTCGACCTCCGGCTCGTCCAGCATGGCAGTCGACATCAGCGGCAGTACCTTCTCCAGGAACTCCGTGGGCGAAATAGGCGGCGCCGTCGAGATCGGGAGTGGCACCCTCGATCTGGTGGTGGACGACAGTGAGTTCTTCGAGAACGCGCAGAGCTTCACCGACGGAGGAGGGGGCGCCCTCCACATCAACTCTGGCGCTGGTACAAGCATCGAAATCACCGACAGCACCTTCGACACCAACAGCGCCGAGGATGACGGTGGGGCGGCCTACGTCTTGCTCGCAGGAGGCACCATCTCCCTCGTGGATACCGTCATCAACGACAACCTCGCCGACCATGCAGGTGGTCTCTACATCTACTCCACCGGAGAGCTGACGCTCACCCTCGAGAGGACGGACATCACGGCGAACCAAGCCATCTCGTGGCAAGGTGGGGTCGATCTCACCATTCTGCAGGAGTCATCGATCGAGATCGTAGAGGGCTCCATCGCCAGCAACCAAGCCCAGGAGGGCGGAGGGCTGTGGCTCACCGATTGGGCCGGCTCGTTCATCCTCACTAGCGACCGGGTGGATTGGGGCACCGGAGCCACCGACAACGTCCCCAACGACTTGACGGGCTGCGGGATACCCACCGAGGAGTTGAGCGCCAGCGAGAGCTTCACCTGCACCGCCGACGGCGTCGTCTGGTAGGCCCCAGTGAAGAAGCCGATCCCAGCGGGAGGGTCGAGATGAAGAAGATCCTCGTCGGCTGGGAGGCGGGCCAAGGCCTCGGCCATCTCTCTATCGTCGCGCCCATCACGAAGCGGCTGGCCTGGCTCCAAGAACCCGCCGAAGACATCGCCGTCCGCGCTTGCCTGCGGCTGCAAGGGGAAAGCAGCCTGGGAACCTCCACGGTCAGCCAGCCGACGGGGGACGCATGCTACCATGCAAGCAGGATCGCGACCTGAACGGAGGGACCCATGCAGGCAGGAGTTCTCGCGCCCCTCGCGGTGCTGGCAGCCCTCGCCTCCTGCCATGGCACCGGCAATCCCTTCCCTCCGCACCACACCACACCCGACACCGACACCGACACCGACACCGACACCGACACCGACACCGACTGCGTCTCCGGGGCGGTCAGCGACCACGAAGGCATCTCGATGGCCTACGTCTGCCCAGCCACCTTCACCATGGGCAGCCCCCCCGACGAGGTAGGTCGCGAAGACGACGAGAGTCAGCACCGGGTGACGCTCACCAGGGGCTACCTCATGGGTCGACCCTCCCCACGAGCAGCGCTCCGCATACCGCTACGGAAGCGGGGCCAACTACAACCACTACCTCCAGGGCTTTCGTTTGGCGCGTTCTGAGTGAGCCTGCTCCATCGCTTCATCGAGCCAACGACTCCCTGTGGCCCAGCCCGACACGCGTGTGTCGCATCTCCAACCCACGCGACCTCCACTACCCACACACAACATCCACCCCCAGCCAACACAACCCTATCGAACCCCCGTACAACAACGGAATCCGATACTTCCCGTGAACACCGGGGGATGCATGCCCAGGGCGTGGAAGCTGCAGGCCACCGGCCCCTGGGAGTAGTGGGCGCCGCCTCGTTTGTCGGTGAGGGGCTGGCCCTCGGCGCCGACCTGCTCGGGATCTGTCCACTCCCAGAGGTTGCCCATCATGTCGTACACACCTTCGGGGGTTCGGCAGTCGGGGTAGGATCCGGCCGGTGCCAACCAGGGCTCGAAGTGCACACCGTACGCAGCGATGCCGCAAGCCTTGCGGACGTAGCTGCCATCCAGGGTGGGGTGGGCACGCCCTCCCTCGCCGGGCTGGCCGTCGCAGGCGTCTTCCCATTCCTGGGAAGTGCAGAGGTGCATTCCCGAGCGCTCGCATGCGCGCCGGGCCTGCTTCCACGAAGCGCCCATCGTGGGCTCGAGCCCCGTCGCAGAGCGCACGGGGCCCATGACGCGCACACCACCCTCGACCTGCGCCTCGTAGGCATGGATGCAGAACGGTCCACCGACCCCCTGGATACGAACCATGCCGTCGGGGCATGGCCCCTCACAGGCCCAGAGCCCGGCGAGCAAGGCCAGGCTCACCCCGCGCAAGCCAGGAGCGGAGGTCGTGGCGTCAGGGAAGAGCAGCTGCGATGACCTCGTCCGAGAAGTCGGTGGCGTAGGTTCCGGTGGCCGCCACCACGCCGCCGGTGCCCACCAGCACCAACTCGCCCGGGTAGGCGATGTACAGCTCCATGCCCACGTCCACCAGGCCGATGGTACCGTCGTCGTAGCCGTCGGCCACGCTGGCGGCCACGGACTGGGTGGGCTCGCCGCCGGAGCTGTCGTCACCGATGGCCAGCGCCAGCAGCATGCCCTGGTCGCGGTACCGGCGGTAGACGCTCAGCACGCCGTCCGGATCCCCGCACAGGCCGCAGGTGTGCACGTAGGACGTGATGAGGATGGCGTGCTCGCAGAAGTCGTGCAGCCTCACGGTGTCGCCGTATTGGTCCATGCGCTCGGTCTGCGGGATGACCATGCCCTCGATCCAACCCTCGCCCACCAGGTCGTTGCGGCAGGGGTCGATGGGCCAGCCGCCGGTGTAGGGATGGTCGGTGGCGTCGAGGGGATCGGTGTTGCTCTCCACCTCGTCCCCGTCGTTCCAGCCATCCGCGTCCGTGTCGGGGTTGTTCGGGTCGGTGCCCAGTTCGGCCTCCTCGGCGTCCCCCAGCCCATCGCCGTCCGCGTCGCCGCCGTCGATGGGATCCGCTGTGTCGCCGCTGTCGCAGCTGCCGGAGTCTTCACAGCCTGGTTTTTCGTAGTGGACGGGATTGCATGCCATCGCGAGCATGCCCGTGCAGAGCAGGAAGGGGACGAGGGCCTTCATGGACACTCCCTGGGCGATCGGAGGAGGCTGCAGGATAGCACTCCACGCCGCTCGCGGGCGAGGTATCCTGGACCCTCGCCGGACCCCCGCAGGAGTCTCCATGCGACTCGCCAGCTTGCTCGCCTTCGCCTCCCTCACCGCAGGTTCCTGCCAGGACCAGGGCATCCAGGCGGTCAACGCACCGCCGGAAGCGAACATCCTCTCCCACCAGGAAGGGGCGGAGATCGAGGAAGGCACCCAGGTGGGTCTGCGCGGTGCCGTGAGCGATCCGGATCACCCAGCCGAAGACCTGAGCGTGAGCTGGTACCTGGGCACCGAGTTGGTCTGTGGGCCCCAGGCGCCCGATGCCTACGGGGACACCAGCTGCGACGCGGTGGTCAGCCTCGGGGACGACAGCATCACCCTCGAGGTCCAAGACCCCCAGGGCAAGGGCGACAGCGACGTGGTCACCATCGAGGTGCTCGCCACGGAAGCTCCCGAGGTCCAGATCCTGGCGCCCGAAGACGGGGAGAGCTTCTACGAGGATCGGCTCGTCACCTTCGAGGGGTGGGTCGGCGACGAGGAAGACGAGCCCGACACCCTGATCGTCTGGTGGGAGAGCAGCGTCAGCGGCGAGCTGGAGGTCGAGGCCGAGCCCGACAGCACGGGAACGGTGCTGGGCTACGGCACCCTCGAGCAGGGCGAGCAAGCACTGGAATTGCACGTCGAGGACAGCTCCGGCAAGACCGCCACCGCGAGCGTCACGGTCACGGTGGGGCCACCCAACAACGAACCGAGCTGTGCCATCACGGCGCCCGAGAGTGGCGGCGCGGGCCAGGAGGGCGAAGAGGTCGTGTTCGAGGGCCTCGTGGACGACGAGGACGAAGGGCCCGAGGCCTTGACCGTGGGTTGGAGCAGCGACATCGAGGGCGATCTCGGCGACAGCAACGCCGACAGCGACGGGCTGGTGGCGCTGGCAACCGGCGACCTGGAGGTGGGCACCCACGTGATCACGCTGACGGCCACCGACGAGGCGGGCGCCAGCTGCAGCGATGCGGTGCTCTACACGGTGGGCAACCCGCCGAACATCAGCATCACCGCACCCAGCTCTGGCGATGTGTTCAACGAAGGCGATCTGGTCACCTTCTCGGCCAGCGTGTCCGATCCGGAGGACAGCCCGGACGACCTGAGCTTGAGCTGGGACTCCGACCTCGACGGCACCCTGAACACGGATCCCGCCGACAGCGCGGGTGCGGTGGGCTTCACGTCCAGCGTTCTGGGCAGCGGCACCCACACCGTCACCCTCACCGCGACCGACAGCGACGGGCTCTACAGCGCGGCCATGGTGGATCTGACCGTCAACGCCCTGCCGACGGCGCCGACCGTCACGCTGTCCCCGGATCCGGCGCTGACCAGCGACGACCTGGCGGCCAACGCGAGCGGCAGCACGGATCCCGAAGGGGGCACCGTCTCCTACGGCTACGTCTGGTACGAGGACGGAACCCCGAGCGGCGCCAGCTCCTCGTCGGTCTTCCCGGCCAGCGCCACCACCAAGGGCCGCACCTACCGGGTGGTGGTCACCCCCAGCGACGGCACGGGAGACGGGCCCACCGGCGAGGCCAGCGTCACGGTAGACAACAGCGATCCCACGCTGTCCTCCATGAGCATCTCGCCCTCGACCGGGGTCACCACCAGCAGCACCCTGGTCTGCAGCGCCACCGCCAGCGACGACGACGGGGACACGCCCTCGGTCGGCTACGCATGGAGCAGCGGTGGCAGCGGTCTGGGCACCGGAGCCACGATCACGCTGGATCCTGGCGACGTCGCCCCCGGCGACACCGTCACCTGCACCGCCACGGCCACCGACGACGAGGGCGCCACCGCCAGCGACAGCGCCTCGGTCAGCGTCGAAAACACCGATCCGGTGGTGGACAGCGTCGCCATCACGCCCTCGACCGGGGTCACCACCAGCAGCACGCTGACCTGTTCCGCCAGCGCGAGCGACGACGATGGGGGCACGCCCACCATCAGCTACGGCTGGAGTGTGGGGGGCAGCAGCCTGGGCAGCGGCAGCTCCCTCGTACTGACACCCTCCACGGTCTCGCCCGGCGACACCGTAGCCTGCACCGCCACCGCGACCGACACGGACGGGGGGAGCGACGACGACAGCGCGTCGGTCACGGTGGAGAACACGGATCCGACCGTAGACAGCGTGAGCATCTCGCCATCGAGCGGGGTGACCACCAGCAGCACCCTGACCTGCTCCGCCAGCGCCAGCGACGACGACGGGGGCTCGCCCTCGATCGGCTACGCCTGGAGCGGCACCGGTGGGAGCCTGGGCACGGGCAGTTCCCTCACCCTCACACCCTCGACGGTCTCGCCGGGGGACACCGTGACGTGTACGGCCACTGCCACCGACAGCGATGGAGGTAGCGCAAGCGGGAGCGACACGGTCTCGGTGGAGAACTCGGATCCCACCGTCTCCTCGGTGACCATCAGCCCCTCGAGCGGCGTTGGCACGGCCTCCACCTTGACCTGTTCGGCCTCGGCCAGTGACCCCGATGGG
>PVBE010678604.1_pt1 | contig 11239 bp, 6 predicted proteins | sample 1631181 | NCBI WGS metagenome assembly PVBE01 (sample SAMN08397723, study PRJNA350692) | Marine metagenome, whole genome shotgun sequencing project. | isolation source: water | place: Pacific Ocean | collected 2012-04 | reverse complement strand
TCAAGTTATAGATTATAGCCCTAATAATAACAATGGGAGCATCAATGGTGCAATTTGGCACTTACCAGATTCTACTTGGATATATGATTATAGTAATACGCCAAGAATAGTAGATATATGTGTTACTGCACTAATCCATTTATGTGTTTCTATAGATAGTAGTTGGCAATTAGATGGCGTAAGTTTAATTCCGGATTGTATAGGAACAATAATAGACGAAAAAAATAAAGAACCAAAAGGGCTGATCAAAATCATAGATGTGTTAGGGAAGGTTATCAAAGCTACAAACAATCATTCGCTTTTTTATATTTATAATGATGGGACAGTAGAAAAGCGAATAATAATAGATTAATAATGAAAAGAAAAAATTTTATAAAATCGATTTTTGGTGCAGGAGCATTATTAAGCATTCCTTTTTGTAATAATTCTATAAATATAGATGAAATCAATAATCAAATAAAAAGTATTTCTGGAAAATGTAAAGGTAATATGATAGGTTTTAAAACCAAACCAATTGAAAAAGTTAAAGTAGGAGTTATTGGGATTGGGAATAGAGGGAAGACTCTAATTCAAATGTTTGATTTTTTATTGAAGAATAAAAAAGTAGAAATAGTGGCACTTTGCGATTTGGATGAAACAAATATTGATTATGCACTCAATCATTTAAAAGATAAACAATCTTTAATCCCTAAAACTTATTTTAGTGGAAAAAATGATTGGAAAAATGTTGCTAAATTGGGAGATATAGATTTACTTTTAATTGCAACTCCTTGGAATTGGCATACGAAAATGGCAATTTTTGGAATGGAAAATGGGAAGCATATCGCCTCAGAAGTCCCTATTGCATACACTTTTGACGATTGTATAAGATTGGTAGAAACAGCTGAAAAAACAAAAAGGCATTGCATAATGATTGAGAATTGTTGTTACAATAAGGAAGAACTTTGGATTATGAATATGGTTCAAGAAGGGGTTTTTGGCAAACTGACACATGCAGAATGTGCTTACAATCACGATTTACGTGCTTTACTCTTGCATGAAACCTATTATAAAGATCAATGGAGAATAAAACATCATATCGAAAGGGATGGAAACTTTTATCCTACTCATGGGATTGGGCCAGTTAGCTTTTATATGAATATAGGAAGAGGGGATACTTTTAAATATTTGACTTCTATGAGTTCGAAAGAACAAAGTTTGAGTACTGCAATAAAAAAAACTAACAGTAATTTCCCAGAAATTAAATGTGGAGATGTAAACACGTCATTAATCAAAACAGAAAACGGAAAAAGTATCATGTTACAGTTTGATGTACATACAGGAAGACCTTATTCTAGAATCAATCAGTTAGTAGGGACAAAAGCAGTACATGAGGGTTATCCAAGCCGTCTTTATATTGATGGAGAAGAATTGGAATTTTGGGGGCACAAATGGTTAACTAAAGAAGATTATTTGACATTTTCTAAAAAGTACGAACATCCAATGATTACAAAACTTAAAAAAATCAGTGAATCATTCAAACAAGGACATGGCGGTATGGATTTTATTATGATTTATCGTTTGATATCATGTTTAAATCAAGGGATACCTTTAGATATAAATGTATATGATAGTGTGATGTGGAGTGTTATTTCACCACTTTCAGAATTATCGGCAAGTTTGGGAAGTAAGCCTATTGCATTTCCTGATTTTACTGGAGGAAAATGGAAAGAAAAAAGGAGAAACGAAATCATGAGAGAAATTTAATTAAAATTTCTTATGATTTAATTCTTTTCTATGAAAACTACTCTCATCATAATGGCTGCTGGAAAATCCAATAGATTTAGATCTTTAAAACAAACCGAAATTATTGGGCCATCAGATGTAACTCTGATGGAATATAGTATCTTTGATGCAGTAAATGCAGGGTTTACAAATGTCATTATAATTATTAGAAAAGAGATAGCATCTTATTTCCAAATTATTAAAGCTAGGGTTGGAGAGTCTATAAATATTCAATTTGTTTATCAGGATTTAGAGCAATTTACAAAAAACAAGAAACTAAATTATTTCAGAGAAAAACCTTGGGGAACTGCGCATGCACTTTTGTGTTGTAAGAATATTTGCAAAACAGCATTTGTAGTTATCAATGCAGATGATTTTTATGGGAAATCGAGTTTTGAAGATGCTATTCAATTTTTTAAGATAGAAGATAGATCGTATTTTATTATTCCTTTTTTATTTCAGAACACATTATCAGAAAATGGGATGGTTAATAGAGGAATCTGTAAAGTTGAGAACAATTTACTTACAAATATCGAAGAAAAAAGGAGCCTTACAAAATATAATGTAGAATTTGAAAATTCAGCAGTTTCTATGAATTTCTGGGGCTTTCAACCATGCATTTTTACATATATTGAACACTTGTTTGAATCCTTTTTAGCAAATCATAATCCATCTGATGAATTCTTTCTTTCTGAAGTAGTAGATCATATTATAAAAAATAATATTGAGAAATTCAAAGTAATTCAGTCTAAAGAACAATGGCATGGGATTACCTACAAAGAAGATAAAATACATACACATAATGCACTTTGCAAACTGCAATATCCAAAAGATCTGTGGAATTAAAAAAAATTATAAGCGCATTTGAGATTGAAGGAGAAATAGATTTTCTTCAGGAGCTAAGCAAAGGGCTTATCAATACCACTTACTTAATAAAAACCAATCAAAGAAAATATATTTTACAAAAAATAAATATTACTATTTTAAAGAATGTTAGCGGAATAATAAACAATATAGAAATAGTAAATTCCCATCTTAAAAACAACAATTACCAATATGAATTACTAGAAATGATCAAAACAAAAGATAATAATAATCTTTTTTATGACACACTTACAGCCCCTTGGAGATGTTATAAATATATTGAGCATAAAAACTACACTATTGAAGATTTAAATGATGAAATTATCTTTGAATTTGGGAAAGCTATTGGGCACTTTCATGCTTGCCTTTCGAGCCTTGACTCTGTAAATATTTTAAATACTATTACTGACTTTCATAATACTAAAAATTATTTCAATAGCCTAAAACAAGTAATAAACAAAACGACAACAGTAAAAAAAGAAGAAGTGCAGTTATCGTTAATGTTTATTCAACAATTTAATGATAAATTTCAACAAATAAATGAGTTAATTCAAGAAAGAAAACTCCCGCTAAGAGTTTGCCATAATGATACTAAGATTGACAATATTCTATTTGAAAAAAATGGTAAAAACATAAAAAGTATTATTGATTTAGATACTTTGATGGGCAATTCTATTATCTATGATTTTGGAGATGCAATTAGAACTTCTTGTAATACGAGGGAGGAACATGACACTCAAATTAATAAAGTAGAATTTGAGTTTAATTTATTTAAATCATTTGCAAAAGGATATGTAGGAGAAAGTAAAACTTTCATTTATGAAGCAGAAAGAGACCTGCTTGCATTTTCTCCAATTTTAGTAACACTAGAACAAGCTATTCGGTTTTTTATTGATTATCTAAATGAGGATAGTTATTATAGGATCAATTATCCGAAACAGAATTTGAGAAGAGGATTAAATCAAATAGCTCTTGCAAAAAAGATGCTCTTAAAAGAAAAAGAAATGAAAAATTATATTAATTCTCTTTTCCAATCTTAAAATATCATTCTCTCATCCCAAAAATTTTCACATTAAAATAATATATTATTTAGGTAAGGGAAGAATTTCGCTTTCACATTCTTTAGTAAGAAACCGATAGTTTATTCCAATAGTAAATTGATGTTGCGACCCTACCTGAGTGCCATTTAAGTGTTGATATAAAGGAATCTCTGAAGTTGCAAATACAGTGATGCCGTTTTGAGAATAACTAATCTGAGGGATAAAAAACAATTTTTTACTACCAGTATAATTCTGTTTAACTCTCCACTCATCAACTATCCAATCTTCTACATCATCAAATACTTTGCCCAATTCCATTTCTTGTATCATTTCACCTTTAATCTGTCCTATTATTCCCCATTTTCTATATATGCTTTTGCTAGCAAAAATCCCTATACTAGAATAATCTCCAAATCTCAACCCTAAAGAGTTATATCCTTTTCTTATATATAGAGAATTTACAAATATTCGTAATTTTTGTTTTTGATAGTCCTTAAAGAAAAATGAATAAAACATAAGATCTTGTGAACCTGTAGAAAGCTGAGTAATTGGAGGTGAAACATCCCATACATCAGGCACTGTTTCAGTTGAATCAGTATGAGAACCTAAAGGTATTTTTAATCCTAAACCAAGAGTAATCTCTGTACGGATCCCATTTTTTGTTTTATTATATATATCATATCGCGGGAATAATATTAAATCACTAAAACCTTTTGAAGATATTGTTAAAGTATCAAGTTCTGGATCCATAACTTGTGATTTGTTTAAAAAATAACCAGAAGCAATTGACATAGTTAATCTCTTACTAAGCCCATAATCCGCTCTTAAAAACAAGTAATCACTATTAAAATTATCAAAAGATCCTACAGTGTCCTTACTCTCAGTGAAAAACTTATTAGACTTATTGTACTGATAATTTACAGAAATCTCCATTTGATTCTCTTGTAATACTCCTGTTGCCGCACCACCAGCAATTGGGCTGCCTGCTCCACCAGAACAACAGCCTTGGGCTATAAGTTGTAAATTAAAGACAACAGTTAAAAGACTTGTTAAAAAAAATCGCATAAATTAATCTCTAGTGACTAACTACAAATTTTAATGTTTCTGAATTAGAAGGTGAAGAAAGATGTAAAAAGTAAATACCACTATTCAGATTGCGAATATCAAGAGTTTTTTTATTTTCCCCAATAGTGTTTAATAAATTATCATTAAAACTTAAAACAGTTTCACCTAATAAATTAATAATTTCAAGTTGGATATTTTCATTATGACCAACTTTATAGGAAATATTAAGAAAATCATTTGTAGGATTTGGGAAAACCGATATAATATCGTTGTGGGTTAAGTTATTTATATCATTAGTTATACAATTAGTAACACAAGTAAGCGAATCAGTATACATTCCGCTTCCATCTCCTGGATCAATACATCCTCCATTTAAACAATTCCATGTTGTTTGTACTAAATAATTAGCAAGAGCAGAATCAATAGCTGTTTTTACGACCTGAAAATTGATATGAGAATCATTTTGATTAAAGTAGATTGTATGGCTTGTTCCACCTAACACTACAACTTTCGGCATTCCAGCCACTCCATAACCATTCATATTTATAGCTGATGTTGAAAAAAAAGTGGAATTAGGCATATTATAATTATTACCCCAAGATGACAAAGAAGAGCAAGAAGTATTTGCATAATCATCCGCCATATAAAAATGTACTCTCCCAGGATGGCTTGATGAAAATGATTGCACAGCAGAGTATGCCGGCATTGAATATGTAGCGCAAGGGCTACATGGCATAACCCACGCAATAACAATTACATTTCCTGCATCAAGCGAATCAAATAAGTTATGTGTAACACCATTACAATCATTTGTAGTAAAATCAGTTGCTTGTCCAAAAGCAATACTTAAATTTAAAAGTGATAGAATAGTAATAAGTAGAAAGTTTTTCATAATTAAAAGATTTATTTTCGTTCGTATTTACAACAATAATGAAGTTTATTATAACTTTCATCTGTTGCCTTAAGTATCTCCGTGTCGTATCCTACTGCAGCAATAGCTTTATGTATTTGCTCAATAGTTGTTTTTTTAGGGTTAAACTTAACTTTCATTTTTCCATTAACTACATTCCACCTAGCTGTTTTTACACCATCTACTAATTTTACAGCCTTTTCAATAGTAGTTTTACACATCTCGCAATTCCCCCAGACTTTAAAATTTTCTTTTTGGTATTTGGGTTTTTGTGCAAATATTGATATAGAGATAAGTAAAAGACCAATAATAAGAGCTATGCTTTTTTTTGATTTCACTTATGTGTATTTTATAGATTTAGCAAACTTACAAAAACTTCTCTATATTCGTTAGATTAAATGGCTTTCTTACATTATTTGATTAGTCCTATCAAGTAGATTATAATTCTTTTATCCCTGTTTTAAAAAACTGTCAAAATCATTATGTTTCGTTTTTTATTTTATTTTTACCAAAAAAGAATTACAACTTAAAATAGCTTTCATGAAAAATAAAATTATACTTGGACTAGTTGTCGCTTTTATGCTTTCATCATCAACTACCTATGCGAATTGGGTAAATATTCAAATAACAACAGCTACATATGCCTATGACATATCTTGGGATCTAACCGATAGTAACGGAACTATTTTAGCCACTGGGCCTTTAATTGGAGGATATTTAAATTATACCACGTACAATCATTATGTTTATTTAGCAAACGGTTGTTACAATATGAATATGTATGATTCCTATGGGAATGGGTGGACTGGAGGCACTTATAATATTTTGGACTCTGCTTCAACTGCTATCTCTTATGCAAGCGGAGGATTAACTTATGGCTTTGCTGGGACTGATGTTGTCTGTATAGGACCTTTTGGATGTACAAACCCATTAGCCACAAATTATGATTCCACTGCTTTGGTGAATAATGATTCTTGTCTTTTTTCAACCTGCACTGATGTAACATTATATATGCAGGATTCTTATGGCAATGGCTGGGGAGGTAGTTTGTGGATAATAACAGGTGTTATTGGAGGTAGTTTTGGCTCTTTTACCCTTGTCTCAGGATCTGCATCACAAGTTAGTTTTTGTTTGCCAGATGATTGTTATGATATTAGTGTTAGCCTTAATCAATATCCAGGTAATATTTCTTGGCAGCTTATTGAAGACACAACTGGTAATATTCTCGCAGAAGGATGTAATAGTACCAATCCATGTGCTTTTCTAGGGTGCCCATATAATGGGCCAAATCTTTGTTTGCCTGTAATTTGGGGATGTACAGATCCTTTTGCTTCTAATTTTGATTCTTTAGCTACATTAAATGATGGCTCTTGTTTGTATCCTGGTTGTTTAGATTCAATAGCGCTTAATTATTGTTCTGCATGTAATGTAAATGATAGCCTGTCTTGTGTCTATCCCTTATGTCATACATTAGATTTCTGTGAGGATTTTGAGTCAGCAAATCTGCTAACAAATGATTGGGTGATTAATAATGGTATTTATTCTTTTGTAGGGCTAACTTTAACCAATTCTATTGTAGATACTGTTAGCCTTGAATTTACAGGGGGGAATACTTTTTATGGTGCTCAACTTACTGAAACTGCTGCATTTTCGAATCCTGATCATATTTCAACAGCTACTCTTTGTGTAGATCTGAGTGGTTTAGGAATGGTTGATTTGACTTTTGATGGAAAATTAAGCAGTAATATTATTGCTAATTGCTCCTGGTTTAGAGTTAAAATTAACGGAGTAGTTATTGCTGATAAAAATGGAGTAACAGCTTTTAATGATCAAACAATGTCAGGTATAAATTCATATGCATATGATTTATCTGCTTATGCGGGCCAGTCACAAGTGTATGTAACATTTGAAGCAATGTGTAGTTACAACACGGGGTATTCATCAGGTTTTTACGCAGACTATGTATGGATAGATAATGTGTGTGTATTTGATGTTAATCAATGTACTTATTATAATGCTTCCGCTACAATTACAGATGTGGCTTGTAATGGAGATTCAACAGGAGCGGTCTCTGTGATTGTCTCAAATGGTTATGGGACAGATTCTTATGTTTGGTCTAATGGGCAAACTATCGCTACAGTTACTAGTTTGTCTGCTGGCATGTATACCTGTATAGTGTCTGATTCAACTAATGGTTGTTCAGATTCAATTATTGTTACAGTTAATGAGCCAACAGCTCTTTCAATTTCTGGCATAGTAATTGATGAATCTTTTCCAGGAGCAAATGATGGATCTATTAATGTCACGGTAAGTGGCGGCTCGCCTTGTTCAACTGACATCTACTTAGGAACCTCAACAAATATTTCTGGAAGTTTTAGTCAAAGCGCAGCATTATTTTATACTCAATATAAGAGCAATAAAAGCGAATTAATTTTTCAAGCATCTGAACTTTTAGCTTTGGGACTTCAAGTTGGGCAATCACTCACATCTCTTGGGTGGAATATTGCAACAGCTAGCGGTCAAGTCATGAATAATTTAAATATTGATATTACGGAGTCAGGTATAACAACAAATGTACACTATGGTAATTATACAGCTGTTGTAGGATGGAATGATTTTACATTTTCTACGCCAGTTATTTGGAATGGCGGAGATATAGTTATAACTACTTGCTTTAGTAACTCGTTTTATACTACTTATAATACTTGGTATTATACAACTACCTCATTTGTTAGTTGTAGTTATGTTTACCAAGGAAGTGTTTCGGGGTCTATCTGTTCGATACCTGCTACCTCTACCACAAGTAATAGACCAAATACTCGTTTTGGGACAAATGGCCTTGCTTATACTTTTTTATGGGCTTCCGGCGATACCACTGAGGATGTTTCTGGTTTAGCTATGGGACCTCAATTTGTTACTGTTACTGATTGTAACGGTTGTATAGAAACTAATGCTTGGTTTGTAATGGTAAATACGGTTCCAGGCTGTACAGATAGCAGTGCGATTAATTACAATCCATTAGCTAATGTTAATGATAGCTCTTGCTTATATCTAGGCTGTACAGATACTTTAGCATTAAACTTTGATTCAACGGCTAATCTGAATGATAGTTCTTGTGTTTATCCATGTAATTATTATGGGTTAAATAGTGTGGTGGTGGTTATTAATTCTGGCAATTGGGCTACTGATATTTCTTGGGATATAACTAATTCTAATGGAACAATTCTTGGTTCTGGTTCAGGGTATTATCTTAATTATACAGATTCTGTCGGTGTTGATACTATTTGCTTAGCAGATGGTTGTTATAGTTTCAATATGTATGATGCTTATGGGAATGGGTGGACGGGCGGAAACTATGTCATTTATGTCAATTCAATCTCTATTGCTACCGGAGGTTTGTTATCTGGATCATTTGGTACAGATCAATTTCAGGTTGGGACTTCTCTTCCTTGTCCAATATTTGGTTGTACAGATTCTTTAGCGTCTAATTATAATATATTAGCTACTGTTGATGATAGTTCTTGTGCTTACTGTACAGGAACTACTTTAATCCTTGAGATGTATGATTCCTATGGGAATGGGTGGACTGGCGCTTTCTTTGTACTACAAGGAATCACAAGTTCTTCTGCACAAATCTCAACAACATTAACGGGCGGTTATTATGGTAGCGAAACATTTAATTGTATCCCTGATGGATGTTATAATGTAAATGTAAATAGTGGCTACTATCCAGGTGATATTTCTTGGCATCTTTTAGATATAAATGGCGATACTACGCTTACAGGAGGGGCTCCTTTTAATGGGGGGTTAAATTTAAATTCATCTTGTATTATAGGATGTATGGATTCCTTGGCATTGAACTATGATTCTACAGCCGTTTTACCAGATAGTTGTATTTTTCCTATTTATGGATGTACAGATTCAAGTGCTTATAATTACGATTCTACAGCTGTTATAGATGACGGTTCTTGCGTTTATGCTCCTGCTACAATGGCTAACTTATATTTTTCTGAGTATGCAGAGGGAAGTTCCAACAATAAGTATTTTGAGATATACAATGCATCTAATGATACGGTAGATTTAACCGCTTACGCTTATCCAAATAGTAATAATACACCAACTACACTTGGAGTGTATGACTATTGGAATGATTTTGATGCAGGAGCATCTGTAGCTCCTGGAGATGTTTATATTGTGGCACATCCATATGCTGATCCGACTATTTTAGCAGAAGCTGATGAGACACATTATTATCTAAGTAATGGAGATGATGGTTATGCACTAGTTTATGGTAGTAATCCAGGAACCCCTATGGGTCCAGCTGCTGGAGGTTATATAATTATAGATTGGTTAGGAGATTGGAATGGAGATCCAGGTTCTGGTTGGAGTGTTGCTGGTGTAAGTAATGGAACTAAGGAACATACTTTGGTAAGAAAATGTTCTGTTACCCAAGGAAATACAAATTGGACTTTATCCGCAGGAACGAATACTAATGATTCAGAGTGGGAGGTATTATCGCAGAATGATTGGACTCATATAGGTTCACATATTACTCCATGTTCAACTGTTTTAGGATGTACTGATTCTACAGCAGTTAACTTTAATCCATTGGCAATTATTGATGATAGCTCATGTGTATATTGTGTGTATGGATGTATGGATACTAATGCGATTAATTATAATGCATTAGCTACTTGTGATGATGGAAGTTGTATTATTGTAGGAACTTACGGTTGCACCGATTCGACTGCAACAAATTATAATCCACTAGCTACTTTAAATGACGGTTCTTGCGTTTATGCTCCTGCTCCAATGGCAGATTTATTTTTCTCAGAATATGCAGAAGGAAGCTCATACAATAAATATCTTGAAATATACAATGGAACTGGATCAGATGTAGATCTAGTTGATTACCTTGTAGTTGGAAATTATAATGGTAATCCATTTAATGATACATTAAGTTTTCCTTCAGGGACAATACTTTCTAGTGGAGGAGTTTTTGTAATTGCTCATGCGGATGCAGATGCTACGATTACATCCCAAGCAGATACACTGCTTGTAAATCCTTACAGTGGTGGTAGTTCATATATTGCATCATTTAATGGTAATGATGTTAGGGCTCTTGTTTATGTTTCCGGAACAAATACAACCATTATTGATATTATTGGATTAGATAATGGTGTAGATCCAGGTTCTGGTTGGAGTGTTGCTGGTGTGAGTAATGGAACAAAAGATCACACTTTGGTAAGAAAATGTTCTGTTACGCAAGGAAATACAGATTGGACTTTATCAGCAGGGACGAATACTAATGATTCAGAGTGGGAGGTATTCCCACAGAATGATTGGACTAATATAGGCTCACACACACCATGTCCAGCTGTTCCTGGTTGTACCGATTCAACTGCAACTAACTATAATCCATTAGCAACTGTTGATGATAGTTCATGTGTATACTGTGTATACGGTTGTACAGATTTAACTGCATGTAACTATGATTCTTTAGCTACTTGTGATGATGGCTCTTGTAATTTACCTAATGGTTGTACAGATCCAACTGCATTGAACTATGATTCTTTAGCTACTTGTGATGATGGTA
>PVBE012207596.1_pt1 | contig 11240 bp, 10 predicted proteins | sample 1631181 | NCBI WGS metagenome assembly PVBE01 (sample SAMN08397723, study PRJNA350692) | Marine metagenome, whole genome shotgun sequencing project. | isolation source: water | place: Pacific Ocean | collected 2012-04 | reverse complement strand
CATAATTTATAAGAATAATAGTTCTCTTTATAATTGTCAGATATAAGAATATTTTTACAATCATTTATTTTACTCAAAATATTTTTAAAGTATATATCGTTTGCCCACTCTAACGTTTTGTATCTCAAAATTATAAAAGTATCATTCAAATGTTCGGAAAATCTTATAGCATCTTCTAGAAAATTTACTTGTGCAGACCAAGATGTAATTGTTTCGTGGTAAGAATCAAACCAGCAATTAGGTGAATGAACACCCAAAAAAATTATTACCTTTTTTCCATCCGTTCTAGGTTTAGAAATTTCTTCTGGAATATTTTTTCTTTTATAGAGTGAGATGTAATCACTTCTATACTGACCCATAGGGATAACATTTTCTATATCATGGTATTTTGAATTTTTCATAATATTTGCAGTATATTCGCTAACTGCATAATATGTATCGAGCACAACATTAGCAAAAGAGGTAAAAAAAGTGTGTATGAAACGCTCTTGAGATGCAACGGTTCTGACTTTATTCTTTTCTAAAGCGAATAATAATGTTTTTGGACACAATGCTTCGTAGTCAACTATAGCAATTTTAAGATTTGCGAATCCTTTAACAACTTCACAATATTTTGAAAATTCACTGTATTGTTGAATACATAATATCCAACCGAGAAAAGTTTGCCAGCTCCTGATTAGATAAAAGGTTTTTATGCTTGCTATTAATGTTTTTAAAAAAATTTTAACACTAGAAAATTTAGAGCTACGAAGAGATACCCAACAAATATTCTTGTCAGGACTTGGGTAACCTGAATAATCAAGATGTAAAATGTTATATTTATTTAGAGATGATTTGGCATCATCAGAATAATAGAGTGATTTTTCAAACATTTTGTATGCTCCTGTTCCAAATATAAGGCCTTTGTGTGGGATAAATGCCACGGTTTTTTTTTTAAGTTCATTAATATTTTGTTGATCTAAAACTTCATTTTTTTGTTTCTTATTTTTCTTTACAAATATTGAAAATATTTTTTTTAAATAAGCAATAATATCTAAAGGAATAACAATTTTTATTATATTTCTTCCCGTGGTCGAATTATAAAAACATTTAAATTTAAAACTTACATATATTAATTTTTTTTCAGGATATAAAGCTGACCAGATTCCAAGGGGACCCGATATATATTGTTGTTGTATAAATATAAAATCTTGAAGCAGCAGCCTAAGTTTTTTTATTTTTTTGTCATTAATTGAAAATAAATTACAGTATTTTTTTAAAATTTTATCTGGAACTAATATTAGGTTTTTTTTGTAAACTATTTCATTGGGGTCTATCATGGTTAGAGAGAAAGATGATTTGTCTAAAATTTTTTTTTGGAATTCTATTGGTAAAGGAATAATATTACTCTCTTTTAGTTTTGTTGCAATTTCGTTTTTTTTTACATTTGATTGTGCATTAATGTAAAGATAAAAAACCTCAAATTTAAAATATTTAAGCAATAGCAATATTGGTACTTGCCAATGCGACACATATCCAAAAATAATGTGCATATATTTAAAACTAATTTAAACTTTTCAAATGATTGTCCATCCGCCATCCACTATGACATTTGATCCAGTAATGTACGAAGATGCGTCTGAAGCTATAAATGTAATTACATTTGCCACTTCGTCTGGATCGCCTAGTCTACTAAGTGGAACCTTTTTTTTATAATTTTTAATGAATTGCTTTGTTTGAAAACTTGATTTTCCAGCCACATGTCCTTTTAATCCACCTGAACAAATACTATTAACTCTCACGCCAAATCTTCCATAATAAGAAGCCATTTGCCGCGTTAAATTAACCAATCCACCTTTTATCATTGAATAGGGCATATTTTCTCTCATTCCTGTTTTCTCATAAATATTCATATCCTGTCCCAGTAGACCATAAGTGGAATTTAAATTTATAATGCTTCCCTTGATTTTATTTTTTACCATTTTTTCTGCTACAATTTTTGCTACCCAAGCATAACTATTCATATGAATTTCTACATTTTTACTCATTCTCTTTAGGGTAATTTTGTTGAATGAGCACTGTGTCCAATCCTTAGTTCTAGGATATGAACAATTAATAAATACATCAGGGCAACCCAACTTTTTTATAATTCTGTTAAAGTTTTTTTCTAAAGTTTTTAATTTTGAGCAGTCAAATTTTTCATACTTAACATTTGACTGTATTTCTCCTTGTTTAATATCCAAAACAATAACTTCTGCTCCAACTGATAAAGTGCTTTCAACTACCTTTTTGCCTACCAACCCAAATCCTCCTAGAATATAAACCTTCTTATTAATTAATTTGATTTTATCTAAAAACGACATAATTATGATTTTTTAATATTTTGATTTAATTTTATATTACACAAAACTTTTTTAATATTTTTAATTGTATTTGTTTTTTCAAGGGGATTTGTGGCCTTGCTAATTTTTTTTTTAAATTTTTTGCCTACGATTTGCTTTATTGAATTGTATATCTTTTTAAATTCTGGAGAACAATTAATGATACTTTTGCACATTATTCTACCTTTTTGTCTATCACCGATATTAATGGTTCCAATTTTAAAAGAAGGAGCTTCAGTAATTCCGCTAGAAGAATTGCCTACAACTCCATCCACATTTTTTAACACAGAAAAATAATTTGTTTGTCCAAATGACTTTACATAAAAAGCGTTCTTTCTTCCCTTTACATATTTTATTATCATACTATTTATTATATTACCCCCTTCATCGGAATTTGAAGATGTAAAGATAAAGTTATATTTTTTAAACTTAGAGATGGCTTTTAAAATTTCCCTAAAATGCAATTTGGAACTCTTTTTACTCAATGTTTCTGGATGATATGTTACTAAAAAATTAGTTTTTCTAAATTTAATATTAAATTTTTTTTCAATTTTTTGTTTAGAAATAAATACTTCTCTTTTGAGATTGTCCAGCGAGATACTACCAAAATTAAATATATTTTTAGGATTTTCACCCATTCGGATTAATTTTTTTTTGTAAATATAGTTTGAAACAAAATGTAAAAAACTCATTTTCGAAATACTGTGTCTAAATTGATTATCATAAGAACCTTCCGTTGTTTCACCGCCGCTAATATGAGCTATTGGTATTTTGTGTAAAGTTGCAACAAAAGCGGTTACCAAAATTTCATATCTGTCTCCTAAAACAATTAGTAAATCAGGCTTTAAATATGAAAATATTTTGGATAATTTCTTTAGAATTATTGAAGTGGATTTGCAAATATCATGTGGTTTATCATTTTCATAAATAGTTGGAATTTTTTTATAAATATTTAGATTACTTTTTACAATCTCGTTAATTGTAAATCCATGTTGTTTGGACAAATGAGATCCAATAACTATCAACTTGGTTGTTAATGACGAATCTTTTCTTAGTCCTAATAATAAATTTCGTAAAATTCCAAATTCTGCTCTCGAACTAGTTACTGTACAAAAAATTTTTTTATTTGATTTTGATAAAATCATTTTGTTTAAAACCTAAATAAATCTTTTATTCACCATCATAGTTAGACCTTTTTTTAAAGAAATACTTGGTTTCCAATTAAGAATTTTTTTTGCCTTAGCTATTTTTACTTCTAATTTGCTTATTGGTAATGTTTCTAATTTATTCTTTATAATTTTTATTTTTTTCTTATTTCTGTATATTCTATTTAATATTATTGCTACATCATAAAAATTTTTAGTACAATAATTACCAACATTAAAAATACCTTTGATACAATTTTGAAGACTCCTTAATACTGCTGTTGAAACATCATAAGCATGTATCAAATTGACTTCGGTCTTTTCAACATCATAAAGTTTAATACATGTTTTTCTTTGCGCAGAATTTTTTAAACTTGAAATAATTTTTAATCTGTTTAAACCCCAGCCATATATAGAAGATGGTCTGAATATTGTAAGAATCAGTCCTTTTTTTTTTCTGAGTAAAAGTTTTCTTTCTGACAATATTTTAGAATTACAGTATTGATTTGTTGAAAATTTTAGAGTCCTCGAATTTTCTGAATTTATTTTATTTTGATTTTTATAAACTATCGCTCCTGATATATAAATAAAATGTATTTTCCTTTCGTGGGCCCATGAAGCTAATCTGTCAGTAGCGTATACATTACTTTTAATAAGTTTTGATAAATTAATTTTTTTACCTAATTTAGGAACATATGCCCCGGCATGTATAATGGCTGAAACTTGCCCAAAAATTTTACTTATAACAACATGATTCAGTTTTTTATTTAGGTCCAAATGTTTCCATTCCAAATTTTTGTGTCTAATTAAAGTTTTTTTTCTAGATAAGGCTAGAACTTTATATTTATTTTTTAGCAGAACATAAGCAATATGCCTTCCAAGCAACCCCGATGATCCTGTCAAAGCAATGCGTTTTAGAGCCACTTATTTATTTTGCCCTTAGAAAATTTTGTTCCAAGATTTATATAATTTTTATTTTCTAAAAATATTTCTTCTACATACCTCATAGAAATACCTTTTTTTATTTTAGGTTGTTTTATTTTTTTTTTCAGTACATAACTCTCAATATACATTTCTGGTTCATTAAAACCAAAGTGCGCTCTAATAGAAGTTGTCCCAGAAAATCTTGCATTAAATTCAAAAGGTACTGGTCCTTTGGGTCCCAATCTCAACTGAATATTCATACTTCCAGTATTTTGCAAGCAATGAGCAATTTTTTTAACTATTGGTTTGATTTTTGGAAAATTTCTTACCTCTGCAATCCAAGAGGTACCATGTAATAATTTTCTTTTTGCAACAAAGGGTCCTACTATTTTCTTATTCTTAGTAGTAAAAAAGCTGCAGGTATATTCATGATTCAAGCCATTTTCGCTATAAAAACCTGCATATTCTTGGATGATTGGCTTACTAACATACTTAAAAAGGTTTTTGATATCCGATAATTTTTTTATTAGGTGTACATTTCTCGATGATGTACCAAATCTACCTTTTAAAAAAACTGGAAGACCTAATTTTTTTGTTAAGGTAACCGCATGTGTTATATCTCTTGGAATAAAAGTTTTAAGATATGGAATTTGATTTTTTTTTAAAAATTCTTGCGTAAGAAATTTATCTTCCGATATTTTAACCGTCTCAACATTAGAAACACATATCTTGCAGTTAGTATTACTTTCGATAATCTCTTTATTTTTTGAAAAGAATAAAAGATCGTATTCAGAACCTAACATTACTATATCGATTTTGTACTTATTCAGATTTTCTATATACCAGCTTAAAGCATTTTTACTTTCAACTTTTGGAACTATGATAGCTTTGTCAGATCTGTACAAACCAGCATTTAATGGATTAATGTCTGCGGCTACAATCTTTATTGGAAGTTTTGAAATTCTTAATGCTTTCATGATTGATTGCCCAACTCCTCCTCCAACCCCAGTAACTAATATTTTAATAAATTTCATTTAATGATTAAGATTTGATAGTAGATACTTTACCTATTTCATCTACCGAATGTGCATTTGAACCAAAGGAAATTAATGTATTATTTTCTACACAGGCATCAAGAAGTTGTTCATAATTATTGTGGTAATGAAAATTTATTTCAAATACTTTGTCATAACTGCTTGCTTTCTTAATCAATTTTAAGAAAAGATCCCAAGGAGGAATCGTTTTGAATCTTTTCAATGACATGCCAAATGGATGTCCTATTATGTCAGCACTTGAGTTTTCAATTGCGGCTTTAGTTAATTCAAATTCCATTAGAATGGCTTCTTCTTTTGAAAAATTTCCTTGAGTATTATTAATTATCCCTTTTTCACCGGGAAAACGATGTACGCTGGCCATGATCAAATCACACACATTTCCAATTTTTTCTGATAAATCTATATTTCCTTTTTCGTTTAAAATTTTAACTTCAGTACCGACTAAAAATAGACATTTATTTTTAAATTTTTTTCTCATCAAATGAACTTCATTTACAAAATCCGAAAACCAATTTCCACTATTAGCTCTGGTGTGTTCGCTGAACAGAAGAGTTGTAATTTGTTTATTAATCGCAGCAGAACTCATTTCAAAAACTGAATTTTTTCCATCTGTCCAGGAAGTGTGTGCATGTAGTTCGACTGGCGGGATTTTCTTGTTTTTTTTGTATTGTTTAAATATTTTTTCAAAAAAATTTTTTTTCTTGAACATAAATATTATCTGGTAAATTTACTAAATCTTTTGTTTAGTTATTTTTTTTTAATAAAAATTCGACTAATTTAAAATCAAATGTACTATCAATATCAATAGATCTATTTTCTGGCATTTCATATAATATAGTTTTTGTTTTTGCTTTTTTCTGCAATACTTCAATAACTGACTTGGAATTTATTAAAGCTTTTCTTTTCCATATATAGATTGCTGCATTCATATCATAAGTTTTTGGAGCATCTTGTCTTCTGAAAATTGTTTTTTTTGTATTTATTACTTTTTTTACCTTTTTTTTTACTATTTCAACCATATTAAAATATGGATTTTTTTTTGATGTAGTGCCTGTAATTAATATATCTGTATTTTTTCTAATAAAAAACTTATATGCATTAATTATGTCTTTAACTTTTCTTAGAGGAGACGTAACATCTAAATCCATTATAAATTTAAATTTTTTATCATAATATTTTTCAGATTCTATTAAAGCATGTTGTATAGCTGCTACCTTCGAACTTGAATCAGATGAAAGCTTTTTTGGTCTTATAAACCACCCGTGTGCCCCATATGACTTTGCACATTTTAATATTTTTTTTGAGTCAGTGGACACTACTATATGATCAAAAATCTTTGATTTTATTGCTTGTTTAATTGTGTAATACATTAGTGGTCTTCCGTTAATTAACTTAATATTCTTATTTTTTACTCCACGGGAACCGCCTCTCATACATATTGTGCACAAAATCGAATTCATCTTTTTTTCGATTTTGATCTGATTTTGTCAACTAAATAAACGATCTTCTTTCCTTCCCTAAATGTGCAAAGTCTATCAGAATATTTGTTTGTCATTATTGCTAAATGTTGTTTTTTAAATTCAGAATTTCTATCTGAATTTTTAAAATTATAAATTTTCTTCTTATTGGCGTCGTGATAAATAACTTTTTTTTTAATTAAATCTGCATGTAAACTTATATTTTTACCATCGATAAGTATTTGTCTTGTAGCTTTGCGGGTAAAATAATTTAAAGTTATTTGAATGGAGGGAACTTTTTTTGTTTTTGCAACTAAGTTTAAAAAATCGTCCGTTTCAATATTTAAATTTGACAGTTTTTTTGATTTGCTATGCTCAATTTGTATTTTTCCAAATAACCATTGAACATAATCAAGTTCATGACTTAAATCCAGTAATACTCCACCGCCAAATCTTTTTTTTGCACTTACTGACTCTTTATAATTAATATTGCTTCTCCATTGAGGTAAATAAGAGCCACAAAAAATACTTACGTTCCATATTTTTTTTGATTTAATTTTTTCTTTTAAAAAATTAATTATTGGATTAAACCTTAAATTATAACCAACATAATATTTATTTTTTTTTAAATTGATTTTAGTTGGTTTTGAAAATAGTGGTTTTTCAACTAAAACTGATTTGTTTTTAAAATTTTTTTCAATAAATTTTATTTTATTCAGATGATCACTTGTTGGATTACATATTACTATGTACTTTGGATCTAATCCATTCAAAGCTTTTAATGTTTTAATTGTGTGGTAATTTGAAAGTTTTTGATTTGTTAATACTATTATATTTTTCTTACTAACTAATTTGGACAAAATATCAACATGTCTTCTACCAATAGATCCATAACCTGAAACCAATACTGATTTATTCATATTAATCGGTCCACAGCTTTATGATATTCCGACCACTGACCCACATCTATCCAGGATTCATCATCAATGGGATAAGCTCCTATTTGTTTTTTTTTTGTTTTTGCGAGTTTTATTAGATCGGTCATATCGTAAGATTTGTTCTTAGGTATCAATTTTAACAAAGCAGGATTTAATACATACAGCCCAACATTAACAAAAAAATCAAATTTTGGTTTTTCTACAATCTTTTCTACATATCCCTTCTTTGTTAATTTACAAGTACCATATGGAACTATATGTTCTTTAGAAGAAGCAACTATAGTCATATCGTTACTATTAGAAATATGAAAATGTATTAAATCATCAAAGTTAATATTTATTATAGTGTCACAATTGGCAACTATAAAAGGTCTTTTTAATTTACCATCCAGTAGATTGAGTCCACCTGCAGTACCGAGTGGTTTAGGTTCATCAATAAAGCTTAATTTAAATTTAGGTTTCATCTCCTGAAAGTAAGCTTTAAGAATTTTACTTTTATAATTTAGAGTAATGAAAAAGTTAGAAACTTTATTTTCAACAAATTTCTCAATAATGTGCTCAATAATGGGTTTCTCATTAATTGGTACCAATGGTTTTGGCAGAACATTTGTAAATGGTTCTAATCTTGTACCCTTGCCACCCGCCATAATAACAACTGTTTTTGAAAATGTTTTGGAATGTGTCTTTCTTTTAAAAATATTTTCAAATGTAATCACATCAACAACTTTTTTTGATCTTTCAATAATTGGAATAACATCAATTCTTTTTTTCAAAAAAATATTTTTTGCTTGTCTGATTGAATAATTCTCTTTTCTCAAAAAAGTGGGTTTCCTTTGATAATATTCTTTAATTTGACCTTCGTTAATTTTTCCATTTAATATTGCTTTTCTAATATCTCCATCACTGAGAGTGCCTAAAAGATTATTTTTACCATCAACAACAACTAAACATTTCTCTCCTATTTCACTCATTTGTTTAAGAGCATTTTTTATATTCGAATTGGGTTTAACTAGTAGATTTTTCACAATTGTATTAATTCATCTTCCAAAAAATTCTTTTTGGCTATTTTGCCAATTATATTAAATAATTTCATTGGAGAAATTCCATCACCTGGCCTTTTGACTGTCAAATTTTTTCTTGTAAACTTTTCTCCTTTTCTAATCTCTTTGGCAGCAACTATCGAATTCCTGGCAATTTTTATATTTTTCTTTTCGCTTGGTGAAACTTTTTTTATTCCAGTACCTAATGCAATTGCAACTTTTCTTATACCATCAATCATTTTTTTTAATTCTTGAGGTATAATACTAGCTTTATGATCAGGCCCCGGTAAACTTTTGTTAAGAGTAAAATGTTTTTCTATAATTCTAGCACCAAGTGCAGTAGCCGCCATAGCTGCCTCTATACCTTCTGTGTGATCAGAGTACCCTATTTTTACTTTAAACTTCTTTTTTATAGTAAGCATTGCTTTTATATTTGCATCTTTTAAGGGCGTTGGGTATTCCGTATTACACTGTAAAACCGTTATATGTTTTTTCTTAGTTCCATACAAAGTTAGAATTTTCAAAGCTTTTTTAATCTCAGCTAAATTTGTCATGCCTGTTGATAGGATTATTTTCTTTTTTAGCTTTGCTACTTTTATCAAATATGGCAGATTCGTAATTTCGCCAGAGGGAACTTTAAAATATTTCATTTTTAATGTATTGAGAAAATCAATTGACTGTAGATCAAATGGTGTTGACAGAAATTCAATTTTTTTTTTATTGCAATATTTTCTTATTTTTCTAAAGTCATCATAAGTTAAACTAAGTTTTTGTATCATCTGTAATTGACTCTCTTTTTCTCGTTGATTTTTTATCTGATAATTCGCTTTTTTAGCAAATTGAGAAATATGCAATTTTGGTATTGTAGTCTGAAATTTTACAAAATCGGCACCACATCTTTTTGCAACCTCTACTAACCTATATGCAGTCCTTAAACTGCCATTATGATTAAGACCTGCTTCAGCAATTACAATTACTCGATTCATTTTAAGATATTTGTTAGTTTTTATTTATACGTGATAAATGTCATGCTTAAATAGATTTTTGTTTTCCTTAAGCCAATTAATCGTCATATCAATTCCTTTTTCCATTTTTATGGTTGGTTTCCATGTTGTGTATTTTAGAATTTTTGAATTATCACACACGAGCCTAAGGACTTCACTTTTTTTTGATCTTACTCTCTGTGTTTCTTTTTTAATATTTGCTTTAGATCCAATTTGAGATAATATTTTTTTCGTAATATCTTCAATCGCAAATTCGTTATTCGATCCAACATTTAAGATGTCTCCAAAAGCACTATCCAATTTTAATATATTTAAAAATGCGCTGCATGTGTCTTTTACATAAGTAAAATCTCTAGTAGTATTAACATTACCCAATTTTATTTCTTTTTTATTATTAAGCGCTTGTATAATTATAGAAGGAATAACCGCCCTACTTGATTGTCTTGGACCATAAGTATTAAATGGCCTGACGATTTTAATGGGTAGTTGGAAAGAATTATAATAACTGAGTGCTAATTGATCTGCTGAAATCTTAGATGCTGAATATGGTGATTGAGCTTGTAAGGGATGTTTTTCATCAATTGGTACATATTTTGCCGATCCATATACCTCACTAGTAGAGGTTATAATTGCTTGTTCAATATCTAAATTTTTTGCTGATTCCAAAATATTATAAGTACCCTCTACATTAGTTTTTAGATATGCCTGCGGTGATATGTACGAATATGGAATACCTATAAGAGCAGCTAAATGAATCACTATCATGCAATCTTTCATGGATTTGATTACAGAATCATAGTCTCTAATATCACCGAGAATAAAATTAATTTCCTTTTTATATTTTGATTTTTCTAACCAGCCTAGATCATAATTTGTGTTATATCTGTCAAAAGCAATAACATCAAAACCATTTTCTACACAGAGTTCGGTTAAATGAGAGCCGATAAAACCAGTCGCTCCTGTAATTAGTATTTTTTTCATTTTTTAAATGTCATTTATTATTTCTTTGGGAGATCCTTGTTTTGTAACTTTACCTTTGTCGATAAAAAATATTTTATCACAATTTTTAACTGTGGATAAACGATGCGTAATTACGATCAACGTTTTTTTCCTTTTTAAACACTGAATAGATTCCATAATTTTTTTTTCAGTTAACTGATCTAATGAGCTTGTTGCTTCATCTAACACCAAAATTTCTGGATCACGATAAAGAGCTCTAGCAATTCCTATTCTTTGCTGTTGACCTCCTGAAAGTCTAATTCCTTTTTCTCCAACAATTGTTTCTAGTCCATTCGAAAGTTCGTTTAAAAATTTATT
>PVBE010917930.1_pt1 | contig 11240 bp, 2 predicted proteins | sample 1631181 | NCBI WGS metagenome assembly PVBE01 (sample SAMN08397723, study PRJNA350692) | Marine metagenome, whole genome shotgun sequencing project. | isolation source: water | place: Pacific Ocean | collected 2012-04 | reverse complement strand
CTCAACACCTTCACCTTCCACGGCATCCGGGCTCACGTGCCACTCCGCAACAAGGGCTTGAATAGCACCCTCATCCTGCCTCTTGTACGCCTCGTTGAGCTTGACCATCCACTCGTGGCGACGTTGACGCTGCTCGTCGGTCGCGGCCAGGTCTGGATGCAGTTTCCGAACGGCGGATTTATAGAGTGACTTGAGTGATGCCGAGGGGTCGAACGAAGCGGGCGCTTCAAGGCGGTCTTTTCGGCCCATCTCTGCCGCGGAGGCGGAGGCGGCCTCCCGAGCTGCGCGAGCCTCGTCCTGCGCGGCCTCATCGCCTGGCTGCTCGGCTGCGTGTGCCTCCTTAATCCGTGCCGTGAGCTCGTCCAGGTCTGTGTAGCGGGCACCGACGACACGCAGGTACTCGGCCTCGAAACCGGCGAGCTCCTGCTCCAGCGTCGAGAGTTCCAACTCCCGTTCGACGAGCTCGGTTTCTAAGAGAGCCAGTCCGGCCCGCTTCTCTGCGAGTGCTCGGTCTTCGGGGGTGTCGCGCTTTACGAGACCAGTCACGAGTAGCGTCTTACTCCTTCACGTTTCATTGAACCCTTCTATGCCATGAATTCCCGCCTGCACGTCGGACAGCGCCCACGGGCGGCGAAGACTTCGTAGGAACCGAGGGAGGTGCCTGCTTCCAGGGGGCATGTTGGGAACGGGGAATTATAGCCAGAATGGCGTTAGGCCGGACTGCGCATATACTTCACGAATCTGTTCTCGGCGAAACTGGCGTTTTTTCGATGGCTCGAATCTCCGCACCAGGGCCGTGCCCTGAGCATCCCGAGACCGCGGCGACGGCAGAATGCGACCAGTGCCTGAAGCCGTTGTGTCCCGATTGCCAGTCCGAATCTTCCCAGACGGCGCTGTTTTGCTCTCCGGAATGTCGGAGGGCATTCGACGGGATGACTCAGTCCATCGCGCGCTGGCAGGAACAGTTGCTCGATCTGACCAAGCGAAACCGGCTTCTGTACTTCAAACCGGGCAGGTCAGCGATCAGGATCACAAATCACACAATCGATGAGCTCTCGGAGGAGCTGCTGTCTCATCCAGCAGGCCTGAGCTTCGACTATGCGGAAAGAGGTCGGACCAAGCGGCCCATCTTCATCGACCCAACTACAAATCAAGTTGAAGTCCCCGAACTTGAACTGGAGATCAACAAGGGCGACCTTGATACGGATTGTGAAGTTCTTGATCTTCAGCGCCGCCTCAAGCTGCTACAGCGGAAAGACAACGAGTGGGAGCAAGAGCAAGGTATCAACGTGCTGTTCCTGGCGTTGGGTCTTCTTGAGTGGATTGACGACGATGGGGATCGAGCAAGAGCGCCGCTTCTTCTGATACCGGCCAATCTAAAGCGCGCTTCGCCTAGAGATCCCTTCCGGCTTCTTCGAGAAGCGGACGACCTTGAGTTCAGCCCCACTCTGAGTCATCGACTAAGCCAGCTTGGCGTTGCCCTTCCAGACCTCGACCTGAATGAGCCCTCAGACTATCTGGAGCAAGTCCGCGACCTCATCAGCTCGCGTCAGGGGTGGGTGGTCCGAGACGACGCCTATCTCTCAACGTTTGCGTATAGCAAGTTGGCGATGTGGCGGGACTTGGAAGTGCTCCGCACGAAACACTCTCAACACGGCCTGATCAAGCAACTGACGGGCGTGGGCGCAACGAATGTGTCGGCGGGTCCGGACGGAGCGCAGGCAGCCTTTCCGCCAGATTCCGAGCTGAAGGGCGGACACCTCGACGACCTGCTCCGGCTCAAAGACCAGTTCACTGTTGTTGACGCCGACTACAGCCAATTACAAGCGACTGAAGCCGCTCGTACTGGCCACAATCTCGTCATTCACGGTCCACCGGGAACCGGGAAGAGCCAGACGATTACCAACATTGCCGCCACCTTGATGGCAGACGGCAAGCGCGTGTTGTTCGTGAGCGAGAAACGCGCAGCCCTCGACGTGGTGAAGCGAAATTTAGAGTCCTGTGAGTTAGGTGTCTTGTGTCTGGACCTTCACTCACAGTTCGGCCGCAAGGCGGCGGTATACGAACAGCTGAGGCAGGCGGTCGACGCAGAGAAGGTTGTCACGCCAGTGCGAAAGGAGCGGCTTCAGGAGCTTGAGGACATTCGCGACAAGTTAAACGCGGCCGTGCGCGCGGTGCACGAACCCCGCGGTGAGCTTAGGCACAGCGTGTACCGCATGGCCGGTCGCTACGCCGAGGTTCAGCGGCTACCTGCAGCGGACCTTTCAGTGCCACAGGCGTTGTCACTAACGCACGAGCAATACTCCGAGATTGGACAAGCATGCGCTCGATTATCGCGGTGCGGTCGGGAATTTCGGCTTGGCGCCGACAGCCCGTGGATAGGTCTCAGAGCGACAGACTACGAGGTCGGATTAGCCGATCGACTGAGGCAAGAGGGTGAGGTTGTGGCCGGCATGGTGCGGGCGTTCCAGGCGGGTAGTGGCGAAATCGCTGGCGCCCTCGGTCTTCCCCGACCAACTACCGCTGACGGAGCAGCGAAACTCCGTACGATTTGCTTGCATCTCGGTAGAAGCCCAGAGGTGCCACGTCATTGGTTGCACCCCGACGCTCTGGCGAGCCTCAGGCAAGAAGCGGATTCGGCGAAGAGTCTGTTTCAGCACTGCCATCAATTCAAGGACAGAGTCGCATCAAGTTTTCGAGGAGAAGGGTTCGAGCAGATCGAAGGCAAAACGACACTGCGACATCTACAGGCCCTACGTACCGACGTGGGAGCGTTGAAAGGACTGCTGGGGTCCGATTGGGAAAAGAACGGCGTAGCCCGCTCCGGCGAGCTAATCGTGGTGTGTCAGAAACTTAAAACGATTCACGATCGACTCGCGAATCAATGTGTGCAGTTAGCCGAGATGATCCCCGGCACTCCACTACGCACCTGGCGAGAGCTGGCAGCTGCATTAGTTCAGGTCGAGAGCGTGGTCGCCCTGTCTCCTGTACCGGAACGGTGGATTTCCGCACCTGAGAAGGTGGCGGCCCTGTGCGCCGAGTTTCAAGAACTGGGGAGCTGCCTTGTCGATCGCTACTCCGAGCTCAACGAAGCCTTTTACGAGTCCGTAGTTGAGTACGTCGATGACGACTTGATGCTTCGGTTCAGGGCTGACTATCAGGGATGGCCTCGGTGGCTGCGATCCACGTACTGGAAGGACCTCCGACTGCTGAAGAGCCACCTGAAGACGCCTCGACGGCTCTCCTTCGCGGAGGCTTACAAGTGGCTGGATCGGGTTCAAGGTCTTCAGAAGGATCAGGCTCGGTGGGACGAGAAGTCCCATCTCGGAAGCGAGAATTTCGGTGATCGGTTTGACGGCCTAGAGACGGACTGGATGGCCCTGGCTGATGCCATTCAAGACTGCAAGAACCTTTGCCGAAACTGGCTGGGCGACCCTGAGGTAGTCGATGTGCTGCTTGAGGGGAAGGGCAGTGGGAGATTGCTACAGCGGGCCTTCGACTCGACCGCTGCCCTCAAGACAGACATCGAAGAGACAATAGCTGCGAGTGTCAGCCGTTTCGTCGATCAGGATTCGAGGTTGCAGGAGTTTGGTCTCTGGGTCACGAAGGCCCAAGAGCAGTTCAGCACGATCGCAGAGGCTCGGGTGGCGCTCTCGCCGAACTCACAGCTCGACTCACTGGATGGTGTGATTGAAGCGTATACGGTCAAGAAAGATCTCGACGACTCGCTGGCGGAGATCGCGAGCCGATCGCCTGACTGGTCTGAGAGATTCGGCGACTGGTTTGACGGGGTGAAGACAGAATGGGATCGCTTGTTCCAGGCGATCGATTGGACATTGCAGCTAGGACGGTTCGTCGAGGTCGACGTTCCTCAACCGATCGTAGAGCAAGCCGCCAGTCCAGCGACCGAACGGCTCGGGCGCTGGGCCGCCGAGTTGTCAGAACAGTTCACTGAAAAGCTGTCGGTCCATTTCGATGAGACGGTCACTCCGTGGGGTACCTGGCGCCAGGCGAAGTGGGACGAGTTGCTGGAATGGTTGGTCGTCGTAGCCAGCAACCCAGCGCAGGCATCTGACCACATCGAGTATCGGAAGGCATGCGCAGCCCTTGCACGGATTCTTGGAGATGGATCGCTTCAGGCCGTGAGGGCAGTGACAGACGACGCCGGCCTCATCCCCGATATCGTCGACAGGCAAGTGGTTGGTGCATGGATCGACGCCGCGAACAGAGAAGACCCCGCTCTCGGAGAGTTTGCGGGTACAGAACAACGGAGCCTACGAGCACGGTTTCGAGAACTCGATCGGAGGTTTCCGATCGCCGCGCGCCAGGAAGTTCTCCGAAAGGGGTTCGAGCGTTACCCCCACGCATCCTCACTCGAAGCCGATAGAGGACAATCGGGCCTCCTGGCCAGGGAACTCGGCAAGAAGCGTCGTCAGATGCCTGTGCGGAAACTGCTTCAACAGGTGCCTACCCTCATTGGGCGTCTGAAGCCATGCATGCTGATGAGCCCTCTTGCGGTTAGCCAGTTCCTACCGCTGGTGGAGGGCTATTTCGATGCCGTTGTGTTCGACGAAGCGTCCCAGGTCTTTCCTGAGGATGCGGTTCCGTCGATCGCGCGTGCCACGCAGGTAATAGTGGTCGGAGATCGAAAGCAGCTCCCGCCAACGAGTTTTTTCCGGCGAACTGATGAGGATGAGTCGCTTTCCGAGGATGACTTTGACGACGATGCAGACCGCTTTATCGGCGCCGAAAGTATTTTGGATGCGATGGTCGGGCTGGTAGGTCAAGGGCAGGTGGGCGAACAGTACCTCCGCGTACACTATCGATCGCATTCAGAGGCTCTCATTCAGTTTTCCAATCAAGTGTTCTACGGGGAGCGCCCTTTGGTGGTGTTTCCAGACGCAAGGCTGTCGGGCTCCAGTTCACCGATACAAAGCGTCTACCTACAGGACGGCCGGTACGAAGTTGGGAAGAGGATCAACCATCGGGAAGCCCTGAAGGTTGTGGATCTGGTCTGCGAGTTGATGGGTCGCTGTGGGTCCGAGCAGAGCGTTGGGGTGGTTGCGTTATCTAGATCCCAGGCTGACTACATAGACGAACAGGTCGAATTGCGGCGAGGCGAACGGCGTGACCTGGACAGGTGCTTCTCTGCCTCCCTGGACGAGCCTTTCTTTGTGAAGAATCTCGAGAACGTTCAGGGAGACGAGCGCGATCACATCATCCTCAGTATTGGCTATGGCCCGCTCGCGGAGGGTGGCGCGGTCCCGAATCGGTTTGGGCCGATCAATAGGGAGGGCGGGCAGCGCAGACTCAACGTGGCGATCAGTAGAGCCCGGAGATCGATGACAGTCGTCCACTCGTTAAAGCCGAGTGACATCGTGTCCCAGGAGACCGGCCCACGACTTCTGCGCCAGTACTTGCAGTACGCAAGTAGCCCCGAGGATTTTTTTGCGAAGCAGAGCAGCGAGGGAGGAGAGCCGGATTCGCCCTTCGAGGAAGTCGTGCTCGCTGCGCTGAAGAGTCGTGGCCACGATGTCGTCCCGCAAGTAGGCGTGGCTGGATACCGCATAGACATCGGAGTCAAGTCCGCGACGGGTTCGGGATACGTGCTCGGGATCGAGTGCGACGGGTACACCTATCACGCAACTCCAGCGGCACGGGACCGGGACTGGTTGCGCGAGTCAGTGCTGGAGGGGCTTGGCTGGAAGCTACATCGCGTATGGTCCACGGCCTGGATCAGAAATCCTGATGCCGAGCTACAAGAGATCGAACGGGCCATCGCGAAGGCAACTGGTGAAAGTGGAGACGCTGGTGAGTGGGAGCGGGTGTTTACAGAGGACGGCCGGGCGGGCGATACCGATCTATTGGGAGCCAAGCCCGTTTCAGCGGTCGCTGAGGGACCAGACCTCAAGGTTGGCGCTCTCTTTGACTCCTTCGAGTTCGCCGACCTGTCTCTAGTCGCAAGAGACCCGTCTCTCGAACTGAGGGCGACGGGCAACTTGGCGCTTCGACCATTCATCGTCAAAGTTATCGAATCAGAGAGTCCCGTTCACATCGATCAGATCATTGAAAGGGTCCGGCAGCGATGGGGACTAAGGCGGGCCGGATCGGCGATTCGGGAGCGGATTCAGACTGCCGCGAAAGCTGCTGTGCAAGGTGGACGTATCGAGTGGGAGAGTCACTCGTCGCGTCGGCGAGTGTCTGACCGATTCCTGGTAGTCCCAGGAGCCCAATTAGTTCCCAGATGCTGCATGGACGGCGACTCCCCGAGACCGATCGATCAGATTTCAGAAACCGAGATCGCAGCGGGTGTGTCTGTTGTCGTTCGGGCCATTCATGGCGGAAAACGAACAGATGTGATTCAACAGACTGCTCGGGAGTTCGGTTTCAAGAGGACTGGTGGATTAATCGACGAGCGGATCGGCCAGGTCGTGGACCGAATGGTAACGGAAGGGCAGCTACGCTACGCGAACGAGATGATCGTTGCCGACTAAGGTCGATTCGACTCGCGCAATCCATTCCCCTACCCTCCCACCTGGAGAGTGCCACTGTTGCTGATCGGGTCGCCACATAGGTCGCCTGTCGGTGAAGATAGCCATTGTGGGTGCTGGCGTCAGTGGCGACAACGCTGGCCGGTGACCAGGGCGGCGATGTTTCCGTCTTCACATAGTTCTTGCGGCGCGCATGGCCCACCTAGACGACTACCGAGCCTCCCACACCCAGCCCACTAGAGTGTCAAGGCGCGTCCGCCGCTCCGGCGAGAGCTTCTCTCTGTTCGCCCGCTGGGTACCTACCCACACTCCCAATTTGTTCCCGTCCGGGGTTTCATGCTGGGCGGGCACCTGCGCATGGCCTTCCGTCGCCACAAATTCCTGGAGCTGTGCGAACCCCTCCTCCCAGCGTGCCTCTCGCGCATCCCATACCCAACCATCGAGCGCCTCAAGACGTTTCCGCCGGTCCGGCGAGAGGCTCTTCTTTCTTGTTCGATGTTGGATCACCCACCTTCCTAGTTGGTGACCGTTGGGGGTCGTGTGCCCGCTCGGGACCCGCGCATGGCCTTCTGTGGCCACAAACCGTACGAGACATGCGAACTTTTCATCCCAGTCCGCTTCAAAGACGCTCCACGCCCAGCCAGGCACCGATTCGAGCCGATTGCGCCGCTCAGTAGACATCTTCGATCGGGCGCTTCGCTGCACTCTGATCCACGCCCCAAGTTTGTGGCCGTCGCGGGTCGTGTAAGGCTCTGCTACCCGCGCATGGCCTTCAGTCGCTGCAAATTCTTGGAGCTGCGCGAACCCCTCCTCCCAACTAGCCTCTCTCGTGTTCCACACCCAGCCCTCTAGAGCTTCAAGACGTTTCCGCTGATCCGGTGAGAGTTGCTCTTTCCTTGTTCTTTGCTTGACGGCCCACCGCCCCAGCTTCTCGCCGTCACGAGTCGTGTAGGACGCAGGTACCCGCGCATGGCCTTCTGTTGCCACAAACTCTTGGAGGTATGCCAGGCTGTCGTCCCACCTCCCTTCCAGCGCGTGCCACACCCAACCCTCGAGCGCCTCAAGACGAGCGCGCTGCTCCGGTGAGAGCTGTTCCTTGTTCTTCCGCTGGTTGGCTACCCAGAAACCCAATTCCTCGCCAGCCCTGGTCGTCTGCCTGGTCGGCACCCGAGCATGGCCTTTCGTTGCCACAAACTGTTGGAGGTGTCCGAACAGCTCCTCCCAGCGGGCTTCCCGTGCGTCCCACACCCAGCCGTTAAGCGCCTCAAGATATGTCCGGCGGTCTGGAGAGAGCTGCTCCTTGTTCGTCCGCTGGGTGTTCACCCACGATCCCAACTTGTTCCCGTTCGGGGTTCTATGCTTAGCCGGAACCCGTGCGTGGCCCTCGGTCGCTACATATCGTTGGAGCTGTGCGAACCCCTCCTCCCAGCGGGCCTCTCGCAGGTCCCACACCCAGCCCTCAAGCTCCTCAAGACGCGCGCGTCGCTTCTGTGAGAGCCGACCTTTGTTTGCTCGCTGGCTGCCTACCCATCCTCCAAGCTTGTGGCCATCGGTGGTCGTGTGCTTGAACGGGACGCGCGCATGGCCTTCAGTGGCCACAAACCGTTGGAGGTGCCCGAATCCCTCTTCCCAGCTGGCCTCTCGCAGGTCCCAGACCCAACCCTCAAGCGCCTCAAGACGAGTTCGCCTATCCGCCGAAATGTTCTCTTGGTGCGTCCGCTGTTCGTTGACCCACCCTCCAAGTTTGAGGCCATCGGGGGTCGTGTGCTTGAACGGGACGCGCGTATGGCCTTCAGCGGTTACATATCGTTGGAGCTGTGCGAACCCCTCCTCCCAGCGGGCCTCTCGCAGGTCCCACACCCAACCCTCAAGCGCCTCAAGACGCGCGCGTCGCTTCTGTGAGAGCCGATCTTTGTTTACTCGCTGGGTGCTTACCCACCCTCCAAGTTTGAGGCCATCGGGGGTCGTGTGCTTGAACGGGACGCGCGCATGGCCTTCAGTGGCCACAAACCGTTGGAGGTGTCCGAATCCCTCTTCCCAGCCGGCCTCTAGCGCGTCCCAGACCCAACCCTCAAGAGCCTCCAGGCGGGTCTGCCGGTCCGATGAGAGTTGCTCCTTGATCGTCCTCTGGGTACCCACCCAATTCCCCAGCTTGTTCCCGTCTTGGGTTTCATACCCGGCCGGCACCCGCGCATGGCCTTCGGTCGCAACAAACTCCTGGAGCTGTGCCAACCTCTCCTCCCAAATCGCCTCCAGCAAGTCCCACACCCAACCCCTAAGTGCCTGAAGACTAGTGCGCCGGTCCGATGAGAGTTGCTCTTTGATCGCCCGCTGTCGCCGGACCCACGATCCCAACTCGTAACCATCGGGGGTTGAACACGCCACCGGCACCCGCGCATGGCCTTCGGTCGCCACAAACCGTTGGAGACGTGCGAACCCTTCTTCCCAGCTGGTTGTCGTGAGCCGAACCACCCGCGTCACGATCGCCGTGCTGAAGTCACTGGAGAGGCGACCCGGCAGGTCCAGCACGATCTTGGCCGGGAGTCTGAGCAGACGCCGTGACCGGCCACCGAGTTCGCGGCGCAGGGCGTCCAATTCCTCTGCCAATGCCTCGTCGTGGTCCCGGAGCGCCCGCAGGACGCTCGCAATCGTTCTAAAGGCGGAATCGTCCAGTGTCCGTTCAGGGTCAGCCGTCGGATCGACGAAGACAGGAATCACGACGGTTGCTATCCCTCTGTCTTGCCCCTTGCGAATCGCCCTACCGACTGCCTGCACGATGTCTAGCTGAGAGTGCTTCGGATCGATGAACGCGATCCCGTCGAGCGCAGGGATGTCAACGCCTTCGCCGAGACAACGTGCGTTGCTGAGAATGCCTCGCTCGCCAGCTTCGACCTGCTGGAGGCGGTCCAGTCGCATGGCCCGGTCACCGCTCGACATCGTCCCGGAAACCTGATCCGTCCAAAGCGACCCGGAGGGTCGTTCAGCCCGGGGCATCCACTGAATGACGGCTGGCAGCGTCCGCGCAAACCGCTTCGCGCTAATTACCCTTCCGTGAAAGGTGATCACGCGCCGCATGTCATAACGGCGCATCGCCTTCGCGACTCCGATGTGGGACGCGAGGCTACGGGCATCGGTGGCAGGCGAACCCTTGTCAAGAGCCACCAACCGACCCCGCTCAGCGTATCGGCGATATCGTGCGTCATCGATTCCGACCACTAGGACACGGTAGTCGGAGAGAAGGTTTTCGTTGATGGCCTGAGAAAACGACAGGCGGTGCAATACGGGGCCGAAGATCGTCTCGTCGTCCATCGACGCCACTTCCAGGTCTTCCTCACGCGCTGCCGTTAAGACTCGTCCGGTGAAGTAACGGGGCGTCGCCGTCATGAACACCCGCTTGCGGGCGGGAATACGAGACTGGTCCAAAGCCGTTGCAAAGGCGCTCGACATGAGACCGGCGCAATGGTGCGCCTCGTCTGCGATCACAAGATCAAAGCGAACCCGGGTGCCCTCGATTGCCTCTGCGATGACTGGGGAAGATTGGTAGGTCGAGAACACCACCCGTGGACCACGACGTCTGAGGAACCTCCGCACGGCGTCTTGTGCGGTCGTGGCGGGGAAGCCAAGTTCATTCACTGACGATACGACTGCATCACGTTCGTCCGGTCGGACGCTGTCATCGGAACAGACCGGCAAAACCTCGAATTGTTCTGACCGATTCGCGACCCATTCCTGCAGCGTTTGCTTTAGCAGTGACAACGACGGGACCAGCACTAGGGTTCGCTTCGCATTAAGTCGCTCGCGCAACCACAGTGCCACTAAGGTCTTGCCCGTCCCACACGCCAGCACCAGTTGTCCACGATCATGATGAGCCAGTCGCGCCGTGATTGCCCGAAGTGCTGTTTGCTGGTGAGGCCGTGGGCGTTTCGGCCGAGGTGTCGGAATTCGCCCTTGCTTCCAAGCGGTAAAGGAAATCGGCCAAGTCAGCCCATCGCGTCGTTCGAGATCATGCCGCAGCAGCAAGCCGACAGGCTTCTCCTGACCCTTCATGGCCCTGTCTGCGGCTGGAGCGACACGCGAGGTCGTCGCGATCAGAAGTCGCTGGCTGAAGTCGCGACGCGCAGACTCTGATAGGAAGGTGTCCACGTCACGTTTCGTCACGGACGTCGTGTCTGCGTAGGCTTTGGCCTGAATTGCCCAGAGTGTGCCGTCGTTCGCTCGAGCCACCAGGTCGATTCCCGCATCTGGCCCCCACCGGCCTGGCCACTCGTTCCACAGCCAGACCTTTGAGAGTTGCGTGGCGTAGACGGGGTCTGCGCGAAGGAACCAGCGACACACCTTCTCCCACTGCTGGCCGCGGCGTTGAGCTATTGGATCAAGGGTCCCTAGAAACTTCGAGAAACGCGAACTGTCCATGAGCGCAGATAGTGTATCGAAGCAGCAAGAAAGGCGGCTGCGCCGAACTACAGGCCCACCACTGAAGTCCCCACAGGGGCCGCTTGACGAACGAATGCAGCAACCTTTTCAAACAATTGGCTCTCAGACTGGCTCTCAAACGTCCATCGGTGCAGCGGGAGAGAGACCGCTTCGCGCAGTTTAGTTCGGAAAAACTGGAGCCGGCGAGCGGACTCGAACCGCTGACCTGCTGATTACGAATCAGCTGCTCTACCAACTGAGCTACGCCGGCGCTGGTGGGCTGTCCGGACCGCCGCACGCCCGCGGGGTGCGCGACGACCGGCGCAACCCCGGATG
>PVBE010204071.1_pt1 | contig 11240 bp, 13 predicted proteins | sample 1631181 | NCBI WGS metagenome assembly PVBE01 (sample SAMN08397723, study PRJNA350692) | Marine metagenome, whole genome shotgun sequencing project. | isolation source: water | place: Pacific Ocean | collected 2012-04 | reverse complement strand
GTCGGCGACGTCATCGGCAAGTACCACCCCCACGGGGACCAGGCGGTCTACGACACGATCGTCCGCATGGCGCAGTCCTTTTCCATGCGCTACCTGCTGGTCGACGGCCAGGGGAACTTCGGCTCCGTCGACGGCGACCCCGCCGCGGCCATGCGGTACACCGAGGTCCGGATGTCCCGGCTGGCCCACGAGCTGCTGGCGGACATCGAAAAAGAGACCGTCGACTTCGGTCCCAACTACGACGAGTCCCTCCGCGAGCCCCTGCTGCTGCCTGCGCGGGTCCCCAACCTCCTGATCAACGGCTCCGAGGGCATCGCCGTCGGCATGGCCACCAAGATCCCGCCGCACAACCTGCGGGAGATCGTCCAGGCCACCGTGCGGCTCATCCACGAGCCCGAGCTCACCAACGACGACCTGATGCAGACCGTCACGGGCCCGGACTTCCCCACGGGGGCGTACATCCTGGGCACCGGCGGCATCGCCGAGGCCTACCGCAACGGCCGGGGCATCGTGCAGATGCGGGCCAAGCACCACCTCGAGGAGAAGGCCAACGGCGAGAGCATCATCTTCGATGAGCTCCCATTCCAGGTGAACAAGGCCCGGCTCCTCGAGCGCATCGCCGAGCTGGTCAAGGAGAAGCGGATCGAGGGCATCCGCGACCTGCGCGACGAGTCCGATCGCCGCGGCATGCGCATGGTCGTCGAGCTCAAGCGCGACGCCATCGCCGACGTCGTCCTCAACCAGCTGTTCAAGATGACGCCGCTGCAATGCAGCTTCGGCATCATCCTGCTGGCCATCGTCCGGGGCCGCCCCCGGGTGCTCACGCTCAGGGACTGCCTCAAGCACTTCATCGACCACCGCCGCACGGTGGTCACCCGCCGCTGCCAGTACGAGCTGCGCCGCGCCGAGGCCCGCGCCCACATCCTGGAAGGCCTGCTGATCGCCCTCGACAACATCGAGGAGATCATCAAGACCATCCGCGGTTCGGCGGATCCCCCGACCGCGAAGGCAGGCCTGGTCTCCGGATTCGGCCTGTCCGAGCTGCAGGCCCAGGCCATCCTCGACATGCGGCTGCAGCGGCTGACCGGCCTCGAGTACGACAGGATCCGCGAGGAGTACGCGGCCCTGCAGGCCGAGATCGAGCGGCTCACCGCCATCCTCAACGACCAGGGTCTGCTCATGGCGCTGATCGTCGAGGAGCTCAACGACATCGAGGAGCGCTACGGCGACGACCGCCGGACCGAGATCCTGCCGTTCGCCGGCACCATCGACGACGAGTCCCTCATCCCTGAGGAGCGGATGGTCGTCACCGTCTCCAACCAGGGCTACATCAAGCGGGTGGCCCTGTCGGAGTACTCGGCCCAGCGCCGGGGCGGGAAGGGCAAGGCGAGCATGCGGACCAAGGACGAGGACTTTGTCCGGGACCTGTTCGTGGCCACGACCCACAGCCACATCCTGATCTTCACGGACCTCGGCCGGGTGTTCCGGCTCAAGGTCTGGCAGCTGCCCCGGGGAAGCCGCACGGCGCGAGGCAAGGCGGTCGTCAACCTGCTCAACCTCATGGAAGGCGAATCGATGACCGCGCTTCGCCCGGTGGCGGAGTGGCCCGAGGAGGCCGGCGAGAAGTTCCTCTTCTTCTGCACGGTGAAGGGGCGCGTGAAGAAGACGGACCTGACCGCCTACCAGAACATCCGCAGCAACGGCCTGTACGCCATCGAGCTGGAGGACGACGACCACCTCATCGAGGTGCGGCAGGTGGATCCCGGCCAGAACGTGCTCATGGTGAGCGCCGACGGCATGTCCATCCGGTTCAACTCCGACGAGGCCCGGCCCATGGGTCGGCGCACCCGGGGCGTGCGGGGCATGTCCCTGAGGCCTGGCGACAAGGTCGTCGGCATGCTGCCGGTGCGGGATGACGACGGCGATCTGCTGACGGCGACGGAGCGGGGCTATGGCAAGCGCACCCCGCTGTCGGACTACCGGCCGCAGAAGCGGGCGGGCCTGGGGCTCAAGGACATCAAGACCGGGCCGCGCAACGGCAAGGTCATCGGCGCCCGGAGCGTCACGGACGACGACGAGATGATCTTCGTGACCGACGGCGGGACGCTGATCCGCATCGGCTGTGACGAGGTCCGCCAGGTCGGCCGCAACACCAAGGGCGTCATCCTCATCCGGGTCGGCGACGACGAGGCTCTCGTGGGCCTGGCCAAGGCGCCGAGGGAGGACGAGGAGGAGGGCGAAGAGGGCGAAGAGGGCGCCGAGGGTGCTGCGGGCGAGGAGGCCGAGGGTGCGGAGGGCGAGGAGGCGACCGCACCAGAAGCCGCCGATGACGCCGAGGGCGGCGATGAGCCCGAGGGCGAGGAGTGAGCGCGGGGCCCAGGTCCCAAGCGGCCTTTGAGCGCGCCAGGCGGTCCATCCCGGGCGGCGTGGACAGCCCGGTACGGGCGTTCCGGTCCGTCGGCGGGCAGCCGTTGTTCATCGCGTCGGCCAAGGGCAGCAAGCTCACCGACCTCGATGGGCGCACGTACATCGACTACGTGGGATCCTGGGGTCCCCTGGTCCTCGGCCACGCCGACGACGAGGTGCTCGGGGCGCTGACCGAGGCGATGGCGCGGGGCACCTCCTACGGCGCCCCGACGGAGCTCGAGACCGAGCTGGCCGAGCGGGTCAAGGAGGCCTACTCCAGCATCGATCTGCTGCGGTTCGTGAACTCGGGCACCGAGGCGACCATGAGCGCCCTGCGGCTCGCCCGGGGGTTCACCGGCCGGGACGTCATCGTGAAGTTCGAGGGCTGCTACCACGGCCACGCCGACAGCCTGCTGGTCAAGGCGGGCTCGGGCCTGGCCACCCTGGGGGTCCCGGACTCGGCGGGTGTGCCGGCGGACACCGCCAAGCACACGCTCACGCTGCCCTTCAACGACCTCGAGGCGGTCGACGCCGCCTTCGCTGAGGCCGGCGACACCATCGCCGCCGTCATCGTCGAGCCGGTGGCCGGCAACATGGGCGTCATCACGCCCGTCGACGGCTTCCTGCAGGGGCTGCGCGCCGCATGCGATCGCCACGGCGCCGTCCTGATCTTCGACGAGGTCATGACCGGGTGGCGCGTGGGCCTCGGTGGCGCCCAGGGACACTTTGGGGTCACCCCGGACCTGACTACGCTCGGCAAGGTGATCGGCGGCGGGCTGCCCGTGGGGGCCTATGGCGGGCGACAGGACATCATGGAGCGCATCGCGCCGCTCGGCCCCGTCTACCAGGCGGGCACGCTGTCCGGGAACCCGCTGGCGATGACCGCCGGGCTGGTCACCCTGCGTCGGCTGCACGCCCCCGGGGTGTTCGACGAGGCGGCGGCGCTCACGGCGCGGCTGCTCGACGGGCTGCTGGCCGCGGCGACCGACGCGGGCGTGCCCGTGACAGGCACCGCGATCGGCACCATGTTCGGCGTGTACCTGTCCGGATCCCCCGTCCGGAACTACCAGGAGGCCACGGGCTGTGACACCGAGCGCTTTGGTGGGTTCCACGCAGGCATGTTGGAGCGCGGCGTGTACCTCGCGCCGAGCGCCTACGAGGCGGGGTTTGTGTCCACCGCGCACACCGAAGAGGACGTCTCGGCGACGTTGGACGCTGCTCGCGCAGTTTGGTAAGCAGGCGCCCCCCCGGCGGTGGGGGCCGTCGAAGCCGGGACTTCAAGGAGCTGTCCGGCGTCGGTTACATCGGCCTCTTCTTCGGGCTCGCGGTGGCCGTCGGCGCCTGGCTTGGCGGCCTCGTGGACGATCGGTTCGGGACGGATCCCTGGGGAGTCTCCATAGGGGCCATCCTGGGCTCGGTCTCGGGATTTCGGGAGCTGTATCGCGTGGCCACGAAGGCCATGGAGACCGATGCTTCAGACGCTGATACGAGTCGAGGCGATCGCAGCGGCCCTGGGGGCGACGACGTCGCTGGTGGCCCTGATGGGGTGGGGGATTGACCCCGCGCTGGGCGTATTCGCCGGCGCCGCCGTGGCGCTTGGAAACTTCCACGTCATGCGCGTCATCATGGCCATGATGATGCTCGACGATCGCACCGACGCCGGCCGCGGCGCCCTGGCGGCGATCGGCGGCTTCAAGCTCCTGCTCCTCATCGGCATCGTCGGTGTCGCCATCTCGGTGCTCCACCTGGACGCCTGGGCGTTCTTCATCGGCACGCTGACCCTCGTGGTCGCGATCGTCGCCGCCGTCTTCACGTCCGGGCTCCACGGCCCGGCTCAGGAGGCCTGACCATGGCAACCCCGGCCGCAGCAGGCGCCGAGCACGCCTCCCAGTTCAGCGCGCACGCCCACTGGTTCGAGCTGGTGCCGGGCTTCCGGGCGCTGGACCTGAAGTTCGCCGAGGCGCTGCAGTTCTTCCACGTCGGCGAGGCCAGCCACGGCGATCACCTGTCGGTCTACCAGGTGTTCATGGCGCTCTTCGTCTTCGGCCTGGTCACCGTGGCCCTGGTCAAGACCGGGCTCAACCGGCTGCCCGCCGAGGACCGCATCGTCCCGGAGGCCAAGCTGTCCATCCGCACGTTCTTCGAGCTCATGGTCGAAGGCGTGCTGGGCATGATGCGCGACATCATCGGCCCAAACGCAGACCGCTTCCTGCCGCTCATCGGCACGCTGGCGGTGTTCATCTTCATCAGCAACTGCCTGGCGCTCGTGCCGGGCATGCAGCCGCCGACAGCGAACCTCAACACCACGCTCGCGCTGGCGATCCCCGTCTTCCTGGCCACCCACGTGTTCGGACTCAAGGAGCACGGGATCGGCTACCTCAAGCACTTCCTGGGGCCGATCATCAAATGGTACGCCCTGCCCCTGATGATCATCATGGTCATCATCGAGATCATCAGCCACCTGGCCCGGCCGCTGTCCCTGTCGCTCCGCCTGCTCGGCAACATCTTCGGCGACCACACCGTCTTTGCGGTGTTCATGGGCCTCGTGTCGATCCCCCTGATCTATCCCATCCCGATCGTGGCGCTCGGCCTGATCGTGTGCATCGTCCAGACCTTGGTCTTCTGCCTCTTGTCGATGGTCTACATCGGCCTTGCAGTTGCCCACGAGGATCACTAGAAAGCGACCCCGCAGTCCCTGTTTTTCCCCTTGCGTGACGTCTGCGCAGCACCACATTGCTCGTGAAGCGACGGAGCAAAGAACGCCATGTCCAAGCTGAAGAAGGCCTACACATCCTTCGGACTGACCATCGCCGGTCTCATGATGCTTCCGGTGACGGCTTTTGCCGCAGAGGCAGCCGCCGACAACCAGTTCACCGAGAACGCCTATCGCGCCATCGCGGCCGCGCTCTGCATCTCGGTGGCCGCCTTTGCCGGCGCGCTCGGCCAGGCCCGTGCGGCCGCGGCTGCGCTCGAGGGCATCGCTCGTAACCCCGGTGCCCGTGGTGAGGTCTTCGTGCCCTTCATCCTCGGCCTGGCGCTCATCGAGTCCCTGGTCATCTACGCGCTGCTGATCGCCTTCCAGATCAAGCCGTAGCTCAGGCCACGTCAGACCCCGACCGAGGGTCGGCGGGACCCCCTGCAGGAATCCTGCGGGAGGCCCTGCTGGCCTTTGGCGGCGCCACACTCCTGATCGCTGTCCTCGCCGGGATCGGCGCCTTTGTGCCGTGGATCCGGGCGAACCTGACGGTCGTCGTGGCCGGGGTCTTCCTGTATGTCCCGGCGTGGCTCATCGATCGCCGCGGCGGGGACACCGCTGATCATGGGCTGACCCTGCGTCCGCTCGGGCGCAACCTGCTGCTGTGCGGGTTCGTCTGCCTTGTCGTCTTCCCGCCATACGTGGCGGGGTTCCACGTCTGGCAGACCCAGCTCTTCAAAGGCCGTTGGGCGCCCAGCGCAGCCGCCTACGAGCGCTTCACGCCGGTCGGCGGCGGCATCCTCACCGGCGGCGCCACGCTGGAAGGCCGGCCTGAGGGTCGCCCCGGGCCGGATGAGCTGCGCGTGTGGACCGACGGCGCCCGCCAGGTCGTGGAGTGGCCCCACCTGTCCGGTCGCCGGCAGTACACGCTCACCCACGACGGCAAGACCGACGTGCGCCGGGTCGGCCCCTCGGCGGGCTGGAAGCCCCACCACCCCCGGGGCGACTCCTTCGTGCTCGAGGTCGAGCCGCCCGCCCGGCTCCTGGTCGGCGGCCCCGCCTCGCCGGTCGAGGACAACCGCCTCGAGGCCGAGCGGAGCACCAGCTGGATCTTCTGGCTGGTCATCACCCAGCTCCTGCTGGTCGCCATCCCCGAGGAGTTCTTCTACCGGGCCTACCTTCAGGGCGCCCTCGCCCGCGCCTGGCCCACGGGCAGCCGCCGAATCCTCGGCGTGACCACCAACCCGGGGGCCATCGCCGCCACGAGCGCCCTGTTCGCCCTGGGCCACTTTGTGGTGGGCTTCGATCCCCAGCGTCTGGCGGTCTTCTTCCCGAGCCTGCTGTTCGGATGGATGAAGGACGCCACCGGCAGCATCACCGCCGCGGCGCTGTTCCACGCGCTGTGCAACATCGGGGTGGATCTGCTGACGAAGGCGTACGTGTTCGGGTGACCGGGTCCGGTCAGTGATCGACCGCGAGCAGCTCGACCACGACGCCCGGCGCCCGCTCGAAGTCTGAGTCCAACGTGATCACGCTGGCCCCGTGCTCGATTGCCGTTGCGGCGATCCACACGTCGTTGGTCGGGATGGGCGTTCCGGCCCTGCGCAGCGCGGCCATCAGCGCGCCGTATTCGGACGTCGTGCCGGCCGTCACGGGGGGCACGACGACCTCAGGCCGGTCGAGCAGGCTTGCCAGCTGCCTTCGATTGGTCGTGAGCCGGTCGCCGTGCTGGAAGCCCGCTTCGAGCTCGCCGACGACAAACCAGGGCACGAGCACGAGGTCCGCCTCCGCGAGCTTCCGGGCCACCCCGACGTGGCCACGCTGAAGCTGCGAGTACGCAGAGGTGTCGAGGACCACCTTCACCGGTCACTCCCAGTCGCGGGCGTCCACCGTCCGCTGCCAGGCGACGACCTCGTCGAACTTGGCCGCATCCTCCTCGGTCCACTCCGCCCATTCGGCGTACCAGTCCAGACGCTTTTCCACCGCGATGCCGGACTCCAGCAGCTCCAGGACGGTCGAGTTGACGCTCTGCCCCTTGGCCTCGGACAGGTCCCGCAGCCGCCTGTCCAGCTCTGGCGAGACGTTCCTGACGGTCAGTTGATGGCCCATGCCTGCATGATTCTATAAACCTGCCTGCATGACGTCAATATGCCCGCGGGCTCGTGGGCTTTTGGCCGCCAGTTCCACTACGATGGGCGACATTCATGAGGAACATCAGCGTATTGATATTGGTGCTGGCGGCCTGCGGCGGCCCTGCGCGACGGGGCGGCGGGGGTGGCGGCTTCGGGGGCGGCGCGGGCGGGGGCCCCGTTGAGCCGGGCGACGGGGACGCGGAAGGCGGCGGGGCGGACGTGGATGACGCGCTCGGAGGCGAAGGTGAGGGCGAAGCCGGCGACGGACCGGGCGGGCAGGGCGAAGGCGAGGGCGAGGGCGGTGGGGATGAAGGGGACGAGGGCGGCGAGGGCGAAGGCGACGAGGGGGATGAGGGCGGTGAGGGTGAGGGTCCGGACCCCGACTGCGTGCCCTCGCGTGAGGTCTGCGATGGCGTGGACAACGACTGCAACCGCCAGATCGACGAGGACGATCCCGATCTCGGGGCCGGCTGCGACACCGGTGAGCGGGGGCCCTGCTGGCAGGGGCGCAAGCGGTGCGTCGAGGGCGCGCTGGCCTGCGTGGCGGTGGTGGAGGCCCACGAGGAGCTGTGCGACGGCGTCGACAACGACTGCGACGGCGAGGCCGACGAGGGCCGCCCGCAGTCCAACGAGGTGTGCGAGACCGAGGCGCCGGGCGAGTGCGGCTTCGGCCAGTCACGCTGCGAGGGCGGCGTTCTGCACTGCGACGGCGTGAGCCCGTCGGCCGAGCTCTGTGATGGGTTCGACAACGACTGCGACGGCGAGATCGACGAGGGCGCGGAGCTCGACGGCGAGGTCGAGGGACCCGAGGACGGGGCGTTCGAAGGGGTCTGCGACACCGGCGAGCAGGGCGTGTGCGCCACCGGGGCGGGCGTCTGTCAGGACGGCGAGTTCAGCTGCGAGCAAGTCAACTTCCCCGAGCCCGAGTTCTGCGACAACCTGGACAACGACTGCGACGGCGAGGAGGACGAGGACGACGGCGAGGGCGGCGACTGCGGCCCCGTCGGCGCAGGCACCTTCGACGATCCCCTCGTCACCGCCGACGTCCCGGACAACTGCCAGGACTACCGGGAACAGGGCGGAGAGGACGACGGCTTCTACGAGATGACCAACGGCGTGCGGTACTGCCAGCTGTCGATCCCGGAGCTCGAGTGCGTGTCGCCCCTGTTCGGACAGGCGTGCGTCGTGCGCAGCCCGGCGACCGCCCAGTGGACCTTCCACTGCCCGCACTGGCAGATCTGCCCGCCCGGCAGCCACATCACCATGAACGCCGACCTCGCCCAGTCCGAGTGCGCCACCTACAGCCAGATGCAGTCCGGCCTTGGCGCCTACACCCACGACGTCTTCTATTACGACGAGAACTCCGGCCGGGCCTGCTCCCGTGGGCCCAACAACTGGAGCCGCAATTGCGCCACGGACGCCTGCAACTCGAACACGTATGGAGGCGTGGTCCCCGAGGCCAACTACCGGGGCGGCGACCGGCGCGGCGGCGTGCACCAGGTGCCGTTCCAGGACGGCTCGTGCAGCCGGGGCAACGTCTGCATCAAGGACTGGTAGCCCGGCGCGCTACCCCAGCGCGCCCTTCCAGTCGAGGTAGGCGCGGGTCTTCGCGGAGTACGGGGACACCCGCCAGGCGAAGTGGAGAAAACGGGCTTGGTTCACAGGAAACCTTTATTTTTCGGGCATCAGTGCCGATGTTTGTAATGTAACCAGGCTGGGAAGAAGTCTGGCGCCTCGGGCGTCTTACAGTTTGATGGCACGGGGCGGAGGAGAAGGATGCTAGACGCCTTCATCATCGATCAGCTCCGTAAGGAGCGCGAAAAGGAGCAATGGGAGCCCATCCCGCTGCACCTGCCGCTCCCGATGCGCGAGCCGCCGCCGGAGAGATCCGATAACGGACCCGCCAACGAAGATGAGGAGTCCGGACGGGGCATCCACATCATCGACGTCTACGGCACGCAACCGCCCTAGGGACGCTCTCGGCGGGCTGTACGGAATCGCCGGGGCCGACCCCGGTCCGGACGGACGGCTGCGCGACCCCCTAGACGTCGTGACGGCGCTCTGCGGGGGCGGCGCGTCGACGGTCCAGCTTCGGCTCAAGGGCGTCGACGACCGGACCCTGTTGTCCGTCGCCGAACGGGCGCTTCGAATCTGCAGAGACGTAGGCGTGGCCTTGGTGATCAACGACCGGGCCGACGTGTGCGCCCTCGTCGGCGCCGACGGCGTGCACCTCGGCTGGGACGACCTGCCGCCCGAGGCCGCCCGTGACGTGGTGGGCGACGCCTGGGTCGGGGTCTCCACCCACGATCCCGCCGAGCTCGCGCGGGCCCTGGCCGCCGGACCGGACTACGTGGGGTACGGGCCGGTCTGGGAGTCGCCGACCAAGGAGGGGCTGCGAGACGCCCGCGGGCTGCAGGCGCTGGCGGCGATCGTCGCGGGGGCGGGGCAGACGCCCGTGGTCGCCATCGGCGGGATCACCGAGCCGGCGCGGGTGGCTCGGGTCATGCGCGCAGGCGCGGCGTCCGCCGCTGTGCTATCTGCGGTCAGCGGCGCAGCGGACATGCGGGAGGCCACCCGCAGGTTGGCGCAGGCGGCCCAGACAGGAGGCAGCGGGTAGATCATGAGCCTGATCGGACTCATCCTCTTCGGCGTGGGCGGGTTCGCCCTGTACATGTTCCTCAAGTCCGGGAAGTCCCAGCCCCGCGTCGACGGAGCGGGTGGCGGGTCGAGCCTGCCCGTGCGCTCCGGCGCCAAGGCGCTGGCGTCGCCCTCCGGCGACAAGTCCCCGCTGCACCTCGCCCTCAACGACATCGTCACCCACCTCGACCAGGACTTCATGGTCGAGGGGAAGCTGACGTACCGGGAGGACGGCGACGAGTGGTGGGAGTTCCGGTTGGTCGACGGGTCCGACGAGGCGTACCTCTGCGTCGAGGACGACGACAAGCTCGAGGTGAGCCTCTGGCGGGAGATCGACCTGGAGATCCCTGCCTCAGGGCCCCCCGAGAGCCTGGTCTGGGAAGGGGACCGCTACCGCTGCGTCGAGCAGGGCGAGGCGTCGGTCACCCGCGACGGCAAGACGGGCCGCAAGTCGGGCATGGCCTGCAGCTACTGGGACTATGAGGCCTCAGGCGGCAAGATGTTGGGCGTGGAGCGCTGGGGCAAGTCGTACGAGACCTGGACGGGCGCGCAGCTCGAGGAGGGCCGCTACGACATCCTCCCCGGCGATCTCATCGAGGGTTAGGAGTCTGTAGGGCACACCCGTGGGCATCATCGACCGCATCAGCCGCCTCGTCCGATCCGAGGTGAACGCCGCCCGCCGCAAGGCCGGGGATGCGTGGGAGGACGTGGAGATCCCCCGGCCCTCCGCCTCCGACCCCCGTAGGGAGCCAACCGATTCCGGCGCCGGCCGCGGGCAGGCGACCAAGAGGCCACCGGCCGATCCCATCACCCGGATCGCCCGGGCTTACGCCCGTCTCGAGGTTCCAGAGGGCTCGGACCTGAAGACGGTGAAGAAGGGCTACCGCAAGATGATGCGCCGTTATCACCCGGACCGCCACGGCTCGGACCCCGACAAGGCGCGCATCGCCAACGAGGTCGCTGCGGCGTTGACGGATGCCTACGACACCCTCGTTGAGCACCTGAGCTGACCGAGCTAGGCGTCCCGCGCTGGGCACGCCCGTATCAGTCGGCCTGCGGAGGGTCGGGTCGGTTTTCTGCCCGGTGGCCTTCTTCAGGCACCCCGAGGAAACCGAGGTTCTCATCGGCGCTGAAGGACCCGGCCAAGCGTGCGTTCGCCATCTCCACGAACGGAGTCAATCGACCGGTCGCTGCGTTGTTTCTCACAAGCCCCCAGAACGTGGATTCTTCCGGCGCTCCTGACATTTCCGTGGGTCGCCAGGACTGCCGCATGGAGCTGATCGGGGTCTGCTGACGTCATGCCCGTGCCTGCCGGCCCGGCAGGGGCGGGCAGAGTCCGCCGAGGTCGAGCATGGCCAAGGCGATGAGCG
>PVBE012774414.1_pt1 | contig 11242 bp, 18 predicted proteins | sample 1631181 | NCBI WGS metagenome assembly PVBE01 (sample SAMN08397723, study PRJNA350692) | Marine metagenome, whole genome shotgun sequencing project. | isolation source: water | place: Pacific Ocean | collected 2012-04 | reverse complement strand
CTTAATTTCTGGAATTACTTTAAGAAATTTTATGATAATGTATTCTTTCCTACATTAGAAAAGAAAAAAATTAGAACCTTAATTGATTTGGGTGATACCTTTGATCAAAGGAAAGGTATAGATTATAATGTATGGAATCGTATACGTACTTATTATTTTCAACGCTTGGAAGATATGGGCATTACTGTCCATATGGTTATTGGCAATCATTGTGCCTATTATAAAAACACTAACGATGTTAATTCTCCGTCTTTATTGTTGAATGAGTTCCCTAATATAAAAGTTTATTCTAAACCATGTCACATCACAGTTGATGGACGTAAGATAGCAATGCTTCCGTGGATTAATTCACAGAATCGTGCAGATAGTATGGATTTGATTGAGAATTCTGATGCAGAAATTGCAATGGGACATCTCGAACTGGAAGGATTTGAAATGGTTCCTGGAATGATGGGATATGGCATGTCACCAAACGTCCTTAAACGCTTCAAGAAGGTCTTTACAGGACACTACCACCATAAGTCACACAAAGGTAATGTAACGTACCTTGGAAACCCTTATGAGATGTTCTGGAATGATTATAACGATCCTCGTGGGTTCCATCTATTCGATACAGAGTCATTGAAGTTAACTTGGGTTAAGAATCCATACAAAATCTTTAAGAAAATATTCTATAATGATGTCAGTGGAGACATGAGTATAGATTATGATGATTATAAGGATACTTACATCAAGATAGTAGTTGAAGAGAAGAGAGACTATGAGAAGTTTGATGAGATGTTGGATCGTCTTTACATTGCAGGAGCACATGATATTAAAGTTGTAGAGACTTTAATAGATGATGATCTGTCTGAAGCAGATGCATCTGTAGAGGTGAAAGATACTTTGACATTACTTAATGAATATATTGATGAGGTAGAGATGACCGTAGATAAGAAACAATTAAAACAGATGATGAGAACCCTATATATTGAAAGTTGTGAAATGGTCTGATGTCCTACATTCTCACTTTAATTGATCGTCCAGAAGGTGTCTTTTCTGTAATCGATCAGGATTCTGGTGAGCATGTAATTCCCGTTTTTGAGAATGAGGATGACATGGTGAGATACCATATACAATTAGAAGCAGAAGCAAACAATCCACCTCTTCAGATCGTGGAGGTTCCCGTAGATCAAATTGTTACAGCATGTAATGAGAGGAACCAAAAGTGTGTTATAATAACTGTCGATGACTTCATGATTCCTCCTTTTGAATGAATGATTATATTTGAGAAACTTCGGTGGAAGAATTTTCTTTCAACGGGGAATATGTTTACTGAAATCAATCTCCAAGGTGCCAAGACAAATCTTATTGTTGGTACTAATGGTGCTGGTAAGTCAACCATTTTAGATGCGTTGACCTTTTCGTTGTTCGGTAAACCGTTCAGGAAGATTAATAAACCGATGCTTGTTAATAGTATCAATGAGAAGGATTGTGTTGTAGAGATTGAGTTTAATAAGGGACCAAACAAGTTTAGAATTGTAAGAGGAATCAAACCAAATGTACTAGAGATTTGGCAGAATGATGTGATGCTAGATCAAGCTAGTAATGTCAATGATTCTCAAAAGAGTTTAGAACAGAATATTCTTAAAATGAATTACAAGTCCTTCACCCAAATTGTGGTGCTAGGGTCTAGTACATTTGTTCCATTCATGCGTTTACCAGCAGTACAGCGTAGAGAAATTATTGAGGATATACTTGATATTAATATCTTTTCTGTTATGAATACATTACTGAAAGATAAAGTTAGATCATGCAATGAGGACTTTAAACATATTGAATATAATGTGAATCTTCTGGAAGAAAAGATTCTTATGCAGAAGGAACTCATCAGTACTGTTGAACAAAAGAATGAAGATACAATAGCGGAGAAGCATACTAAAGTTAAATCTCTTATGGAAGAGATTGAAACAAAAGAGAATGGAGTTTTAGAACTCATTAAAGATAGAGATAAGGAAGATGGTGCTAGTAAGAAGTTAAAGAAATTAAATAATTTGAAGGGTAAGATACAACAAAAGTTTTCTGCACATAAGAAAGATCATGAGTTCTTTAATGATAATTCTGATTGTCCTACGTGTGGTCAATCTATCACTGAAGAATTGAAGGATAATAAACTTTCTGCTATAATGGAATCTATTAAGGAACTTCAAACTGGATTTGAAGAAATAGATATTGCTATTAAGTTATCAGAAGAAAGTGATTCTGTTTATCGTAACCTGGATCGATTAATATCAGAATCTAATTCTTCTATTACTAGTCTTCAAAGACAAGTGCAGGAGTTTTTAGAAGATATAGAGAAGTTACAAACTGAAAAGAATGATACTGTAGAGGCAGAGCAGAAATTAATTAGTCTTGAGAATGAGTATCAGGGACTAAAGAAATTAATTTCTGCCATGAAGGAAGAGAGGAATACTCTTCTTGCTGCTACATTATTACTGAAAGATAACGGTATTAAGACAAGAATTATTAAGCGTTATCTTCCTGTGATGAATAAACTTATTAATCAACACCTACAAAATTTAGAATTTTATGTCAATTTCAACCTCGACGAGAACTTTGAAGAAACTATCAAGTCCAGATATAGAGATTCCTTCTCTTATGAATCTTTCAGCGAGGGAGAAAAGGCTAGGATTGATATCGCTTTGTTGCTTACTTGGCGTTCTATCGCTAAACTTAAAAATAGCGTCGATAGTAATATACTCATCCTCGATGAGATCTTTGACGGGTCTCTAGATCAGGGTGGTACAAGTGAACTAGGATGGATTCTACGTAACTTTGATGATAACACAAATATATTTGTCATAAGTCATAAGGAAACCCTTGAAGGTAAGTTTTATAGGACCCTGTATGTTGATAAGGTTAAGAATTATAGTGTTATGAGGGAGTCAGTTCTACAAGTGGACTAGAACCGTTGCGAACTTGTATAAACTATGATAGTATATACAAAATGGATAAATTATTATGGCGCAGTGGACATTTACATGCATAGATGACGATAACTGTAAAACTACTATGGAGTTTGAAGGTATCTTTTTACCACATGTAGTTGAAAAGATGGAAGAGTTCTTAAAAGGAACAGGATTTTTCTTTGATCAGTTGGAGTTTACACAACTTGATGATAATGATCGTCTTTCTATTGAGGACATTAATGTACAATTAGCACAAGCAGCAGATGACGATACACCAGGAGATCCTTCATACTAAAATGACTTTATCTGGAACAGCAGTTACAGAGCATGAATACATGGGTCATATTGTTAGGTTGAAAGATGGTCGGTCGGTTAAGATTATTGGTGATACTGGTGATCCTTCTAGTCCTAGACATCAAATTGTAATGGTGGACCTTGACGGAAACGTCTTTGAGTGCTATCATAATGAGATTGAATACGTATGGCATGTTGATTAACATTTATGAAGTATAATGAAAAGGAGATCTTGAGAGAGGTTTCTGATTATATTAGTCAGACTTATAGGGGTCACTACAGTCGAAGTGGGGTTCAAACTTTGGACCTTATTGATTCTGTTGGTGACGCAGAGGCATTCTGTAGGTCTAATATTTTGAAATATGCCTCAAGGTATGACAGGAAGGGTAATGCACGTAAGGATATTCTTAAGATTATTCACTATGCTGTATTGCTTTGCCATTTTAATGATAAGATGGCAGCAGCACAAGCTGCTGATACTGGAGACACCGCATTCACCGTAGATTATGACAAATGAGTAAAGTTGTACTATCAAGACAAACACAAGAGATACTAAAAAACTTTAAGACTATTAATGATTCTATTTTGATTCGTTCTGGTAGTGTATTGAAGACTATTAGTGTTGGTGAAAATGCTATTGCAGAATATAACTGCGAGGAAGTATTTCCACAGACGTTTGGAATTTATGATCTTGGAGTTCTTTTAAGTGGATTGTCATTGTTTGATAATCCTGTAATTGATTTTACCAATGAGTCTTATATGACTATCCTTGGTCCAAACTCCAAAGTCAAATATTATTTCTCAAATCCAGAGATTACTATTAAGGCAGCACCAGAAAAGGAAGTTAAATTCCCAGGTGCTGATATGTCATTCACCTTTACCCATGAACAATTGGGTAAGATTAATGATGCTTCTAAAGTTTTTACTTTACCAGACCTAGAGTTTGAAGTTAAAGATAATAATCCAGATGCAGTTCATATTAATGTCTGTGATAAAGAGGATGACACTTGTAATGTTTACAGTGTTATCTTACCAGGACAGTCTACTAGACCATTTAGGTGTTCTATGAAGATGGAGAATGTCAAATTGCATCATGGTGATTATGACATTTGTATTTCTGATCAGTTGATTACAGAATGGACACATAAACGTCTTCCACTTAAATATTATATTGCACTGGAGCCTCAATAGATGGAGAAAAGAAAGTTCTTGTGGGTTGAAGAGTATCGTCCTCAAACTGTTCAGGAATGTATTCTTCCATCTTCCATCAGTGAAACTTTTGCAGGTTTTGTTGAGCAAGGGGAAATACCAAATCTAATGCTGTGTGGTTCTGCTGGAGTAGGAAAGACTACTGTTGCAAAAGCACTATGTGATCAGGTTGGTGCTTCGTATATTGTTGTTAATGGATCTGATGAAGGTAGGTTTCTTGATACTGTAAGGAATAGGATACGTAAGTTTGCATCTACTGTATCATTGACTAATACTAAATCCACCAAGGTGGTTATTATTGATGAAGCAGATAATACTACTACTGATGTACAGTTATCTTTAAGGACTAATATTGAGGAGTTTTATGAGAACTGTAGGTTTATCTTTACATGTAATTTTCCTAATAAAATTGTTGAACCTCTACATTCTAGATGTACAGTAGTTGATTTTAGGATTAGGACAGGTGATAAACCAAAGATGCAGGCAGCATTCTATAACAGATTGCAGACCATTCTTAATGAAAATGAAATTAAGTTTGATCATGCTATTCTTTTAAAACTTATTTCTAGGTATTATCCTGACTGGCGTAGGTTGATCAACGAAGTACAGAGACATTCTGTCAATGGACATATTGATTCTTCTATCTTGGTTGATATTTCTGACATTCAGTTGGATGATCTTATGAAAGCATTGAAGGCGAAGGAGTTTACTGTTGTAAAGAAGTGGGTTGTAGATAATATGACCAACGATCCTTACGTAGTTATAAGGAAGATTTATAATTCTTTATATGAAACTTTAAAGAAACTATCTATCCCTGAAGCAGTATTAATACTAGCTAAATATCAGGCATTGATCGATCAGGTTGCTGATCAAGAGATAAATATGCTTGCATGTCTCACCGAGATTATGATGAGTTGTGAATTTAAATAAGAGGATTTAATGGAAAGAGATACAAGATTGGTCCGAGTTTCCAGTGGTGAAGATGTTATTTGTAATGTCGTTAGCATTGAAGAGGATTATATAACGGTTCAAGACCCTATTGTTGCTGTACCTGCAGGTGAAGGGAAGATTGGATTTGCTCCATGGTCACCATTACTTGAGGAGAAACAAGACCTATCAATACAGATGAGTCATGTTCTTTATATTGCCAAACCTAATCCTAATATTACAGAACAATACGAGGCATTATTTTCTGTGGTGATTACCCCACCAAAGAATGGTTTGATTTACTAATGGTAAAACCAACTCCTGACCTAGTTCAGGAAGCAAATGAAGCATTATATTCTGCTACAATGAATATACCAGCAGCAGCTGCTCATTGTGGAATGACAATGAAACAAATGAAGTACACCTTTAGAGAATATTTAAAATACAATGGCCCGAACTATCAAATCACTGAAGACTCCGTTACGTTACCCAGGAGGGAAGAGCAAAGCAGTAAGCAAACTATTGCCGTACCTCCCAGACCTTTCTCAGGTAAGAGAGTATCGTGAGTTATTTCTTGGAGGAGGTTCTGTAGCACTAGAAGTTGCTAAACGTTACCCACATCTTAAGATTTGGGTTAACGATTTGTATCCTGCTTTGGTTAATTTCTGGCAGATTCTTCAAACAAATCCAGAAGGATTGCATAGTCAGTTGATGTTTTATAAGAATCAGTATCCAGATCCTACTGCAGCACAGAAGAAAGATAAAGATTTTGTTTATCCAGCGAAAGCGTTGTTTGATCAACTAAAGCATGATCTTGATTCACAACAGATGCCTAGTTGTTTTCATAGGGCTGTTGCTTTTTATATTGTAAACAAGTGTTCTTTTTCTGGACTCACTGAAGCATCATCATTTTCTAAACAGGCATCTATATCTAATTGGTCAGTTAAAGGTATGGAAAGATTACCAGAGTATGCAAATATTATAAAGGATTGGAGATTTTCAAGTCATAATTATGCAGAACATCTGATTAATGATCCTGATGTATTCATTTATCTTGATCCTCCATATGATATTGAGGACAATCTTTATGGCAAGAGAGGGTCATATCACAGGGATTTTGATCATGATGAGTTTGCTAACAGATGTAACACCTGTCAAGCAAAATTACTCATCTCTTATAACGATGCTCAATTGGTCAAGGATAGGTTTAGGGATCCCACCAAGTGGACAGTTGACAATTATGCACACACTTACACCATGAGGTCCACAGGGGAGTATAATAAGGAACAAGCAACCAGGGACGAACTCGTTATTTTTAATTATGAAGTGTGAAGTAAAACTTTACGTAGCAGGCAAGGTCTTTAGTGAATTTGTCGAAGCACGTAACTACCAGGAAGCAAGGGAAACTGCTCTTGCCAGAAATCCACATGCTACGGTAATGGGAGTTAACGCTAAATTCGGTAAGGATGGATGATCACACAACTGAAGAATCCACAATCAAATATGTATTGTGATTTTAAACGTGCGGTAAAAGGAGGTGATTTCAATTGGAATTATATTTCACCTTCATATGAAGGAGCAACTCCAGGAATGCTTTCCCATACATTCATCAAACGACCAGGAGATATAAAATATCCAGTTTGTGAAGGTGTTGGTGTTAATTTCGCACATGATGTAGTAACAGAAATACTAGAATCTAATGATATAATATTAAATTGTATCTACAGGATTAATATTAATATGGTTTTTCCACAAGCAGGTAAACAACAGACACCTGTACATAGAGATCATCCATTTCCTCATCATATTATGATTGTATATTTTTCTAATGGAGGGAAGACAATCATTGAGAATGATGAACATGATCCTAAAGAAGATGATGTTATTATATTTCCTGGTGTACCACATTGCCATGAATTACCAAAGGATGATATGAGAATAGTATTAGTAGCAACATATCTTTCAGGGTATGATGATACCAAAGGTAGTGTTATAGATGAAAGGTAATCGTAAGCAACGTAGGAATGAGGAACTTAAGGATATATTGTATAGTATAAATCAATCCAAACAGAATCTTTATGATGATGATATGGATAGGATCAGGGATTATCCTACCTGGATTATCAATAGAATATTATCAGGACATTTAGATAGCATTTTATATGCTAACGAAATGAATAGGTATTGCGATATTGATAAGAAGATGCAATACGATTTTTACCTAAATAGTTTGAAGCCAAGGAAGCGATCTTCTCCTTGGATCAAGAGGGATTCTCTTGCACACCTTGAATTGGTGAAAGAATATTATGGATATTGTCATAATAAAGCTATCGCCGCCTTGAGGATTCTAACAAAATCCCAACTTGATACAATCAAATTACTATTAGATAAAGGCGGATAAAGATGACTACTGAAATTGAAATTGATTGGCAGCCATCGGATATGGTGGAGGTCAGTCTCTCGGAACCAGACGATTTTCTTAAGGTACGTGAAACATTGACACGCATAGGTGTTGCTTCACGTAAAGAGCGTAAGTTGTATCAATCATGCCATATTTTGCATAAGCAAGGTAGGTATTATATTGTTCACTTCAAAGAATTATTTGCATTAGATGGTAAGAAAACAAATCTTACTGTCAATGATGTTCAACGTCGTAATAGAATAGCACAACTTCTTTCTGATTGGGGCCTAGTGTCAGTTGTTGATGCCAAATCAATTGAGGATATTGCACCTTTGAATCAAATTAAGGTGTTGTCCTTTAAAGATAAAGATGAATGGACACTTGAAAGTAAATATAATATTGGACGTAAAAAACTACGGTATAATTATGACTGAAATTTCATTAGACGCTAGTCAGGAGACTAGACTGACAGTAATGGCTTTAAAAATAGAGAGATTAGAAGAGAAACAAGATGAGTTACGTGAGCGACTTAAAGCAGTAGAGAAATGGGTGATAGGTGCTGCAGCAGTGTTAGCTGCTGGGGTTACTGTCGTTGGATTTGCTACTAATATTAGTAAAGCATACCTGTGAGTTACTGAACGGTGGGAGTAACCGTACCCTAAAAAAAGTAGTTTGTTTAATAAATAATGGTGGATGCCTAACGGATCCATACAAACAAACTCGCTTAATAGGAGCTAGAATAATGACCAAAACTATGGTAACATTTCCATGGGATTCATATTCCCCTTTCAATATTGGCATGGATGATATTTTTCATCGTTTAGAATCAATGAGTTCACGACCTACCAGTGTTAATTACCCACCATATAATCTCATCAAGCACGATAATACAAATTTTGAAATCGAAATTGCTCTCGCAGGTTTCAGTAGGGATGAGATTGAAGTAGAGACAGAGACAAACGTACTTAAGGTCGCATCTAAAGAGAAGACAGGTGCAAAGGAACAGGTAACATATCTTCATAATGGATTATCTAAACGTGCATTTACCAACACATGGCAGTTGGGGGATGATGTTAAGGTATCTAACGTTTCCTTTACGGATGGTCTATTGAGTGTTAGACTAGAAAAAATTATTCCAGACCATCAACGTAAGATTTCTTATGATATCAGTGAGGCACTTCCACCTCAACACACGTATAAAAAGGTCTTGTTGACAGAATAAATAGAGCATGATACAATATATGAAACCGAGGCGACTATGGCTATAGCGATTGTTGTTCTCCAGACTGGAGAACGAGTGATCACGGACCTGCAAGAGGTCCGTGAAGAGAATAAAGAGGATGGCAAACCAATATGTCTGATGTTTGTACGTCCATATAATTTAAATGTAGAATCAACTGATCAAGCAGTTGTTAATCAGGAAGTTCAGGTACGGTTTAGTAAGTGGCTTCCTTATTCTTCAGATACACAATTCAAGATTCCTTTTGTGTCAGTGATGGCAGTTGGTACTGCTGATCCTGGATTGTCCCAGGCATATGCACAGACTGTTGAACAGGCAGTTGCTGCAGAACAAGCTGCAACTAAACAGCAAGCAGTTCCTGCTGCTGCTGCAACAGGTGTTGTACCTGCTGGAACAGGGTTCCAAGGAAACCCAGAAGAACAGGGACTTACTGCAGGTGGAGTCTTTATGGATGATCCAAATTATATTCCTCAAGAAGAATATCAGGATCCTAATCAACATGATAATTCTATTCCTGGTATCCAATATCCAGAGGATGGAACCACTCCTGATGGTGGTGTAGATCCTGATTTTGAAAACCTATCTGATGAACCACATGATAAAGTTACTACGACTTGATGGCAAGTGGATTATTTCAGAAGTTGAAGAGATCCCAGGGGTTGAACTAGGTGACCCAGATTGTCTGTTAAAATCTCCTCGTGAGATAACTATTGATCTTCAAACTGATGATCGAATATTGATCAATTATCCTCCCCATTCAAAAGATGGGGAGATTGCAATCAGGTCAACTGATATTTTTGTGATAGCAGAACCTGATGATAATATCCTTAAATTATATGATGTCTAATGAAGTTTTATACCAGTGTAGAACAAGCAGGTAATGCAGTTCTGGTTCGTGGTTATGAAAATGGTAACGCTTTTAATGACAGAGTAAATTTCAATCCAACATTGTTTCTTCCTTCCTCAACTAAAGGGAAGTGGAAGACATTGGATGGAAAAAATGTTCGTGCCGTGAAGCAGGGATCCATTAGGGATGCCAAGAGTTTTATGGAAGATCATAGAGATATACCTGATTTTGATATCTGTGGTCAAACCAGGTATCTTAATCAGTATATTTTTGAAGAGTATCCTGATGAGGATATGAAGTATGATTTCAACAAGATTCGTGTCTTCACACTTGACATTGAGACTGGTGCAGAGAATGGATTCCCTGATATTGAAAGTGCTGATCAAGAGATTTTACTTATCAGTATCAAGGATTCATATTCTGGATTGATATCTGTATTTGGTACACGTGCTTATGATCATAATGCCAGGGATGGTATTGATGGTGATGTTAAGTACATGCATTTTCGTACCGAGGAAGGGATGCTTAAGGCATTTATTCATTGGTGGTCCACAAACTATCCAGATGTAATTACTGGATGGAATGTGCAGTTATTCGATATGCCTTATATCATTCGTAGGATTGGTAGGATTATCGGAGAGAAAGAATCGAGGTTGATTTCTCCTTGGAAGAACATTTATTTCAGGGAGATCTATATTAAAGGTAGGAAGAATATTGCTTATGACATTACTGGTGTCGCAGTATTAGATTATCTAGAATTATATAAAAAGTTTACGTATACTAATCAAGAATCCTATCGTTTGGATCATATTGCTTTTGTTGAGTTAGGACAAAAGAAACTAGATCACTCGGAGTATGATACGTTTAAAGAATTCTATGATAATGATTGGGAGAAGTTTGTAGAGTATAATATTCATGACGTTCGTCTGGTTGATCAACTAGATGACAAGATGAAACTCTTGGAACTTGCTATTACCATGGCATATGATGCCAAGGTTAATTTTGAGGATGTATATTCACAGGTTAGAATGTGGGATAACATCATATATGTTTATCTTGCACGTCAGAATATAGCAATTCCTCCTAAAAAACCAGCAGAGAAAAACAGTCAGTATGTAGGAGCATATGTCAAAGAACCTATCCCAGGTATTTACGATTGGGTCGTTAGTTTCGACCTTAATAGTCTGTATCCTCATCTCATCATGCAGTATAATCTCTCGCCAGAGACCTTACTCCCAAGAAAACGCCCCAGTGCATCGATTGAACGGTTACTTTATAAACAGGAACCGCTAGATGACTTAAGAGGGTGTACTGTATGTGCTAACGGTACTTTGTATGACACTACATTTCAGGGTTTTCTTCCTAAACTTATGGAG
>PVBE011989683.1_pt1 | contig 11242 bp, 9 predicted proteins | sample 1631181 | NCBI WGS metagenome assembly PVBE01 (sample SAMN08397723, study PRJNA350692) | Marine metagenome, whole genome shotgun sequencing project. | isolation source: water | place: Pacific Ocean | collected 2012-04 | reverse complement strand
CTCCTTTGTTGCCAAGCACTCGCATCCGTGAGGGTAGGGGTTATCCCCCTCAAAAGAAGGCGATTGGTGTAGTGCCTGCACATGATCGCTAGGAGTATGCGGCTGCGCGCGCCATCAAGCACCGCCAACCACATTGTGCAACCCGATATCTTCGTGTTATCAAGCGGCCCTCCCGTTGGCCTGTTTTCGTTGCCTCATGAGCCTTACCAATCTATGCTGGCTACTCCCATATTGCTACGCCACCACCACCACGCGGGTCCGGACCGGCTGAGAACTTTCCCGCGTCATCGACGAAAATCGACTGTACATTCGCAAAGGCCAGAGAGGTTTCATAGCTGTATACGCTCCGGCTTACATGATAATTCATGTCCTCCAGCCCGCGACACACGTGCGGACTGATTGTAGCCTCGACATATATCGTATCACCTTGACAATGGAAACGGGGGGCGAATGCGGCCTCCGGCGCGCTCAATTTGTGATCAATGATATTTAGGACACACTGCACTACCGCGCTCGTGATACGCCACCCGCCAGCGCCACAGGCCACGTAGTGGGGCCGGCCATTCTTAAACACGATGATGTTGACGATACCGTTAGGTCGCCGCTTACCTGGCTCGATGGAATTTTGGTGTCCGGGAAATGGCCAGTACAGCCCCATGTGGTTGTTGTACAAGAAGCCAAGTCCGGGCGTCACCACACCGGAACAGGTCGACAGGGAGTGCGTCAGGGCCACGACCATTCCTTCAGCATCAGCAGCGACCAGGCAGGTCGTTCCACTATCGCTATGAGGCATGCTGGGGCCGGGGATCGGCTGCCCGTCCGCAATCTTTTCCGCCCAGGCCCGACAATAAGCCTTGGAAGTCAGTCGATCCACAGGTACCGTCGCGAAATCTGGATCGGCCAGGTGGTTGGCACGGTCGCGAAAGCTGAGTTTGAGCGCCTGAGAGACAACGCGGATGTACTTGGACGTGTTGTGCCCGAAGCTAGCCAGGTCGAAGTCCTCTAGAATCTTCAGGACTTGAAGTACCTGATAGCCACAGTCTGGTGGTCCGTTGGTAACTAGAGTATAGCTCCGATATGTTCCCTCCACCGGCTTCATAGTTCGTACAGAATAATCACCCAGATCTCCAGAAGTAATAAACCCACCGTTTCTCTCGAAGTCCCGAGCCATGGTTTGACCAATGGCTCCCTTATAGAAGACATCCGGCCCCTCGTTTGCAATGTACTCTAATGTGCGGGCCATATCACACTGAATCAGCGCCGTACCTGGTTCCAAGGGGCGGCCATTATGGGTGTAGATGGCAGCTGTTGCCGGCACGGTGGTCAGAATTCGGTCCACAGGGATGTTCCCGCCTGCTGCGAAGCCCGAGCCCGGATCCACGTTCCAACAGGCGTAGACGTACGGGTGAACTGCAACGCCGCCCGAGGCGTACCGGATGGCTGGCTCCAGTACATCCGCCCAGCACACTTTGCTGCTGCCCCACCGGGTGAATCCTGCGTGAAAACCGCGTAGATTCGCGGGCACAGTGACAGACTTGTAGCCCCGCAAGGGAAGGTCGTCTTGGAACTGAAACGCGTCCCATCCCAACCGGCGGATCACGTCGTCCTGGAACACGGCGGGATGGGCCCCAGACCCGACCGTACCGGAGAATTGGACCGCCTCAGTCTGCCGAGTTCGAGGGTCGAATACGAGCATACTGCCGAAGCCACCCAACCCACCCATTAGAGGATCCACAACGCCTTGAGCGAACGCGGCGGAAATGGCTGCATCCATCGCATTGCCACCGCGACGGAGTATTTCCCAGCCAGCCTCAACAGCCCGTGGCTGCGACGCGATTAGCAAACTACTAAATTTGTGCCTCCATACTCGCACCGAGGCGTTCCATTACCACCTGCCACGGAAGAACTTGGGCATAAAGATCCTTGATCAGCTGCAGCGACCACTCATGTTGAGCCTGTACCATCGCAGCGCAGCAATCCGAAACAACTAGCACGCGGTAGCCTAGGTCTGACGCATCACGGACAGCTGACTCGACGCAATAGGGAGTTGCGACACCGACGACCATCAGACTCGTGATGCCCATGTTGCGGAGAATCTGATCGATCGCCGTACTATTGAAGACACTGGATGATGATTTCCGCAGGACGATCTCCCCGGGCTGTGGTGAGATCTCGTCGAGAACCTCGGCCTCGCGTGAGTCTGGCGGAACGCTGTTGTCCAACAAGCGATAACAGAGTGAGATGTCACGGCAATCTGGTGTGAGCGACGAGATGACGGTGTATATCACTTCGATATTTCGCGTCCGGCAGGCGTCTGCCAGGGCCCGGATACGGGAAAGCATGTCTTGGACTGCCGCAAAGTAGCCAGAAAACTGGTCAAAGACGCCTCGCTCCCTCGCAAGCTGACCAAAACCATAGTCCGGGTGCGCGTCGAAGTACTGCAAATCTACCACCAACAGCGCGGTCCGAGGGGGGTCAAGCGGTACATCGGGAAAGGGGGCACGAATCAGTCGGTGGGGGTTTTGCACTGATATCTCCAGATAGTTCTCATATTGTCTACAAATCGCCAACAAAATTAGATTCGTGCATCAGTGACGGATTTTCCCTCTTTGAGGACGAGCCGGACGTTACGCGCCTCGCCAATGTCATCCAGAGCCGCTGGCTCCATGAGCACTATGTCGGCCAACTTGCCCGGCTCTAGAGTACCCAATCGGTCTGCGAGGCCGGCTATCTCTGCGGAGACACGCGTCGCTGCCTCCAGACATTGCTGGGGTGTGATGCTGGTGGCTGCATGGAGAAGCTCCATCTCCTGCACCACCTCGCCCAGAGAGTCCGTCCCGATCCCGATCTTCACACCGGCCTCCCATGCCGCCTTAACAGCGGTCTTGTGCGGACCAAGCACCCTCTCTGTGATCTCAGCGCCTAGCTCAGTCGAAGTAACTTGCTGTGGGACGTGGCTCAAACCAGACATCGTCGGCACCAGACTGACCCTCTGCGCGACCATCATGTGGATCGCCTCTTCGTCCAGAAACACGCCATGCTCGACACTATCGATGCCAGCACGAACGACGTTTTTGATCCCACTTGTGGCGTAGGCATGGGCAGCACAGGGCCGGTGGAACTTGTGCGCTTCGAAGATGCCGGCCTCGAGCTCGTCGAGATTAAGCTCCGGGATGTCAGGGTCCTCATCCGGAAAAGCAACGAGGCCGCCAGAGGCCATGAATTTTACGAGATCTGCGCCAGCCTTGATTTGTTCACGCACAGCCTTGCGCACTTCGTTGGGGCCGTCCGCCTCATGAGAATACTGATGAGCGTGGCCGCCCGTCATGCAGATCGGTTTGCCGGACGCAAGGACCCGTGGCCCAGTGATCAAACCTTCGTTGATGGCGCGTCTCAGGATGATGTCTGTGTTGCCCGGTATCCCGAAGTTCCTGATTGTCGTGACCCCACTCTGTACCTCGTCGAGGGCATTTCGAGCAGAGTGGAGCATCAGATACTCGAATGGCTGAGCCATAAGTTTCGCTCCTTGCTCTCGGAAGGAGACGCCGGGCTGCAGTCTACGCAGAATCTTACGCGAGATATGCTCATGCAGGTTAAACATCCCCGGTGTGATGAGGGCGCCTTCGGCGTCGATCACCTCCGCGCCCGGCGGAGCGGAGACTTGGCGTTCCACGCCGACCGATGCAATGCGGTCAGCCTCGATCAACACCGCGCCCCCGTTGAGTGGCTCGCGGCCGGTCCCATCTAATAGCAGGCCACCTCGAATTAGTATGGTCATCTCTGTCATCCTCCAATATCTACCAATCAGCATTGGTGACCAATCGCTCGATTGGCCTGTTAGAAAACATAGTTTACTACACTGAACGGTGCGGTGCAATCGAAGCGCATGATCCTACTGTGTGGGTAGAGGCTCTAAGAAAGCTGGATCGTCGGATCAAGGACGTCGCGTAGCCAGTCACCGATGACGTGTACACCGAGACTTGTAGCGGCGATGGCGAGGCCAGGCAAAGTCGCAACCCACCAGGCGGTGCCTAGGTAGTCGCGCCCGTCGGCTACCATGCCACCCCAGGACGGTGTGGGTGGCTGGATGCCGACGCCCAGGAACGAGAGCGACGATTCGGCGATGATCATCCGCGCAACCTGAAACGTTGCCAGCACCAGCCACGCGCCGAACACATTGGGCAGCAAGTGCCGCATCATGATTCTGGACGCGCTGCTGCCGACGACATGTGCCGCGAGCACAAAGTCGGAGTTGCGAAGCGACAGCACCTGACCCCGCGTCACCCGGGCATAGAACACCCAACCGGTCACCGTGAGGACCATGACGATGTTCGTGAGCCCACCACCGAGTACCACCGCGACCGTGATAGCCAGTACCAGGAAGGGAACTCCGAGCTGGATATCCACCAGCCGCATGACGAGATTATCGACCCAGCCGCCATAGTAACCTGCGAGTAATCCAGCACCCATGCCGATTGCCCCTTGCAGGATTACCGCCGAGAAGCCCACAATGAGTGAAACTCGTGCACCATAAATGAGCCGAGACAATACGTCGCGTCCAAGGGGGTCAGTTCCGAGTGGATGCTGTACCATTGCGCCGGCGAACCCAAATGGTGGCGTGTTACGGCGTGAGAGCTCCTGAGCGATTGGATCGTGTGGCGAAACCCAAGGAGCGCCCACCGCACAGAAGATCACTCCGAAGACAATCAAGAAGCTCACCAGCACAGACCTCCGACGATTCAGCATGTGCCATAGGACCGCGCGCATTCGTTCGCTGGGTGCGGTCTCGACGGCAATAGGCACCGCTGGACGGCCTAGGCTCTCACGTTTCCTACGTGACTCTGCTCTACCTTCCATACTTGATCCTCGGGTCTAGATACAGGTAGCTGAGATCGACCAGTAAGTTAATAGACACGACCACCATCGAGATCAGGAGCACGTAAGCCTGCAAAACCGGGAAGTCACGCCCATAGATGGCACGGATTGCCAGCAGGCCCATGCCCGGGTAGTTAAAGACCGTCTCAATGATTATCGCCCCGCCAAATAGGGTGCCCACTTGGAGTCCGATCATGGTTACTACAGGAATGGCCACGTTTTTCAGCACATGACCCACGATAACCATACGTTCCTGCATCCCCTTGGCCCTGGCAGTACGAACATAATCTTTGTTGAGCGTATCTAACAGGCTGGAACGGACGAGGCGTGAGACCATCGATGCCATCCAGGCCCCGAGGGTCACGGCAGGCAGCACTAGATGCTCCGGTCCTCCACGCCCCAAGGACGGCAGCCAGCCCAAACTGACGCTGAAGATAAGGATGAACACGATACCGAGCCAGAATGGCGGCGTGGCTTGTCCGGCCAGAGCTACGACTAGTCCAATGCGATCCCAAACAGAATCCTTCTTCAATGCGGAGACAACGCCGACTGGCAAGGCGATGACCAACCCAAACAGCATTGATGCTCCAACGAGCTCCATCGTTGCCGGAAGGCGCCCGAGGACGAGCACCAGCGCCGGCTGGCTTTGCCGAAATGACATCCCGAGATCCCCTCGTAAGAGATCCATCAAGTACGAGACATACTGCTCAGGTATCGGCCGGTCGAGGCCTAAGTTTCGCCGAACTCGGGCGACGTCCTCGGGGGTGGCATCTGGGGCAACGAGCAGCACCGCGGGGTCTCCCGCCATCCTGCTCAAAACAAAGACAATCGTCACGACGCCGATGACGACGAGCAATGAGTGCATGATACGGCGGACCAAATAACGGGCCATAATCCGCTACGTTGTTTGGAGGGAGGCAAGTGAAACCCCGGCTAACCTAAGCCGGGGTTTCACTGCATCGCCCTCTCGAACCTACTCGACCTCTACCGGGTGGAGCCAGAGGGCTTCATCGGAGCGAGGTGCCCAGTTCTTTACCCGGGTGTTCACCCCGTAGATGTCGTCCGCAGCAAACATGAAAAGCCAAGGGGCGTCTTCCTTGATCACTGGAGTGACCTTCTGATAAGCCGCGATACGCGCATCCAGGTCGAAACTCATCCCCTCTTCTATCAGGGCATCAAGTTCGGGCGTGTTGTAGTAGAGTGCCCGCCGTGGGGAATGGAAGTGGCTACTCATCAGGACATCCATATCTAGCCAGACACCGCCAAAGCTAAAGCAGTACATTCCACGGATCTCCTGATCCAACCACCGCCTGACGAAACCGCCGAATTCCTCAAGATTGACGTCAGCCTTGATGCCAACCTTCGCCAGTTCCCCGGCCACTGCCTGAGTTATCTCCTGGTCATTTGGCGTGTTGCCGGATGTCGCACACTCTATCGTGAACTCCAGACCTTCACCGCCAGGATAGCCGGCTTCCGCAAGAAGTTCTTTAGCCTTTTCGGGGTCGTAAGGGTACGGCTCTACGCTTGTATCTACCCCGAAGTACATTTCCGGTGCGAGCAAGGTGCGCTTGCCATAACCGCCAAGGACGTTCTCCAAAATGCTCTCGACGTCAACCGCATAGTTGATCGCCTGACGCAGCGTGACGTCATCGAACGGGGGGTGGAAGGTGTCAAAACCGTAAAAGACGACACGGCCGCCACTTATGGTTAGCACATCGAGGTTTGACTCAGCCTTGATCGCATTGATCTCCTGAATTGGGACCTTGTTGACAATGTCCACATCCCCTGTCTTCAGTGCTGACATTCGGGTCGTAACCTCCGGGATGGGCTTAAACACCAAACGGTCGACCTGGGGTGGTCCTTCCCAGTAGTCCGGGTTGGCCTCCATTACAAGACGCTCATCCTTGACCCACTCGATGAATTTGAAGGGGCCGGACCCAACAGGATTTAGACCAAAGGATTCTGCGCCGACTTCTTCAAAGACTTTCTTGGGGATAATGTAGCCAGATGTCAAACGAACCGGCAATACGGGATCGGGTTCCAATGTGATTATTCGGATGGTTAGCGGATCTACGACCTCGACCCTGTCGATGGTCTTCACGAATCCCGTCACGTGGAGACTGAGTTCAGCGTCAGTCATTCTGTCGTAATTCCACTTGATGTCCTCGGCGGTAAGCTCTGAACCGTCATGGAACTTGACCCCTTCACGGAGCTTGAATTCCCAGGTGACTGGGTCAACGTTCTCCCAAGACAGTGCCAGGTCTCCCTCGAGCTCGAGCTTCTCATCATTTGACCGTCGGACCAAGGTGTTGAACATATGGCGGTGGTAATTGGTTACCAGAGTCGCGATGTCGCCATGCGGGTCCAGAGTACGTGCTTCAAGGTCTTGGCCGATGGTCAGAACCTGTGGTTCAGCGGCTGGGCCAGCCGCTGAACCACAGGCGGTCAGAGCCAGCACCAGAACCGTCGCGATAATTGTTGGGACCAGATACTTGTTCATGATTTTTCCCTCCTTGGGAACACTAGTTTTTGTATGCAATCGCAGATCTAACCAGCTCCTTATAGTGTGTTTGTCAATGGTAAAGCCCTCCTTGTCGATGAGAAACCGTTGACGGCCCCCAATGCCCTTCAGAAATCTGATGGCTTATTCACCCTACTCCGGTCTCCACTGTCAATCTCGACGGAGTAGGGTGACCAACCGCTCCTCTGGAAAGAGGTAGGTTCCGTGTTGATATCGGGATCTGGGTATCCCGCTCAAAAAGGACTCCTCCCCTAATCACACCGACGACGTTTCGCACTGCACGGATGTCGTGGAGGGGATTCTCGTTGAGGATGACCATGTCCGCCAACTTGCCGGGCTCTATCGTCCCGGTGTCAGAGTTGATGTCACACACCACCGCAGCATCCCGAGTGGCCGTCGCCAGGGCCTCGGCGGGCGAGAGGCCAAAATCGACCATGGTTTCCAGCTCCTCAGCCATGAGGCCGGCACTATCCGTACCAGCAGCAATCAAGAGACCGGCATCTGCGGCCCGCAGAAAGGCGTCACGGTGTGCAGCTAAGACCTCGCGTTCCATGTAGTCTACCAAGTCTAGATCGCCTGCAACGCGCATCTGGCGAACGACGTTGATTGGGACGTTCAGAGTTGGCACAAAGTGCGTGCCTTGTTTACGCATCACCCGGACAGTGTCATCATCGAGAAAGAAGCCGTGCTCGATCGAGTCGACACCGGCCTCAACTGCATTGCGGACCGCTAGCGTTGCCTGAGCATGCGCGGCCACCCGCCGGCCAGCCTTGTGTGCCTCTTCTACGCCAGCCTGGAGTTCTTCCACGGTAAATTGCTCCTGACCCGGGTTCTCGCTCGGAAGGGATGTCAACCCTCCAGAGGCCATTAGCTTGATACAGTCGGCACCGGCGTGAAGCTGCTCGCGCACAGCCTTGCGCACCTCGTCTGGACCGTCCGCCTGACGGGAGACCATGTAGAAATGACCTCCGGTCATCGTCACCGCCTCGCCGGCGGCCAGAATCCGCGGCCCCAGCACTAGACCGTCAACGATGGCGTTCCGAAGTTGGATCGCCATTCCTCGCCGCGATCCGAGGTCACAGATTGTCGTAACACCTTGATGTAACTCCTGGAGCACATTAAATGCACTTTCCAATACCAGGTACAGGTCAGGCTTGTTGAAGATCTTCTGTCGCGAGTCTGCCAGCGGTAAGCCGGCTCGAACATTACGGACTGCCTTGTTGAAAACATGGTCGTGGCAGTTTATCAGTCCAGGGATCAGCCATTTTCCCGTAAGGTCCAGAACAGGCCCAGTATCCGGGACTGGTAGCGCTTCCTCTCTACTTCCAACGGCGCCAATTCGCCCGTTCTGCACCACCACGGTCGCGTCCACAACTGAGTGGCCACCGTCACCGCCTACTATGACGGCATTATGTAAGACGAGTGACCCCATTTGTTTACGCTTTGGCCAGGGGTCATTTGGAGAGCCCGTTTCATCCATATTAGGTTCTTATGGTTTGCTATCGCCTTGTCGGATTACCCCCCCCCCCGTGTTTTCAATTTCCACTGTGCATTGCAGTCATTACTGGACAACCCGTAGCTTTCAGGGCCCGAAACAGCCGATTCGTCCTAGTTAGTATAATCTACCTTGTTTCATATGGCAAGTAGGAAATTGGGTATGGTGGAGCAAGGGACTCCCGTGGACTACAACACAGAGCTTTCAGCACATGTTTCACGGAAAATGGATAAGCACTTGCCTAAGAGCCGCTGGCAATCAGATAGCCTGTTTGATGGGCATGGCGTATTGGAAGCTGAGCCGATCCACCACTATGCTTATTTGGAACAGTAGTATTATATAACTTACCTGGCTCAGGCCAATCTAACGGAGTATAATGAATTCTTGCTCAACCATAATTCTTGAGGCGAGCGAGTCTTGCTCATGGACTGGTCTTCTCCAGCAGTTGTGGAATTAGATCTAAGAGGTTTGCACTGACATCGTGTCTCTACTGGAAGTGAAAGAACTCAAGACGATATTCTCTACCCCAGATGGTGTAGTCAATGCCGTCAATGGGATTTCGTACTCGTTGCAGGCAGGGGAAGCTCTTGGTATTGTCGGTGAGAGCGGATGCGGCAAGAGTGTGAGCGTGCTTTCCATCATGCGTGTAATTCCGGACCCACCGGGCAGGATTGTTGGCGGCGAGGTCTTGTTTAATGGCCGTGATCTGCTCAAGATGAGCCTCCGCGACCTTCGGGGCGTGCGCGGCAACAAGATTGCCATGATATTCCAGGATCCATTGAGCTCGCTCAACCCTGTCCTGACCATAGGGCGACAAATTAGCGAGACGGTGTTGCTTCACACAGACATGGATGAGAAGCAAGCTCGCCAACGCACTGTGGATTTGCTCAATATGGTGGGCTTACCCGAGGCCGAGAACCGATTGAACGAGTATCCTCACCAGCTCTCTGGCGGCATGCGCCAGCGCGTCATGATCGCGATGGCCCTCTCATGTGACCCCCAGATTCTCATTGCAGATGAGCCTACAACTGCGCTGGATGTCACCATACAAGCTCAGATTGTTGATCTGGTCAAGCGTTTGCAAGACCAACTTGGCATGGCGATCATTTGGATAACCCATGACTTGGGGGTCGTGGCAGGTTTTGTCGATAAAGTTCTTGTAATGTATGCTGGCCATATCGTCGAAGCTGCCCCGTTGAAAGAGTTTTACGCCAACCCACGTCACCCCTATAGCATCGGCCTACTTGGATCGCTGCCGCGGTTGGACGCTAAGACTCAGGAGAAACTCGTCTCCATTGAGGGTATGCCTCCGGACCTATTCGATATGCCTGACTGCTGCCCATTTGTTGCTAGGTGTCCGTACGCTATCGATAGGTGCATGCATGAGAATCCGTTATTGAGGCAGTTTGGCCCTAACCGCCAACTTGCCTGCTGGGTGGACGTGCCTAAAGACATAACATGGTGTCAGACAACAAAGCCTTACTCCAAGTCAAGAACCTAAAGAAGTATTTCCCTGTCACCCGTGGAGTCATCTTCCAGAAGCAAGTTGGGTCCGTGAAGGCTGTAGACGGCATTTCGTTTGAGGTGTTCAAGGGAGAAACTTTGGGCCTAGTAGGGGAGAGTGGCTGTGGCAAGTCGACCACTGGGCGCACCATCTTGCAGGTCTACCGTCCCACTTCAGGTGATGTCATTTTTGATGATGTCGATCTGGTAGCTCAAAAAGGGAATGCACTACGGAGGATGCGCCGTCGCGTGCAGATGATCTTGCAAGATCCTTATTCTTCTCTTAATCCACGCATGACGGTGGAAAACATCATCGGCGAGCCATTGAAAGTCCACAACATTGCCAAAGGCAAAGAGTGCGGAGAACGCGTCCGGGAGCTGCTAAATGTGGTGGGCCTAAATCCTTACTTTGCGAATCGCTATCCTCATGAGTTCTCAGGAGGACAACGACAGCGTATCGCTGTAGCTAGGGCTCTGGCCCTAACCCCCGAGTTCATCGTCTGCGACGAACCTATTTCGGCCTTGGACGTGTCAATCCAAGCACAGATAGTGAACCTACTGGAGGATCTGCAGCACGAATTGGGGCTGACCTACCTCTTTATTGCTCACGATTTAAGTATGGTGCGCCACATCTCACGCCGTGTTGCAGTGATGTACCTAGGCAAGATAATGGAACTCACTGACTGTGACCAGCTCTACAACAACGCCCAACACCCTTACACGAAAGCCCTACTCTCCGCAGTTCCGATTCCCGACCCCGTGGTCGAGAACAAAAGGCGCCCCATTATCCTGAAGGGCGATGTTCCCAGCCCAGCAAATCCACCCCGGGGATGCAACTTCAATACACG
>PVBE011840219.1_pt1 | contig 11242 bp, 12 predicted proteins | sample 1631181 | NCBI WGS metagenome assembly PVBE01 (sample SAMN08397723, study PRJNA350692) | Marine metagenome, whole genome shotgun sequencing project. | isolation source: water | place: Pacific Ocean | collected 2012-04 | reverse complement strand
GTAACTATAATTTTCATTTTGTTAACGTTTTTTCCTTTCTCGTATTAGGTTGACAACGGAATATAATATTATAGAAGTCATTAGTAAAATTGTGCCGAATATTATGGTGCCAGTTCCTATAATTGCGGTACTCAGTAGAATTTGTTGGGTTTCGGTAAAATCCTGAATTGTGAGTACAGTAAAAAATAAACCGATTGCAAGAAAAATACAACCAGGTATTCCATATAGTTTTAATGGGTTTTCAATTGAGATTACTTTCAATGTGCTAAAGATTACAGACGCACCATGGGATACAGGATTGTGTGTGGAAGTATCTCCTTGGTATGAAACAACTATTGGAACCTCAGAAATTGTGAAGCCCTTTTTGTTAGCCTTTATTAGAATTTCGTTTGATACACCCATACCGTGTTCTAATGGAATAATTTCTGATAAAACATTTGAGTTGTATGCACGAAACCCACTCTGTGAATCAGTGATTGTTTTATCTAATGTTGTATTTGCTAACTTTGTTATTATTTTAATTCCTGCTTTTCTGTAAGAAGGGATTTGTTGTTGGTTTTGATCTAAAAATCTAGAACCTATCACTATGTCGGTTTCATGTTTTTTTATTGGCTCCAAAACAGTTAGGACATCTTTCGGTCTGTGTTGTCCATCTGCATCTAATGTAACTAAGACATCAACTCCAAGCTCTCTAGCTTTTAAAAAAAGTGATTTTATTCCTGCACCATAACCTAAATTTCTCTCATGGTTAACTACAATAGCACCCATTTTCTTTGCGATCATACCTGTATTATCATTTGAACCGTCATCACAAACAATAACAATATCAACAAATTTGAGTAATTCTACAATCATAGAACCAACATTTTTTTCCTCATTAAAAGCGGGAATTCCAGCAGCTATTTTCAAATAATCACACTGTATCTTTTTTCATCATCTTGTAACCATTATAATACGTCATAAGATCACCTATACTCCTTACACTGAGTAATTTTTTCATAATATATGATGGTCGTAAATAAAATTCTCTAAATGCTTTCTTTGTCCAATATTCAAGATCATTAGCAGATAATGATTCAGTTGTCAAAACTGGTGCTTGTATTCCACCTACACCTACACCACCATAAACAAATTTTTCCCATGTATCATCTAGTTGTATCAATCCTGATTTAACAGCCTCATCATACAATTTATTCCCAGGGAATGGCATGGTTATACTAAATGTTGCATATGTACAATCAAGTTTTTTAGCAAAATCAATGGTTTTTCTGATTGTTTCTGGCGTTTCATTTGGTAGCCCAATCATAAAATATCCAGCTGTTTGAATTTTTGCTTCATGTGCCCATTTAACTGCCTTCTCAGATTGTTCAAGCGTAGCATTTCCACCTTTGATTTCTTGTATAAATTCACCATGTTCAATTCCATATGACATCATTCTACAGCCAGCTTCTTTCATTGCTAAAAGTAATTCCTTATCAACAAGATCAACTCTTGTTTCCGCATCCCAAGACATCTTAAAACCTAGTTTTTTTGGATGTAAAGCATCCATGAGATCCATAGTTGCTTTTCGATTTAATGTCATAACATCATCATAAAATGTTAATTCTTCTATACCATACTCTGAATGAAGATACTGGATATGATCAACAACATATTCTGGTGATTGATTTCTAAACTTTAGACCAAAACTATTTTCTCTATTACAATAATTACAAAAGAATGGACATCCTCTTGACCACATTATACTACACCAACTCTTTCCAGTACTTTTTGGTGGATGTGGGTGATAACCATCTGGAAAATGAGGAAGTTTGTGATAAGCAGGATATGGTAATGAATCCATATTTGCAATGTACGCACGAGGTTTTGTTGGTACTATACGTCCATCTTTTCTAATGAATAAGCCTGCAATTTCATCTATAGGTTTGCCCGTTACAATTTCTTCTATTTGTTCTTCTCCTTCATCATATACAGTAATATCAAGAGCTGGACATTTTCTCATTGTAACATCTGCAAGTACAGCATGAGGTCCTCCAAGTACAGTTAAAATATTTGGATTTATTTCTTTTACAGCTGTAATAGCTTCTAATGCTGGATTTGCAAAAGGTGTAAAGGCAGTAAATCCAACTAAATCAGGATTATGTTTTTTTACCGCTTGGGTTACATCGTAAACATAATTATCTGAAAAATTTCCATCAAGTATATCTAGTACATTTACATCATTTTGTCGTTCAAGTACTCCAGCTATGGATGCAAGTCCCAATGGAGGCTGTGGATGTGGATCCTTATCTGTACCACCTTGTAATAAATTAGAACCAGTAGGCGGTCTAGTTAGAAGTATTTGTTTATATTTCATATATACTCACAGCCGATTTGTTCTTCATAACGTCTAAAAGTATTACCATCTAAAAAATTCATCATTTTTGATATTTATCGGTTTTTTCGGAAATAACAACCGCTATGGCAAAATTTTTCTCATGAGATAAAGATGCTCGAAAAGCATATTTTTTATTAATTTTTCCCTTTAGCCTTATTTGTGGTTTAGAGTTAAAATGAAAAGTTTCAATATTTAAAAATGAAATTTTCTCAGAGATGGCTTTTATGACAGATTCTTTTACAGCGAATTTCCCAGCAAAATGTGGTGATGGATTTTTGTATTTGATACAGTATTTAATTTCAGATTGTAAAAAAATTTTTTTGTAGAATTTTTTATTGGTATGATAGGGAATTTTTTTAAATTTATTGATGTCTGTTATGTCCGTACCTATACCAAGTTTTTCAATCATTTGTAATCACTAGTTTTGTACTATAACTTTAGCAATCCCATCAATTAGACACTTACTATCTTGATTGAATATTGTAGTTTTGATTGTAATAATATGTGTAGAATCACTTTTTTCAATTACTTCACCCTTTACCAGAATTTGATCTCCGATAAAACATGGAGATTGAAAGTTGATACTTTGAGAGAAATAAAGCGAATTTTTACCCGGAATTGACATTCCTACCAGCCTTGAAAAAAAAGATGCCAGTAACATTCCATGACAAATTCTTTTACCAAATTTTGTTGTTGAGGCATAATTTTCATCCATATGTAATTCATTATAGTCTCCTGAAAATTCTGCAAAATTATTAATCATAGATTCTGTAATTTCAATAGAAAATTCTTTAGTTAGTCCAATAGTAATATCATCAAATTTATAATTTGCAGATTTTTTATTCATTCAAATTTACACCGTGATTATTCAAATGTCTTTTGATGTCAGCAACAATCTGAACATCCATTGCTTCGTCGATGGTAAATTTTACATTAAATTCAGTTTCTAATTGGTAAAGTAAAACATATGAATTAAATGATGTCCAATTTGCAATTGTTTCAGGTCCAGACTGATCATTAATATCTGATTCAGGTACATCCATAATTTTTGCTATCATTGAATATAATTTATTGGTCATTATTCATTCAACAATACCAAATGTGATTGTTTTTTAGAATGTTTTTCTAAAGAGTATATCCAATAATCATTTACTTTTTTAAACCCAAAATTTGATAGAAAAGATTCAGATGGTTTATTTTTTTTAGTTGGAATAAAATTACCAATAATTCTTTTTACATTATTTTTTCTGGCTTCATTAATTATGTAATCAAGTATTCCCTCTTCTACGCCTCTACCAATTACTCTACAACTTAAAAGAAAAGTATCAATAATCCATTCTTCTTCATTATCTTTTTTGATAATGAATACAGATGTAATACCGTTATCTCCAAATTTATCTTCTACCTGTGCACAACCAACAATTTTTTTCTTATCCTGAGAGAAAGTTTTGATATCCTCTTCTTGATAACGTTTTGTTGTGAGATTAAATTGGTTGGTTTTTAAAGTGAGTTGAGATATTCTAGGAATTGTGAACTCGTCAGCTTTTTTAATATGAATTTTAATATTTAGCTGTTTAAGATATTCTTCAAAACTGGCTGAATTTTTTTCGGATTCTACTCTCTTTCGTTGCTGTGTATACATTTTTCCACGCTGCTTATCCTCTTCTGTAATATTCATAGTATCAAAATCATTTAATTCTGTTAATGTTGAAACATATAGTGAAGGATCCTTTGGTAATTCAACAGTAAGTACTTCGGGAAGAGTTTTACGTACAAAATCTCTATTAACTTGATCATCGTCCAGAAATACCATACTATCTAATCCTATATTGAGTTCTTGAGCAATGCTCTTCAAATTAGTAACCTTGTCGTTCCAATTAATCTTCAAGCAAGCAAAATGTTTTTCCCTCAGAATCATATTTGGATGCTCTTTGATTACTTGAATTGCATCCTCTAGATTATTTTTACTATTTACAGCTAAAATTATTCCACGTTCATGAAGAGCAAGTAAATACTTTTGAAATTCTATGTAAGCGTTTCCTGGGGGTTGTGGTCCTAATTTAATTTTATTAAATCCATCTTCACCCACTATACCACCCCACAAAGTATTATCAAGATCTAAAACAATACACTTCTTATTGAGACCTAAAGTTGGTTTAATATATCCTAGAAGATCATTTGCCAAAATTGGAATGTGACTTAATGATATTTTTACATCACCAAAAAAATATTGTTGAAAATCAAATACATTCTCTTCACCATGTTTTGAAACAAATCCATTAATATCATAAACATAAATTGAATTTTCATCTCTACAAATATTATTTAGTTTGTAATTTAGATCAAAAACCATTTCCTGTAAACCGTAATCTATTTTGGTCTCAAATATTCCATATGGTGAATATGTTGGAAGAATAAAATTAGAAATGACTAATTTTGAATTTGATTTTTCTTTAAAAGATTTTATTAGATTAATTAATTCATTGATTTTATTTTGTATAAATTCTCTACGTCTGTCTGCTGATAAATTATATGGATAATAAAATAAATCTCCCAAAATATTTCTGGTATCTAAAATAAGAAAACAAACATCTGGGGAAAAAGAATAAAGTTTGCTTTCACTATTTAGTATTTCTTCATTATAACGATTATAACCACCATAAAATGTATCACATCCAACTTTTAATTCTGAACATTTTACCTTGATTGTCTCATTCAAACCGTCTAATGTGAAACTTCCTAGTAAGGCAATCTTAATTTTACTCTCAAAATCTGAAGAATTGACTTTTTTTGATTCTATGATATATTCTGATAATTTTCTTTCCAAATCTCTATTTTAGTAAATATGAGGTTCAACAATAAATATTGTGTAGTATTTCTACTATTTTTTATCAGTAAGCTTTACAAACAAAAACTAGTTTGTAGTCATGATTGACATATGTCTGAAGATGATAATGCATTCCCAATAAATGAAAAAGAGGTTATGGAGTATTATGGATACTCTGGAAGCTTTGGCAGATTAAAAATTAAGACAAAATTTTTGCGTAGTTGGATTTTACACTCTCTTGCATATTCATCTCCAAGTTCAGGATTTGCGGTAAAAATGCAAAGAACTAGAGGTGTGAAAATTGGACAAAATTGTCATTTTAATCCTTACGTTCTGATTGACCTTGTATATCCAGATCTAGTTAAGATCGGTAATAATGTAACATTGGGATCTCATTCAATGATCTTTGCTCACAGTAATCCTTCGGCAAATTTGTTTTTAAAAAATGGAGAATATCCAAGAAAAGTAGAACGCGTAAACATAAAATCTGGTGCAGTGATCAATCCTGGAGCTATAGTTATTGCAGGAGTAACAATTGGTGAAAATTCTATAATTTCGCCGAGAAGCGTTGTAGTTCAAGATATACCTGATTATTGTATTGCAGTAGGAAATCCCGCAAGAGTAATAAAAAAAATAAATCGTTAAAAGGCTAAATTGAATCTTTTAGGAATTGATTTTGAAGATTGGTATCATCCAGAATTAATGAAACCATATATTTCTGGTAAAGATAAAAATCCTACAGTAATCAATGGTATCGATAAAATATTAGAATTGTTAAGAAAGAATGAAACACTTGCTACATTTTTTCTAGTTGGAGAGTTATTATTAGTCAAACCAGAACTACAAGATAAAATTTTGGATGAGGGACATGAAATTGCATTTCATACAATGTATCATACTAGATTAGATTCAGAAGGATATAAAGAGAAATTTTCAGATGAAATTAAAAACTTTGAAAAATTAACTTCTGGAAAATCAAAGGGATTTAGGGCTCCAACTTTTTCACTCAATGATACAAGCTCATGGGCAATTGATCTGTTACGTGAATGTGGATATCAGTATGATAGTAGTGTAGTTCCGGTTAAGGGTAAAATGTATGGATTGCCTAATGCTCTGATAGAACCTTACAGGATCTCGAGTTCCTCTATAGAAAATGATGATCCGGATTCTGATATGTTAGAATTTCCGTTGCTTGTGACCAAATTTTTAGGGAAAAAAATACCTGCCGGTGGAGGTTTTTATTTACGAACATTACCTATGAGAATCATAAAAAATGCAATTAGAAAGTATGAAGATCTTAACATTCCTGCCACATTCTATATACATTCATGGGAATTGACTCCTGAATTCTTCCCTAAAATACCAATGAATAAGAAAGATGAATTTGTCACCTATCATAATATAGAAAAAGCATATCCAAAAATGGATGAGATTCTAGAAAACTTTCAATTCACATCGTTTAGTAAATATTTACAAAACGAATCTAAGTGATTAAAAATTAACATATTTTGTGATATACAATTTTCTACGTTTTAGCTTATAATTACATAGTCAAACTAAATTATAGGCTGACTAACATTTTAGCACAGTAATTTGAATAAAAACAACAAGGAGTCTAAGTATCAGAAAAAATGGTTTTTTCTAGATAATGCTTATCTTTTTTTGCTCATAATTGGTGGAGTTGCATTAATTGTAAGATTGGCATTTCTACACACAGAAATTCCATTAAACTCAGATAATTTTATTTATTTTAGAAATGCAATTGATATGACTCTAGGAGAAACAGAAATTTTTTATCGTGAAAGTAATAGTGGATGGCCTGGCTTTTTATCAATTATATTTTCAACATTTCAGTCAACCAACTTTATGGATTATATGGCATTACAAAGATATGTATCCATCATACTATCTGTAATAACAATTATTCCTGTTTATCTATTGGGCAAACAGTTTTTTGCAAAACAGTATGCATTATTGGGAGCGGCTGTTTTTGTTTTAGAGCCAAGAATTATTCAAAATTCTTTATTTGGTATCACAGAGCCACTTTACATACTCACTATCGTTCTTGCACTGGTATTTTTATTAAAAAATACCAACAAATTTGCTTTCTTATCATTTGCATTAATTGGACTTGCAACTATTATACGATTTGAAGGTATAATTTTATTACCTGCGTTTTCTATAGTTTACTTTCTTTATCAAAAGGATAAGAAGAAAAAAATTCCTCTATATTTTTGTTTAATCTTAATTTTTGTAATGATTTTACTACCAACATCAGTATTAAGAATGCAGGAAAATTATGATGATGGCTTTGCTGGGAAAATTATTGGAAACATCCAACATGAAGCATACAGTGAAAAAGGAGAGTATGCTGGTATAACTTCTCTTGTTGTATCAGGTACAGAAAATTTATTCAAATTTCTTGCATTATCTATGGTTTCTTATCTGATCTTTTTTGTTCCGTTGGGTATCATATTACTAATTAAGAATAATCAAAAACGGGATAAGGCATTATTGATAATAGGATTTTCCTTGCTCATACCTGCTGTATATTCATACGCACTTGCATCTGATTCAAGATATCTTTTTGCATTATATCCGTTATTTAGTATAGCAGCCCTTTACACTATTAAAAAAATATTTGAGCGGTTTCGTAGGGAAAAAATCTTGTCTGTTATAATAATTTCAAGTTTTATTGTAATCTCCGTATACTATTTGAATCTAAAGGATATTGATGTAGAACGTGAATTAGAGGTTTATAATACAACTCGATTAATTGGTGATAAAATAGAAGGGATTTCACCTAATACAATTTTGTATACTAGTCCTGGAACAGAATATCTACACCTTGTTAAATTAACACAAAGCAAGGAATTTCCAGTAAATACTAGTGAGTACTTTCCCTCTGGACCGCTTAAAATAGGAATCAATATAGATGCAATGAATGGGTATATGGAACAAGCTAGAAATGGTGGAATAACGCATCTGGTTCTAGATGACAGAGATACAAATCCAAAATTACTTGATGATGTTTTTTACGAGAGAGAGAAATATTCATTTTTAGTCAAAGAGTTTGATTCTAATGATTATGGTTATGATTATCTAGTTAAGATTTATCGTATTGACTTCAAAGAATTTGATAGGGTAAAAATTGAGAACTAGCCGTATTTCACACTAACATTGAGTTGAGATCCTTTCCTATATACTAATTTTATCTGCACAATTAATTTATAACTTAAAAGTCAAAAAATTAGAGAATGAAAAAAGATATTGTTGTAGGACTTGGAGAGATAGGAAACCCAATTTTAAAGATATTATCTAAGAAAAATATTGTTGTTGGATTTGATTTAAATCGTGATTTAATGGACAAAATAAAATTTGAAAAATATAAAAATCTTGAAACCTCATTTTTGCATATTGCGATACCTGTAACAGATAAGTTGATTACCAATATTTTAAAACTTTACAAAAAATTCCAGCCAGAATGTATTATTATTCATAGTACAATAAAGCCTGGAACAACTGAAAAATTACAAAAAAAAATTCCTATTCCTGTGATCTATAGCGCAACAAGAGGTGTTCATAAGAGAATGATATATGATCTTAAACGATACATTAAATTTTTTGTAATTTCAGCAAATGCTCCTAGAAGTAAATGGGCATCTTCTAGATATGTAAAAGTGATGAAAGGTTGTGGTATTAAAACAAAAAAAATGTCAAACCCAGAAACTTTGGAATTAGCTAAAATAATTTGTGATACATCATATTTGGGTTGGTTAGTAAACTATGCTCAATTAAGTAATATGATTGCGATTGAATATGGGGTAGACTATGATGAGATGTGGGATTTTTCACATGAAATTCATAAATTCTTAGGAAACAGACCAAAAATGTTTCCAGGTATAATTGGCGGTCATTGTGTAATTCCAAATCTGGATTTGATACATAATCGAAGTTTGAATATTATTAAAGAGATGAATGATATCTACGAGAAAAAACTAGAAAATAAATGAGATTATTAATAGGAGGGTCTCCGTCAAAATTTTTCCATCTTAAAGAATTTGGAGAAAAGCTGAAAGCAAAAGGTCATCAATACAAACTTGTTAAAGATACTGATATTTTTACTGGTTTTCCAAGTCGCCATGTCAAAGATTGGTTTGATAACAAAGAGAAGTTTAAACAATTAATTTCTGAATTTTCACCTGATGCAGTATTCGTTGATCGGCAGACAAATTTTGGTAAAACTGCAATTGAGGAGAAAATACCATTATTTGTTCATTTAAGAGGAGATTTTTGGGCAGAATCAGAAATGGCAAAAAAAACACTTTACAAATATCCCCCTAAACGTTCTGTAATTTGGTTTAAAGAAAAAATTGCTCATACGTGTTTTCAGGGAGCAAGTGGAATCTTTCCAATTTGTGGATACCTTGGCAAGATAGTAGAACAACATTATCCAAAAAAACCAATTCATGTTATGTATCAAGGAATTACCCCCGAAAATTGGTATCATACAGATGGAATGAAGTTGAAGCATCCATGTGTAGGATTATTACAGAGTGCTGTAATCTGGGAAAAAACAAAAGAAATGCTGACAATTACTAAAGTTTTAAAAAAAATGCCAGAAGTTAATTTCTATTGGGCAGGTGATGGGCCTTATCGTGATAAAATACTGCCAGAATTAGAAAAATTTGATAATTTCCATTGGTTAGGAAATTTAGAATATCCAAATAAAGTAAGAGATTTCTTAACTGAGATTGACATTTATGCTTTGGTTAGTGGTCTTGACATGTCTCCACTTACACTACAAGAAGCACAGTTGATGAAAAAACCTGTAATTGCTACAAATGTAGGAGGTATCCCAGAGTTAATGAAAAATAATAAGACAGGATTTCTTGTGAAAAAAGGTCAAGGAGATGATCTACATGAAAAAATTGAAAAACTGATCAATGATAAAGATTTACAAATTAATTTTGGAAAAACAGGGAGAGAGTTCATTGAAAATAATTTTACTTGGGATATAATAGCGGATAATTTTCTGAAAAATATAAAAACAAAAATTAACTAGATTTTAGCCAGTATTATGAAAATAGATATTCTTTGCAATATAGATTTTAACTAAGAATACCATTCATGTTTATATTCTGTTTTACCATTCTTAATTTAATTTCGGAAAAACCTTCTTCTTTGAACCATGATTCTATTTCATCACTTGAATAACTCCAATTATAAGTTGGGTTAAGGGCATCAAACCAACCATGTATATTCCCTCTATGTTTTTTTACCATATTCTCACAAAGTTTTATTTTTTCTTGCTCTGATAATGTTATCCAATACTCGTGTTTTTCAACACAAGTTTCTCCACGAAACCCCTCATATACCCAATCATTTTCTTTGTTGTAGATCATAACATGCAACATTCCATTTTTTTTGATTTGTGATGCCACCTTTGCGAATGCTTCTCTTGGTTTTTTTGTATGATGTAAAACTCCCCAAGATAGGACAAAGTCATAAATTGGATTTGGTTTTAAATCCCAAATATTAAAAATGTATGCGTTAGAATTTATTTTTTTACAACGGTTTATTGCTTCTTCGCTTAAATCAAAACTATCAACTTTTTTTGCTCCAAGTCTCTGCATTGCACATGTCCATCGTCCTGGACCACAACCCGCATCCAAACAAATTTTGTCTTTAATGAAAGAATCTTTTTTGTACCATGATTTGATTCCAGTTAACCCAAGAAATTCTTTTACTCTATCATTATTACATTCGAACATTTGTTCCATATCCTTCAAAGCCTCTTTCCCAAGAAGATTTTTCCATTGATAATCGAAATCAGTCATCTTTCATTCTAAATGGTTTTCCGACGTATCCACCATCAATCAAATTTGACAGAGATTTCTGTATATCTGACATTTTTTCTATTTCATCAGGAGCCAATTTCTCATTTTTTGACATCTTTAGCATTAGATTTATCATGTTAAGATATAGTGGAAAAACAACCTCTTTGTTCCAACCTGGTGGGATTTTATACCAATATG
>PVBE011819475.1_pt1 | contig 11243 bp, 10 predicted proteins | sample 1631181 | NCBI WGS metagenome assembly PVBE01 (sample SAMN08397723, study PRJNA350692) | Marine metagenome, whole genome shotgun sequencing project. | isolation source: water | place: Pacific Ocean | collected 2012-04 | reverse complement strand
CCTTCGTCAAGGAGTTCCGCGAGGAGCGTCAGCTCACCTTGGTGCTCGTGCTGGACGTGTCGGGTTCCGTGGGCTTCGGCTCGGGGGGCCACGACGGTCGCACCGACAAGGCCCTGCAGCAGGCACGCGTGGGTGCAGCTCTTGCCCATGCTGCCACGCAAGCCAACGACCGTGTGGGGCTGGTGGCCTTCGCCCGCGAGGTCATCGAGTTCATCCCTCCACGCAAGAGCCGTGGGCATGCCTGGCGGGTCATCCGCACCGCGTTTGGGCGCCGTACCGAGCACCGCGGTACCGACGTGGGGGCGGCCGCCGAGTACCTGGGGCGGGTGCTGAAGCGCCGCGCGGTGGTCTGCTTCATCTCCGACTTCATCGATCCCGAGCCCTGGGACCGAGCCATGGCATCCCTGGGGCGCCGCCATCGTGTCAACGCGTTCCTGTTGCACGATCCCCGCGAGCTGCGCCTGCCACCTGTCGGTCTCGTGGAGCTCGAGGACGCCGAGACCGGACAAACGGTTCTGGTGGACGCCGGACGCCTGCGCGCGCTGCTGGGGGTCGAAGAGCGCATGAAGCGCCTGCGGCGCACGGGGGCCCAGGTCACGGCCGTCGCCACCACCGACGATCCCTTCCAGCGCCTCGTGGAGCACTTCCACCGGATCGGGAGGCTGCGATGAGCCGCGGACCCGGCATCCTGGTGGCGGCGGCACTGCCGGTGCTGCTCGCCGCGTGTGGGTCGGACCTGCTTCCGCCCTTGGCGCGGCCTGACGCGGACGTGCGGCTCGAGCTGACGAAACGCAAGGTCGCGGAAGGTGAACCGCTGGTCGCTACGGTCACGGTCGTCGAGGGAGACGGGGTCGAGATCGAGGTCGGCGAGCCTGGCGCCGAGGGGCTCGTGGCGACCCTGGCCGAGCGGCGCGGCGAGCCATTCGATGGCTATCACCTCGCCACCATCGTCTACGAGATCCGAGGAGAGCCTGGCAGCTACGTGGTGGCCCTGCCGCCGGCCAAGGCCACCCATGCCGATGGGCGCGAGGAGGAACTCGAGGTACCCGCGGTCTTCGCAGACATCGGAGTGGACGGCCCCAGCGCGGAACTCCAAGGGCTGCTGCTGCCCGAGCCCCCCGAGCCCGCCCGCTGGCCGTGGGCGGTCGCGATCGCGTCGCTCTCCGCGGCGTTGGGGGCGGGAGCGGTCACCTTGTGGCGCCGCCGCAAGAGGGCCACGCGTGAGGTCATCTCGGAGCCGCCCGATGCTCGAGCCTTGCTGGCCTGGCGCGTGGTCATGGCCGACCGTGCCCTGGACGACCATGCCAGGGCGTTGCAGCTCTCCGAGGTCTTCCGGCGCTACCTCGAGGACGTGCACCCCATGCCCGCCTCCGCGCTCACCTCGAGGGAGATCACCGACATCATCTACCGCGACGGGCTGGTCCCGGGCGGGCTGCTCGACCGGGCCAGGCGCATCCTGACCGCCACGGACCTGCTCAAGTTCGCTCGCCGTGGCGGGGGGATCGAGTTCTTCCACGAGCTGGACCGCGACTTCCGCGCCTACCTCGAGGCCACCCGGCCCCGACAGCTGGGCGAACCCGGAGAGGGAGGCGGCCATGGATGAGTGGCAGGCCCCATGGTTCCTGGCCGGGATCCCCGCGATACCCCTGTTGCTGTGGTGGCTGCACCGCCAACGCCCCCGTGTTCGTTTCGCCTCGCTCCAGCTCATCCATGCGGCCCCCAGCCTGCGCCGCTCGCTGGCCTGGCTCCCGGTACCCTTGCTGGGCGTGGGGCTCGCGCTGTCGTTGGTCGCCCTCGCGCGTCCACAGCTCGCCCAGACACGCAAGATCGTCCGCTCCGAGGGCATCGACATCGTACTTGCATTGGACACCTCGCGGTCCATGGCGGAGCGTGACTTCACCATCGGTGGCCAGCGGGCCACCCGTCTCGCGGTCGCCAAGAACGTGGTGGCGCGCTTCGTGGCCGGCCGAGAGCACGATCGCATCGGCCTCGTGGTCTTCGGCGAGGAGGCGTTCACCCAGGTGCCCCTCACCCTCGATCACCAGGGCCTGTCGCGTTTCCTGAAGCAGGTGGACATCGGCATGGCGGGGGAAAGGCGAACCGCCATTGGCGACGCCCTCGCCGTCGCGACCAGGCGACTGGCCGACCTGGAAGCGGAGAGCAAGGTGGTCATCTTGCTCACCGATGGTCAGAACAACGCTGGCGTGATCGAGCCCGACGAAGCGGCCGAGGCGGCGGCGGCTCTGGGCGTCAAGATCTACACCATCGGGGCGAGCCCCGAGGCGGGCCAGCGCCAGGGCTGGCTCGGCCTGCAGCGCAGCCGCGTCGACCTCGACGAGACCACCCTCCAGAGCATCGCCGAAGCGACGGAAGCCCGGTACTTCCGGGCCTATGACTCGGAAGCCCTGGCCAAGGTCTACGCCCTCATCGATCAGCTCGAGCCCACTACCGCCGAGTACGAGGAGTTCACCGAATACGAAGAGCGCTATCGCTCATGGCTGCTGGCAGGCCTCGCCCTCGTCGTCTTCTCCCTCTTGCTGAACGCGACCCTGCTCAGGAGGATTCCCTGATGACCGGCGGGTCGATCCTCGATTGGGGCGCCAGGCTCTGGCTCAACCTGCTGTGGGCACTGCCCCTGCTCGGGGTGCTGCTGGTGTGGGCCCAGCGTCGTCGACGCGTCGCGCTCGAGCGGATGGCCTCGGCGCCGGTGTTGGGAAACCTCGTGCCTCGGGACCTGGGGGAGCGCAGGAGCTGGCAGACGCTGTTGCTGCTCTTGGGCTTGGCCCTGATGGTGGCGGCGGTGGCGCAGCCCTGGGTGGGCTTCCAGTGGCGCGACGTGGAGCGGCGGGGCATCGATCTCGCGCTGGTGGTGGATGTCTCCAGCAGCATGGACGCCCAGGACGTCAGCCCGAGCCGCATGGAGCGCGCACGCCGCGAGGTGCTCGATCTGTGCAGGGCTGCCCCGGGGGATCGCCTGGGTCTGGTGGTCTTCGCAGGCGGCGCCTATCCCCGTGTACCCCTCACCCTCGACCATCACGCCCTGCTCACGATCCTGCGCGAAGTGGACACGAACACGCTGCAGGCTCAGGGTAGCTCCTTGCCCGCCGCGATTCGCGAGGCACTGCGGCTGCTGCAGGGCGAGGAACAGACCCACAAGGCCATTCTGCTTCTCTCGGACGGCGAGATCCCCGACACGGAAGCGGCGCTGGCGGCCGCCAAGGTCGCTGGCGAGGCTGGGGTCTCCGTCTACGTCGTGGGTGTAGGAACTCCCGAAGGTGCCCCCATCCCCTTGGAGGAGGGCGGCTTCAAGAAGGACCGCCAGGGTCAGGTGGTGGTCTCGAAGCTGGACGAGTCCCTTCTTCGCCGCTTGGCCGCCGCGGCCGGAGGCGCATACGTGCGCTCCGTCGCGTCCGTTGACGATGTCGAGGCCTTGGTGGCCGAGATCCATGGCGACACCGAAGGAGAGCTCCTGGGCGTGCACCGCGAGAAGGTCCCCAACGAGTACTTCCAGTGGCCCTTGGGGGCGGGCTTGGTGCTGATCGTGCTCGGCCTGGTGCTCGGCGTGCCTCGGCGCGGCGCATGGACCGTGGTCGCCGTCCTGCTGGCGCTAGGCGTGGCATCGCCGGTCGCCCACGCAGGAGTGCAGCAAGATGGCATCGAGGCCCTCGGACAAGGGGACTTCGCCCGCGCCAGCGAGCTGCTCATGCAGCACCATCTGTCCAACCCGGACGACATGGACACGGCGCTGGCATTGGGCCAGTCCCTGCTGCAGGAGGGTCGTCCCAACGAAGCCGAGCGGGTGTGGGAGCTCGTAGCGGAGCGCACCACCGATTCGAAGCTGCGGGCCCTTGCCCGCTACGACATGGGCCATGCTGCCTACCGCGGCGGTCGGCTCACCCAGGCACACGAGCACTTCCAACGAGCGGCGGAGATCGACCCGGAGCTCGAGGCCGCCACCAAGAACGCCCAGGCGGTAGCCCAGGAGATAGCGGCCCGCACGCAGGACCCCGAGCAGCAGCCCAAAGGGGAGTGCGACAACCCCCAGGAGGGCCAGGACGGCCAGCAGAAGGAAGGCGAGCAGCAGGAGGGCCAGGACGAGCAGCAGGAGGGCCAGGACGAGCAGCAGGAGGGCCAGGACGAGCAGCAGGAGGGCCAGGATGGCCCCGAGGACGAGGGCCAGCGAGACCAGCCCGAGGATCCCCAGGAGCCGCCGGAGGGCGAGATAGCTCCGGCAACCGGCGAGCCGGGGGCTGCCGGGGAAGACGGTGGTGTCCCGCTCCAGCTCGCCCCGGGCGAGCTCACGCCAGAGCAGGCCCTGGATCGGCTGGAAGAGGTGGAGGAGGGCTCCCCGCGCGTGGTCATCCAAGGCAAGCCGAACAAGGACCAGGACTGGTGATGCGGGTCGCCTCCTCGAACGGTCTTCGGTTCCGCCTGGCCCTGATCGTGGCCCTGTGGGCCATACCCGGCCTCACGTGGGCCCAGCAAGCCCACTTCGAGCTGGACGTGCGCGAGCTGCGCGTCGGGGAGACCGCGGCCCTGCGGCTGGTGCTCACCGGAGGCGTGGCGGACGCCATGCCCGTTCTTCCTGCCAGTGACCAGCTTCGGTTCGCCGTGCAGCGTCCCCAGCGCGAGCGGGTGACCCTCAACTTCCAGACCACGCGAATCACCACCTACAACTGGTCGATCACCGCGATTCAGGCGGGCACTGCAGCCATCGGGCCGGCCCGCCTCCAGGTGGGGGGCAAGACCCTTCGCGTCAGGCCGGTCACCCTCGAGATCCACGAGCCCGACCCGGGCGATGCGGGTCCAAACTTGCTGGTGGCCGCGCTCGAACCCACCCCCGAAGACCTGGCCGCGGGCCAACCCGTCCCTCTCTGGCAGGGACAGGCCCTGGTCTATCGGTTCAGCTTCTCTCACCGGGACGTGCTGTACGACGCGCGATGGACTCAACCCGACTACGCCGGGCTCGAGCCCATCCCCGGCGTTGAGCAGGACCAAAAGGAATATGCCCTGGAGCGGGACGGCCACGCGACCACGGTCCACGACGTCCTGGTCCCGCTGGTGGCCAGCGAGGTCGGTGACTGGGAGATCGCACCTTCGGTCATCAAGGCCCAGTTCCCCGTGGAGCGCTCTCGGCGCAGGCGGTCGAACGACCCCTTCGAGCAGTTCTTCGGCGGCGGCGTGTTCCCGGAGACGCGGGCCGAGGTGCTGGCCTCGAATCCCGTCACCGTCCGGATCGATCCGCTGCCCTCGAGCGGCCGCCCCGATGACTTCGGGGGCTGGGTCGGCAGCTTCCAGGTGCGGGCAGAGCTTGGGGAGACACGGGTACGAGCCGGTGATTCGGTCACCCTCACGGTCACCGTGCGCGGAGACGGCATTCTCAACGGGCTGCGGCTGCCACCGCTGCCCGAGAGTGAGTCCCTGCGCGCCTACGACGACGAGCCCGAGGTGCAGGGGGGGCTGGCTGGCGGACGATATCAGAGCAGGGCCGTGCTGCGCCGGGCCCTGGTGCCCATGGCCGAGGGTACGGTCCAGGTACCCTCGGTGGAGTTGGTCTGGTTCGATCCCGCCCAGGGTCGCTACGTCGATTGGGTGAGCCCTGCCCTGGAGCTCGAGGTGTCGCCCGGTGAGGGGGGCGAGGCCGTGGTGATGGACTTCACTTCGCCCGAGGCGGAGACCCACGAGGCCGTGCGCAGCCTGGGTGAGGACATCCTACCCATCCACACGGACGTGCAGGTCCACGACCAGCGGTTCTCGCCGTGGCAGCCGCTCCCTCTCTTCCTCCTCCTGCTCCCCGGTGTCGCCCTGCTCGGTCAGGTCGTCACCGACCTGCGGGCGCAGGGCGGCCAGCGTAGCCGTCGTGTTCGAGCGGTCAGGGGGCAGCTGGATAGGCTGCCCACCGAGCGGGTCGCCAGACTTGCGGCCCTCGAGGCCGCGTTCCGTGAGGCGAGTGGGCTCGCGCTGAGCTGCCCCCCAGCCGGAGTCAGCCCGGATCGACTGCTCGAAGGGTTGCCCGAGCCCCTCGGGACCTCGGCCGCCGAGCTGTACGCGCGGCTCGAGCGGGCGCGCTACGGCGGGGGTACGGGAGAGCTGGAGCAGGCCGTTGCGGACCTGGTGGCCAGGCTGCTGAAGGGGGTTCGATGAGGAACGCTTCCCGCATCGTGCTGCTTCTGTTCCTGGTCCTCGGGATGCTGGGTGCGGCGGGCGATCTCTCTCCACGGGCCCGCTTCCACGAGGGCGCCGCGGCCTACCGCGAGGGCGACTATGCGTCGGCCGAGGTGGCTTGGCGTGAGGTGATCGCGGCCGATCAGGTCGACGGCCACGTGCTCTACGATCTCGGCAATGCCTTGTGGCGCCAAGGCCGACTGGGCGCGTCTATCCTGGCGTGGCGTCAAGCCCAGGTGCTCCTGCCTCGCGATCCCGACGTGCGGGCCAACCTACGCCACGCTCGAGCCCAGGCTCGAGATGCCATCGAGCCGGTTGGGCACGTGCCCACCATCTTCTTCTGGCAGCACTCGGTGGCACTCGGGGAGAGCGCGATCCTCGGTGCGCTGCTGCTCGGCTTCGCTCTGGGCGCCTTGGCTTGGCTGCGGTGGAGGCGCCGTCGCCGCGGGGATGGAGCGCTCGAGTTCGGGTCCCTGCGACCCGCCGCGGTCACGGCGGGCGTGATCGGCTTGCTGCTCTTGGTCTCCACCATGCTGACCGCCCGGGCGTTGCAGGCCAGTCCCGGCGCGGTGGTGCTGTTGCCCGACGTGGCGGGTCGTTCCGCGGTCGGCGCCGACGGTGTGGAGCTCTTCGTGCTGCACGAGGGTGCCGAGGTGCGCGCGCTGGAGATCGACGCGAACCACGTCCTGCTCGGCCTGCCCGACGGCCGCAGGGGCTGGGTCCCGCAGGCCGCCGTGGGGCTCGTTCGCCCTGGCGATCCGTTCCCCCTGTGAAACCCTGGCCAACTAGGGTGGAATCACGGGGGGTAGCTTGCTAGGAGCGGAGTACCTGCCGGGGCTTCCGGGTTTCGGCAGCACGCCCTGGAGGATCCCATGCGTCGTCTGCTCCTCGTGCTCGCGCTCGTCGTCGTTGCCGGCTGTTGGAAGAAGCGCGTCAAGCACCTCTCTGCTGCCGAGTTCGACCACTACTACGCCTTGCGTCCGTTCATGGACGAGGACACCCAGAAGGGCTTCCTCAAGGGCAAGACCGAGGAAGAGCGCAACCAGTACCTCAGGACCAACGACTACCAGGGCAGGACCCTTTGGGACCTCTTTTATCAGTACGACGAGACCAAGCGCGAAGCCATCGTGTCGGGCGAGGTGGCCCCGGGGTGGACCAAGGACATGGTGCTGATGGCCTGGGGCAGGCCCTACGACAAAAAGAAGCCGGTGGGCAGGCCCGCCACGCGCTCCGAGATGCTCATCTACCGGTTCGAGGTACAGGAAGACGGGGCCATCATGGTCTACGACCCCGAGGAAGGCTCGAGCTACCACGCGATCCGCCACTTCCGGAAGCAGATCATTCTCGACAACAACTCGATCACCGAGATCGAGGACGTAGCCGGCTGGTAGCGTCGCTTTCGCGCCCAGCTCCTAGTCGTTGACGGCCCTTCGCACGAGGGCTACCCTGCGCGTCGCCTTCCCCGGGGTGATCCACCTCGCCGCAGCGGAGCCACCATGAAGGTCGCGCTGGTCAGCCCCTACCCCGACATCACCAACTACGGGCTTCGGTCCATCTCCGCCTGGCTCCGCGCCCATGGGCACGAGACCCAGGTCATCTGCATGCCCGATCGCATCGGCGAGGGGACCACCGAGCACGTCACCCAGGCCGAGCAGCGCTACCCCGCCCAGGCCCTCGACGACCTGGTAGAGGTGCTGCGCGACAGCGACGTCGTGGGCATCTCGCTGATGACCCACTACTTCGACTCCGCGAAACAGATCACCCAGCTTGTCCACGAGAGACTGGGCATTCCGGTGGTCTGGGGTGGTTTTCACGCCTCGGTGCGCCCTGACGAGTGCATGGCCTGGGCCGACTACGTGGTGGTGGGTGAAGGCGAGCACACCACGCTGGCGCTGGTTCAACGCGTCGCCGCGGGACAGGCCGAATACCTGTCCGACATTCGGGGGCTGGTGTGGAAGCGGGGCGAGGACATCGTGCGCAATCAGCCCGGCAGCCTCGAGCAGGAGCTGGACATCTTCGGCATGCCCGACTGGACCCTCGAGGATCACTGGTTCCTGCGCGATGGGCGGCTGGTCCCCGCCAGCAAGGAGCTCTTGCGCGCGTTCATCTCCGAGGGCACCGTGGCCGCGCAGTTCGGCAAGCTCGGCTACCAGACCATGACCGGGAGGGGTTGCCCTCACGCCTGCGCCTACTGCGGCAACAGCTTCATGCGCAGCCTCTACCCGGGTCAGCGGTACGTTCGTTTCCGCACGGTCGACAACGTGCTGGCCGAGCTGGAGTGGATCAAGCGGGAGTATCCCTGGGTCGACATGATGTGGTTCTCCGACGACAGCTTCTTCGGGCGCACCGTCGAGGATCTGCGCAACTTCGGCCAGGAGTACAAGGCCCGTGTTGGCGACCCGATGTACCTCCTGGGATCGCCAGCGACGATCACCGAGGAAAAGTACGCGCTGATGATCGACGCGGGCTTGCTCTGCATCCAGGTTGGCATCGAGCACGGCTCCAAGCGCATCCAGCGCCTGTTCCGCCGGTCCAGCCAGGGCAACGAGAAGATCCTCGAGACGGCCCGCATCCTGGCCAAGTACGCAGACCGTACCGCTCCGCCCCACTACGACGTCATCTACGATGTTGCCTACGAGACCCTCGAGGACCAGCTCGAGACGCTGCGGCTCATCGCCAAGCTGCCCAAGCCCTACCGGCTGCAGGTGTTCACGATCATCTACTACCCAGGCACGGCCCTGCACACGCTGGCCACCCAAGACGGGCTCATCGTGGACGAGAAGGCGGAGATCTACGACCGCATGTTCTTCGAGCGGCACGACTCGTACGCCAACACGCTGCTCTTCCTGGCCCGCACCGGCAAGTTCCCCCATCTGCTGCTCGAGGTGCTGACCCACCCCAAGCTGGCCAAGGCCATGACCTCCGAGACGATGGGTCCGGTGGGCGATGTGGTCAAGGCTGGGTTGTCGGGGCTGCGAAAGGCGAAACGCCGTCACGGACATGTCGCCGACCAAGCCGTCCAGGCCCTGCGAAGCCTGCGACCAGGAAACAGCACGCCTACGGCCCGCACCACCTGATGGTCTCCCTGCCCGCTGACTTCCGAATCACCGATGCTCGTGCGGAAGACGCGGGCGCACTCCGAGAGCTGCGGCGGGCCGTGCTGGCCGAAGGCTGCTGGTTCGCGACGCGGGTGGAGGAGTATGGGGCCACGTTGGAGCAGGTGAGCGACATGATCGTCGGCCTCCTACGGCAGCCCAACGGCTTCCTGTTGGTGGCGCGGTCCGACGACCACCAGGTGGTGGGCTGCCTGGCAGTGCACGGCGAGCGGTTGGCGCGTATGGCCCACCTGGGCCGCCTCGAGATGATGGTCGCGGCCCCGTGGCGCGGTCGGGGCATGGGCTCGGCGTTGCTCGACGCCGCCATCGCGCGGGCCGAAGCCAACCCCTCGCTGCGCAAGTTGTCTCTGGCCGTGTTCGAGGACAACCAGGCCGCGACGACGCTCTACGCCAACGCGGGCTTCGTCCGCGAGGGCAGGCGTCAGGGCGAGTACCTGTTCGAGGACGGCACGGAGCGCGCCGATCTGTTGGCGGCGAGAGACGTGAGCGGGGAAACCCGCTAGCGCGTGGTGCGGTTGCTCGGCGCGGGTTGTGATGCTGGCGCAGCGTCTGTGACGACAGGACCTTCGGGCGGGTTGGCCAGCAGCGCTTCGGCGTGGGTGCGGAAGTTGGCCACCAGGTATGCGCGCTCGGTGGGCGCCAGGCGGTCGAGGACCGCTGCCATGTCGCCGCCAAGGTCGAGGCAGTGGGACAGCGCTACCTCGGCCAGGGGGCTGCGAGGGTAGCTGGCCACGAAGTCGCCGTAGGCTTCGAAGCGCTGTTGGGTGCTGAGACCCGCTTCGGCCACGTCCCTGAACGCCACGATGTCGGCCCCCGAGCGCACGCCAACGGCTAGCGGGTCCGCTTGGAGCGGAGCCGAGAGCAGCAGCGCGAACATAAGGACAAGTGGCGACATGTTTGGGATGGCTGAAGAGTCGCGGATACTACGACCTTGGGGGCTCCGCGTCAAGGGTGGAGGCGCATTTCGAGCCCCGCAGGCCGACTAGCGCTCGAGGGTGGCCCAGTCGATGGGGCCGTCGGTGATGCTGCGCTCGAAGCGGCCCATCACGACATCCCATGCTGCTTGGAAATAGTCGAAGGCCTGATCCCACTGCTCACCCTGCTTCCAACCGAGGTGATGTAGGCACACGGTGGCGGCCGAGGAACCGCTGGGCTCGAAGGTCACCACCACCCAGTTGCGGTGGCCACGCACCACGGGCAGGTGGGGGGGAGCGTCCCATTCGAAGCTCAGCATGCGGCCTGGCAGGTAGGAAAGCAGCTCGAGGCCTTCCGCGCCGCGGGTGCCCGGGGGGTTGTCGGGAAAGAACCAGATCTCGAAGGTGCCGCCCGGCCACATCTCGATCTCGCACCGGGGTGCGAAGAAACCTTGGAGGCCTCGCTTGGTTGTCCAAGCTTGCCAGACCTGGTCGATGGTCGCGGGGACGGTGACGGTCTTGAGGATGGCCTTTTCCATGGGGGATGCCTAACGCGGCCTCGTGGCTGGGGAGGGGGTTGGTGGTGGCGGGGAGGCACCCTGATCGCCGCGGCGTTTCGGGGAAGCCACCCCGACTGCCGCCACTCGGTGGAGGGCTTGGGCCTGGCTTTGGTGCTGGGGCAGGAGGGGGCCACGTGAATCGTCGTGCTGTTGGGCAGCGTCTCGCAGGGACTACCGGACCGGGGTTGGTGGTGTTCCCGTGAGGTGGTGGTAGGGCGGGCGGTGCGTGGGTCGTCGTGCGGAGGGCGATGTCTCGCAGGGAGGGTCAAGTCGTCACGATTACGCGGGTGGTTCCAAATGTTCCAGGGGCCGGTGTGTGCGTAATCATGACGCCATTACCCAGCGTCGGTGGGGTCGGTGCTACCCTGATCGCCGCGGTGCCTCGGGGAGGCACCCTGATCGCCGCGGTGCTTCGGGGAGGCACCCTGATCGCCGCGGTGCTTCGGGGAGGCACCACTTCAGCCAACCCCTCAGAACCCATACTCCGG
>PVBE010708907.1_pt1 | contig 11243 bp, 15 predicted proteins | sample 1631181 | NCBI WGS metagenome assembly PVBE01 (sample SAMN08397723, study PRJNA350692) | Marine metagenome, whole genome shotgun sequencing project. | isolation source: water | place: Pacific Ocean | collected 2012-04 | reverse complement strand
TTAAAAATATATTTGAAATTATCCTTAAGAATCATCAACTTCCTATTTGGTTGTTCATAATATTGAGTATCCGAAAATATAAATGATTTGAAGACTATTTTCTTTTCTAAAATTATATCCATTAATTGTGATTGTTCGACAGGTTCATCAATTACCTTGCGATTAAAATAATTTGGTGTAATTAGAGGGATATTTGTAACATTTTCATACAAGCTAAAACCATAGTTCATAAGAGTCTTTTCTCCCTTAAAATGACCATGATCTGCTTCATTCAGCTTAAAGACTTCAATATTCTCTGCAATATTTCTGACAAACTCCAAAAATTCACTAAATCCTTCAATTAATTCTACAAGAAACCTTGCCCGAGCATCAATCAACCCATTCCTAACTATCTCCAAAGCCCGCCCACTAAGATTATTGAAAGTTGTTTCAAGAATAGTTGCCCTATTACGAGTACCTAAAATATTAGAATGAGTTACTTCACTAGCAGTTATTTTATCTAGTTCAGTAATAAGCTTCATCTCATTCGAATCATCAAATAAATCCAAGTTCCCCTGCATCCTTTTCTCTATAGTTTCGATTGTTTTAGTTAACTCCTGTAACCTAACTGAAAGTTCGCTGAAATCAAAATATTTGATATAATCGTCTCCATCAATACCCTCGATACTTGAAAAAGCCATCAAGAAGATACTATTTCCAGAATTCGAATCTAAAGATTCTTTTAAGTAAGAAATACATTTTAACTGATTACGTTGAATCTGAGGATACCTTCTTTTAACTAGTTCTTCTCCTTCTTTAGGATCTCTATCCCATATCTCCTTTAAACCAGACAAGATAGCAAGCTTCTCATTCTGCATCTCACTAACCAATCTAACTAAGTTAAGAAGCTCTTCATAAGAACTAGGTTTAGCTATCTCAGTCCTATGATGTCTTACCTGAGAAACGTCTACCTTGGATTCTCCTCTTTTTTTCTTCCTCCAAAAACGCATAATTCAACTATTAATATTTCAATTTAAATATTTATCTAAAGAATTAACTGTAAACACCGTCTTCCTCACTAACATCAACAACTTTCTTCTTCTCCTTTTTCTTTTCTTCCTTCTCTTTAACTTTCAGTTCCTTAATCTTCAACTTCTCTCCCTTAGACTTACTAAAAGGCCACCTCAATATTGAAAAAACTCCTCCAATAGTTCCAAAAACTAAATTTAAGATACTCACAACCAACAAAAACACTCCAAAAAGAATCATAGGAACCCCAGCAGCAATAAATACAAGCGAAACAGAAAGCACAACTCCAACAGCTATCAAAATTACAGAAAAGATTAAAGTTATTATTGCCCCTATCATCCGTAATACTCCTTCAAACTAACTAACTTCCCACTTTTCAACCGAGCCGATTTCCCAAACTCACTCATCCCCCTCAACATATCTGACCCGAAAACAGGACCATCCTTGCAAACCATCTGATCTTCACATACACATTGCGCACAAACACCAAAACCACACTTCATATACCGTTCAAGAGAAACCTCACAATCAACACTATACTTCTCACAAACCTCAAACACCTTCAGTAACATCACTTCAGGTCCACAAGCATAAACAATACTAACTTTCCCTCCCTTCAACTTCCTCTCCAAAATATCAGTTGTAAAAGCCTTTTCACCAAACGAACCATCGTCAGTACAAACATCAAACTTCTCAATCATATCCTTAAATATCAAAACATCCTTTGTCTTAGCACCATACACCACCTCAACCCCACTAATCTTCCCAATCAAAGGTTTAAGCGGAGCTAACCCCAAACCACCAGCCACAACAACAGCCCCTTTCTCAGCCGAGTACCCATTACCATAAGGCCCCCTAATCCCTACCTCATCGCCAACCTCTAACTTAAACATAGCCCTGGTAAACTCACCCTTAACTTCAACCGTAACCGCAATATCTCCCTTAACACTAGACAAACTAAACGGTTTCTCATCAACACCTTTTATCCACACCATAATGAACTGCCCAGGCTTAACATCAAGTTTAGTATCTAAGAAAAACGTTTTAACTTTCTCATTCTCATCAACTATCTTCTTTATCTTCACTAACTTAGGCATATCCATTTTACCGAATCTCTCCCACAGTTTTCAACCCCTTCTTAACCATATACTCCTTAATCTCCAAATTAACCTTATCAAAAACTTCTATCCCTCTAAAATAAACCCCGGACCCAATACCAACACAAGTAGCACCAACTTTCAACATCTCAATTGCATCCTTACCATAAGTAATCCCACCAGTAGCAATAACTGGAACCTTAACAACAGCTGCAACGTCACTAACCATCATCAAAGCCTTCTTAAAAATCTTAGGACCAGAAACACCACCCTTCTTATTAGACAAAAACTCATTCTCTTCAGGTCCAAATGTATTAAAGCAACAAAGTGCATCTGCACCAGCATCTTCAACAGACTTAGCAATCTTTTGAATATCATCAACATTTGGAGATAACTTAACAATTACAGGCAATGAAGAATTCTCCTTAACAATCTTAGTAACAGCAGCTGCATCAGAAGCAGTACAGGCAAAAGGCCTGCCTAAATCATCCTCAACATTAGGACATGAAATATTGACTTCAATAAAAGAGGCCTTACTCTTACTAACCTCTTCAGCTAACTTACCAAAGTCAGCAACAGTCCCTCCAGAAATACTAACAATAACCACATTAGATTCGGCAGCAACATCAACCTCCCTCAACCCTTCCAAAACTCCCGGATTAGAAAGCCCAACTGCATTAATCAAATAATCATCACCAGCTAAAATCGTAGGGTTCTTATGACCATCCCTACTCTCCAAAGTCAGAGTCTTCATAGTAACAGCCCCAACTTTAAACCTTGAAACTAATTTCCCAGAAACACCAAGAATTCCAGAAGCTAACACTAGAGGACTTTCTAGCTTAACGCCACATAATTCAACACCTAACATTCAAATCAACTCAATATCCTTCTTAAAACATCTCTCACAATAATGACATTTGACCTTCAAAGGCTTTTTCTCAAGAACATAGAACTTACCCCTAACCTTCTCAGCATTAGTTATACATTGAGGATTAGAACACTTAACAACATTCTCCATCTCTGTTGGTAAGCTAACACTTATCTTTTCCTTAACATCATAATCCTTAATGATATTCACAGTAGCATCAGGAGCAATTATTGCAATCTTATTGACTTCATCCTTAGTCAAACTCTTACCACCAACTTTTATCAAACACTTCTTCCCAACAACCTTACTCTTAAGATTATTAGCAACCGAAACAACATTATCATGATTCTCTAAACCTAATATCGAAACTGCTTTAAACGCATTAGAAGCAGGAATATGATCTATTACAGTTCCGTTCTCTATTGCGCTTATCTTTAGTTCCTTCTTCATTTTACCTTCCCCAACACTAAAGCAAGTAAAGCCTTCCTAACTGGAATTCCATTTCCTGCCTGTTCAAAATAGATTGCATGAGGTGTATCATCAAGGTCTGGATTTATCTCCCCTACTCTTGGCAGTGGATGCATAATCTTCATATCCTTCTTAACGTGTTTCAACAATGACTTATCAAGTTTATACACATCCTTATATTTGTTGTACTCCATAGGATCGGGAAACCTTTCCTGTTGTATCCTAGTAACATAAAGAATATCTAACTTCTTACTGACTGAAAGTAAGTCATCTGTTTCTGTATACTTCAACCCTTTCTTATCTAACTCTTCAAGATATTCATCAGGCATCTTCAAAGCATCAGGAGCTATAAAGAAGAAGTTAGTCTTAAAGTGAGATAATGCAGTTGTCAAAGAATGTACTGTCCTACCATACTTTAAATCCCCTAACATCCCAATGCTCAAACCATCAAGTGTTCCCCTAGCTTTCTTAATAGTATAAAGATCAAGTAATGTCTGTGTAGGATGTTGATTAGCCCCATCACCAGCGTTTAAAACAGGTATAGAAGCAGCTTCAGCAGCCAACCGAGCACCACCCTCAATTGAATGTCTTATCGCTATAACATCAGCATACTGCTCTGTAATCTTGATTGTGTCCCACAAAGTCTCTCCTTTTTTGACAGAAGTAACCCCTGGTGTGGCAAATCCCAAAACTTGCCCACCAAGCTGTTCCATAGCAGATGTAAAACTCAACCTAGTCCTAGTAGAAGGTTCAAAGAATAACGTAGCTAGAATCTTACCTTTTAACAAATCAGAAAAGTCCTCTTTCTCAAACCTTTCAGCAACTTCCAAAAAATGCAATAGCTCTTCCTTAGAAAAATCCCCTATTGATATTATATTTCTGTCTTTGTACATACTAAAAATATTAATAACTTCTACATATATTTAAACTTTTCTATAACAAAAATTCAAAACCGTTTCAAAGAAAAAAGGGTCTCCCTATCACATGATTAAGTATCATCTGACCGTATATAAAGGTTACTGATTATGACGTTAAATTAAGGTTATTTTGGAATCAACAAAATATTTATAGATATGTAATTTTCTCATTTGCATGGAGGTCATGTCAAAAGAAAAAAAAGAGATACCTATATTAGGTCATTCTTTAAGATTGATAGGTAAAAATTGGGCAGAGTTAAGATTATTCGCTTTTTACCATAGGTCTATCTTTGAGATTATGTTTTTAATTCTGTATACTCTTGAACAAGCTGCACTGATATTCTTCGTAACAGAAAACGGTATAAAATTAGAAATAGTTAGTTATTTTGCTTTATTAGTATTATTAACATTCGGATTACATAAGATAATGATGGAATCTAGATTGAAAATTTTTGAAGATGAGATTATTGGATTAAAAAATGAAAATGATTTAATCAAGTTTCAATCTGATGAAATCTTTAATAGCTATAAAGAGGTTATTGAAGCTTATAATCAACTAGAGAAACAAAAAAAGTAGAAAAACTTATATATTCCAGATATAATATAAACCATGTGATGAAAAAATGAGTGGAAAAGAATTTGAACGTTTATTACAGGTGAATGGGAAGAAAATTGATAATTCTAAAAAAACTATTGAAGAATCCGCACAAAGATTTAATAAAAAATTTAAAAAGATCATTAAGGCAATTTAATTTCTGAATATTCTCTTCAAAAGTTATAATAACTTTTTTATCGTTTTTAGAGCCACCAAGAGGGACCATAAATGTTACTATCCAACAACATAATCACCCAACCCATTACTCGGAGCATAAACCACTTCAGTTTCAGGACCAGAAAGTAACCTGTCATCATATTGCCTAAAGAACTGTTGAATATCAGAACCACTAGGAAGGAATCTACCAGGGCGATCATATAGCCCCTTACCAACTCTAGGAGCAATCGCCATTAACGCTGCAGAAGCAACCACTACACATAATGTTCTTGTCATCCTATCCATCTTAATGCTTAAACAGCCTCACCCCAGTAAACACCATCGCCATATTATGATCATCAGCAGCCTCAATAACTTCCTTATCATTCTTTGAACCACCAGGATGAATCACAGCCTTAACTCCGGCCTTAGCAGCCTCATCAACAGAATCCCTAAAAGGAAAAAATGCATCTGAAGACATAACTCCTCCTTCAGCCCTGCCAGCAGATTTACGTGTAGCAATTATAGAAGCATCAACTCTAGACATCTGCCCAGCCCCAATACCATAAGCAGTTTTATCTTTACAGAAAACAACAGAGTTTGACTTAACATGCTTATTGACTCTCCAGGCAAACTTCAAATCCTCTAACTCTTCCTTAAACGGCTTCCTTTTAGAAACAACTTCTAGCTTAAGTTCATCGGCATCAGGCCATTCCCGGGTCATCGCTAACACCCCGCCAACAACCTTCTTCATCTCATACCCTTCATCGCACTGAGTGATAGGTCCAGTCTCTAAAATCCTAAGATGCTGTTTATTCGCTTTCAAAAACTCCAAGGCCTTCTTATCATAAGACGGCGCAATCAAAACCTCAATAAACTTACCCTTAGTCATCTGCGCAACCTTCAAACTACAAGGCTTGTTCATCGCAATTATACAACCAAAAGCAGACATCGGATCAACCAGATAAGCATCCTCAAAAGCCTCTTCAATTGTATCACGAGAAGCAACTCCACAAGGATTAGCATGCTTTACCACAACAACTGTCGGCTCCTTAAATTCTTTAACCAATTCAAATGCCCCATCAGAATCAAAAATATTATTGTAAGACAGTTCCTTCCCAAACAACTGCTTCGCACCAACTATAGATGTCTCAAGCAAAAAGGGTTCCTTGTAAAAAGCCCCTTTCTGATGTGGATTTTCACCATACCTTAAATCCTGAACCTTCTCAAAAGTCAAGTTCAACAATTCAGGAAAAACTCCATTAGTTTTGCAACCACAAAGATATTCTCCAATAATACAGTCATAAGAAGCAGTATGCTTAAATGCCTTAACTGCAAGTTGATTCTTAGATTCTTTTGTAAGCTTTTTCTTCTTCTTCAACTCATCTAAGACCTTCGGATAATCAGCAGGATCAACAATAACACCAACATGCTCAAAGTTCTTTGCAGCAGACCTAATCATCGTAGGCCCGCCAATATCAATATTCTCAATCGCATCTGCAAATTTAACATTTTTCTTAGAGACAGTCTCTTGAAACGGATATAAATTAACAACAACTAAGTCAATAGCATCAATATTATAATCCTGCAGTTGTTTAACATGATCTGCCTTATCCCTTAAAGCCAATATCCCACCATGTACCTTAGGGTGTAATGTCTTAACCCTTCCACCCAAAATCTCAGGATGTCCAGTATGCTCAGAAACCATCTTAACCTCAACACCATTCTCTTTTAGAAGTTTAGCAGTACCACCAGTGGATAATATCTCAACACCTAATTCTTGTAGCCCCTTACCAAACTCAACAATTCCTTCTTTGTTTGAAACCGAAATTAATGCTCTCTTCACCATTGTTACCACCTACTCCAATATCTTTACTTTTCTTCCAACTATTTCTAACTTTCCATCTCTAAACAACTCAATTCCTTTAATTATAATTTCTTGCTCAGCTTCCTGTACCTTCTCCCTTAAACTATCCACTGTCTCACCATTAGAAACATCAACAGATTTTTGCAGTATCACAGGACCAGTATCGGCACCTTCATCAATAAATATCAAAGTACATCCAGAAACCTTTGCCCCACGATCTAAAACATCCTGATGTACATCCCTATCCATACCACCAGCAAACATTGGAAGTAAACTAGGATGTATGTTCATAACTTTGTTTTTCCATTTACCAACAAACTCTGTTGACATCAATTTCATATAACCAATAAGCAGAACTAAATCAATACTTTCCTTCTCAAGAACCTTCATTATCTTTTCATCATATTCTTCCTTACTCTTCCCCTTAGGATCAATAAACATAGCTTTAATATCATACTGTTTAGCCCTCTCAAGAATGAATGCACCTTCTTTATTACTTATAACAACAGAAATCTTAACATCATTTAACTTGCCATTCTCTATGGAGTCTATTACTGCCTGTAAGTCAGTTCCTCTCGTTGACCCCAATACGGCAATGTTTAAAATTTATTTCACCGTAAATAAAGAAGTATAATTAGATATATAAAGGTTTAGTTTAACCATCATTTCCTCAATTCCATACATTCCAACGTATTCTCAAGCAGCATAGCAATAGTCATAGGCCCAACTCCTCTAGGCACTGGCGTAATATAGGAAGCAACACTCTTAACATGCTCAAAATCAACATCTCCACACAATTTACCCTTATCCCTATTCATCCCAACATCAATAACAACTGCACCTTTTTTCACCATATCTTTCTTAATCATCTTAGCCTTCCCAACAGCAGCAACAATAATATCTGCTTTCTTAGTAATCCCTTTCAAATCCTTAGTCCTAGAATGACACATTGTAACGGTTGCATTTCTCTGCTGCAACAAAACAGAAATCGGCTTTCCAACAATATTACTCCTTCCAATAACAACAGCATGCTTACCTTCTAACTTAATATTATACTCATCAAATAGCCTCATCACACCCTTAGGCGTAGCAGGCAAAATCATATTGTTCCCAATCAGCATATTTCCCATATTTAGAGGATTAAACCCATCAGCATCCTTGTGAGGAACTATCGCATCAATTATAAGTTGTTCATTAATATGCTTCGGCAAGGGCAATTGTACAAGCATCCCATGGATTTTAGAGTTCTGATTTAGTTCATCAACTATCTTCAAAAGAGCAATCTCATCAATTCGTTCATCCAAAACATGCTTTTCAGAATAAAAACCTGCCTCTTTGCACTTTTTCTCCTTCATTCCAACATATATCTGTGATGCAGGATTCTTACCAACCAAAACAACAGCCAAACCAGGCTTCACTTTCATCCCCTTAACTTTTTTTCCAATATCAGAAATAACCTTTTCAGCAACCTTTTTCCCATCTATTATTTTTGCTGTCATACACCTAACTTATTGATGAAACTATATAAACTTTTTTATGTTATTTTACTTATAGGACAAAACCAAAATGTTTAAATATCAGTTGCTATTCGTAAATAGTATCATAATAGGGGGAAATATAAAATGAAAAAAATAATCGGACTTTTATTGGTTTTAAGCACCGTATTACTAAGTGGTTTTGCACCATTAAGCAAAGTTTTTATCAGTGAACCTATTCAGATAGGACAAGAAAACGAACTATTTGTTCTTGTAAACAATGATTTAAATGAAGATTTTGACAGGACAAGAGCAAGAATATTCATACATGATCTTGGAGTAACACTATACTCACAAGGATTCGACTTACAAGCACAAGATAACCAAGTTGCAAGATTCTACTGGACACCTGATGAAAGCGTGAAGCCAGGAGACTACATTGCAAGAGTCGAAGTTTCTAACAGTCAGTTCAAAGACTGGGAGTACGTTTATCTAAACATTAGATAAATTATTTTTTTCTTAAATTTTTAAAATAAGATATCCGCTAGATAATCCAGCAACAGAAATGACTTTATTTCTTTGGGAGGGACGTTCAAGAAGTCAAAGTTATGATCCTATGCATGTCACTGTCGCCAATTACGAAGCGTTACTTGAACCCATTCCTAAAGAATACAAAGGAGATCCAAGATTAGAAGCAATAAATAAAGCTGTAAGAGAACTAGGACTAACTGATCAACCAACTTGTTTAATTCATTTAACAGTCCCAAGAGAATTAGAAGGGGCAGAGTTACCTATCGAATCTGTGATTAGATTCACAGAGATATTTGCCAGATCTAGATATGATGCAGTATTAACAACCGGAACCCCAAATCCAACTCTAGGCGAAGTTGTTTACGTTTCAAAAGGTTTAGAAAATAGAGTTCAAAAAAGATAAAAAAATTCAATTTAATTATAATTTTCTTAAAAGTGAATCAACCATACTTGATAACTTTCTTTTTCCTCTTCTTATAGCACTATCATCTCTCCCTAAACCTCTTGGTCTATATTCCATAATATAGTTAACCCCTGGTTCAAACTCTAAACCAGAATCTCCATCAACATTTGCAGTTTGATGTGTATCTCCTACATAAGTATTTAACGAAGAATCATCAGTTGTAACATATTGTGAAGCAATACCAACACCAAGAATCAATAATGCGGCTTTTGCAAGAGTTCCAACTCTCCCCATACCATTATGTCTTCCACCAACTTCTTCTTGCGCTAATAATGCTTCAACTAACTCAGGATCATCATAAAATTTTGCATCTCGTCCACCAAAATCAGCATAAAGTAATTCTCCATTTCGCCTAGTAACTTCCCACCCAACTATTTGCGGCCCAACACCTAAGGCAATAGGAGTACTAACATCACTATAAATAGGAGCATAACTCTCTCCAGCAGGTTTTAATTGTTTCATATCGAATACACCAATAAATACCCATATATAAATCTTTCCTTAATAACTACTATAAAGTAGTACAGAACTCTTACTCCCTAACCAAATCGGGATCAAATTCAGAAATTCTAACAACTCTTTCTACACCATACCTTACACCAGCAGATATCTCTACCACTGGTTCTTCACCAGGTGTCTCCGCTTCAGCAATTTTAGTAAGTAAAGGAGAACTTGAAAGACTCAAGCCTAAAACTAAAGCTGAAAGTGCCGCTGCTATAGCTCCTCCAACAGTCATACCACTATATCTTGAATTCACATCTGCCACAGCTGTTGGACTCACACCATCATTATCAGGAAGATAAATGGGTTTCATACCCAAAGCAACTAAATCACCAGAAACATTAGGAGTTAAATTTACCGATCCACCACTAGCGACTCTATCAGCAGAATAATTACCTGGTCCACCATTCATGTATGTCATCCTATCAATCATCCCATAACTTATATTAAAATCTTTTCATATCAGTTAAAGATATAAACACTAATATATTCCCAAATCACATGGAAATAATAACAGAAGGAAAAGCAAAGCTAAACATAAAACCAGAAAAAGTAGTCTCAAAGCAGATGGAAGTCTTCTACAACCCAGTTATGAAGCTAAACAGAGACACTTCTATCATACTACTTAACGCATTAAACAAAAAAGACTTAAGATTAGCCCTACCCTTAGCAGGTTCTGGCATAAGAGCTATAAGATTCCTTAAAGAATTAAATAAAGGAATAATCAATGAGTTATACATTAACGATTTATCAGAAAAATCAATTAAATTAATCAAAAACAATCTAAAACTAAATAAAATAAAAACCAATGATAAAAAAACCATAATTAGTAATAATGACGCAAACCTATTCCTTCTAAACTCAAAAGGATTTGACTATATTGACATTGATCCATTTGGAACTCCAAACCCATTCTTAGATTCAGCAATAAGAAGGATATCAAGAACAGGGATACTGGCAGTTACTGCAACCGATACCAGCTGCCTTTGCGGAACATTTCCAAAAGCAGGATTAAGAAAATATTGGGCAACAACAAAGAAATCTCCAATAATGCATGAAACCGGAATAAGGATCCTAATCAGAAAAATTCAATTAGTGGCAGTTATATTTATATTAATAGCTACATGTCTAGGTTTTTTAATAGAAGTTAGCAATATGTATATAAATAGATCAGTTGATTTGGCGGACCTTCTATTACTATTTATTTATATAGAGGTTATTGGAATGATAAGACTTTTCTGGGAAAGTAAATCAATAAGAATTACTTATCCTTTGTTAATTGCAATTACAGCGCTAT
>PVBE010310600.1_pt1 | contig 11243 bp, 9 predicted proteins | sample 1631181 | NCBI WGS metagenome assembly PVBE01 (sample SAMN08397723, study PRJNA350692) | Marine metagenome, whole genome shotgun sequencing project. | isolation source: water | place: Pacific Ocean | collected 2012-04 | reverse complement strand
TTTTGTGCGGCTCAGTGTGGCCTCCGATACCCCGCCCTGGGGAAACCTGATCCAGGAGGGTCGGCAATACATTCATCAGGTGCCGTGGCTTCTGGGTTTACCAGTCGCGTGCGTAGTAATGGCAGTGCTTGGCCTGAATGCCCTGGGTGACGGAATCAAGGAAGTCATTGACCCGGAGACAAGACAGTGACCAGTGCACTCATTGTCCGCGATCTGCACCTTGCGTTACGCAACGGCCAGGCACTGTTGTCGATACTGCGTGGAATCAACCTGGACCTACCCCAAGGGGAAATCCATGGTCTGGTCGGTGAGTCCGGCGCGGGCAAGACCATGCTGGGCCGCGTGATCCTTGACATTCTCCCACCAAGCGCCGTTATCACATCCGGCAACGTCGACTATCCGGCACACAAATCATCGCCTATCGTGGGCCGCAACTCAGCTCATCGGCGTCGCCCCCACATCAGCTTGATCCCTCAGGACCCCATGACCTCCCTCAATCCGGTCAAAAGGATCGGCAAGCAGATGAGTGAAATTCTGAGACTGGCGCATAAGGGCTCGTCTCAACAGATCCACGAACGTGCAAAACAACACCTGCGTCAGGTGAAAATCAGGAATCCAGGGCAGGTGCTTCAGCAATATCCTCATCAACTCTCGGGCGGAATGCGTCAACGCGTACTGATTGCCATGGCGTTCAGCACCGAGCCGGACATCATTATTGCTGATGAGCCTACCACTGCCCTTGATGTCTCAGTACAGCAGCAAGTGCTGCGCCTGATCCGTGACCTGCAGAAGGAACGCGGGACAACAATTCTTTTTGTCACCCATGATCTCGGTGTCGTGGCAAAACTCTGCGATCGGGTCAGCCTGATGCACAGCGGGATGATTCTTGAGCAGGGCAAAGTTTCCGATGTGTTTCAGTCACCCTCACACCCCTACACCCGCTCCCTGCTGGAGGCAATCCCGAGATATGACAAGCCGCGCGAAAAATTGTCGCCGGTGGCGAAAGACCTGCAGACCCAGTTAATCCGTGAGGCGCACGAATATGATCGACAGCGACGGGTCTGAACTTATCTGCGCACAAAGGCTGGGGGTTTCTCTGCCCAACCTCGCGGCCAAAAAGCGTTTTCAGCCGGCTCCGATGATGCCGATCTTCCGGGACATCGATCTTCGAGCGCGCAAGGGGCAGTGCCTTGGCATCGTGGGTGAATCTGGCTCGGGCAAGACTACACTGGGACGGGCACTGGTTCGGCTATTGCGACCGACATCCGGAACGCTTCTCTTCGCAGGGCGTGATATCACCACCCTCGAGGAAACAGAACTGCGCCCCATCCGCGACCGGATGCAGATGATTTTCCAGGAACCTCGTGCCGCCTTGAATCCCCGGCGACGGATAGATGATGCAGTGTCGCAGCCCCTGCTGGCCTATGACAAGGTGGATAATGTTCGCGAAGCACGGGAACACGCTTACGAACTGCTACAACAGGTGGGGCTCGATCCGTCGCTTGGCAAGCGATACCCTCGTGAACTAAGCGGCGGCCAACTGCAACGGGTATGCATTGCCCGCGCCATATCCATCCGGCCTTCATTAATCGTAGCCGATGAGATCGTTTCGGGATTGGATATGTCCAGTCAGGCCCAGGTACTCAACCTGCTGGACGACTTGCGTGAGCAGCTGGGATTATGCCTAGTCTTCATCAGTCATGACCTTTCGGTCGTGCGCAGTATCTGCGATGAAGTTATCGTTCTGCTCGATGGCAGACAGGTCGAATCGGGACCCGTTGCACGGATGTTCACGCAGCCAAGACGGCGGTACACTCAGTCGCTGATTCAGGCGGTACCACTTCCAGAACCTGATGGAGATTGGCTTAACGACGCTGTCGACGAAACCGAAAATGGAAACAGGATAAAGGCTATGAATATTAAAGGGACAACGGCTCTGATCACGGGATGCAGCAGGGGAATTGGCCGGGACCTGGTCCTCGCACTCGTAAAGAGCGGCGCGAAAAAGGTATACGCCACAGCCCGAAACATCTCGGATATCGAGGACCTTGCGAAATCGCACCCTGGGCTCGTGGAGACGCTTAGGCTGGACGTCACAGACGACGCATCAATTCACCAGGCCGCTGAACAATGTGGAGATGTCGAACTGCTGATCAACAATGCCGGAATCAACCGAATGTCGGGGCTGTTGGCAGCCGATGGTATCGACGGCGCCCGTCTGGAGATGGAAACTAACTACTTCGGCACCTTGCGAATGTGTCGGGCCTTTGCGCCGACTCTGAAAAACAACGGAGGCGGCTGCATTGTCAATATGTTATCAATTCTTTCCCATGTAGCACTCCCCCTGATGGGCTCCCTATGCGCCTCCAAGGCTGCAGCGCTGCGTTTAACAGAGGGCGTGCGCGCTGAACTCGATGCCAACAATACTCTGGTAATGGCAGTGATGCCCGGTGCAGTCGATACCGACATGAGCCGCGACTTTCCGCCGCCCAAAATTCCTCCTGCGGAAGTGGCAAAGGCTGTCCTGGATGGCATTGTCCAAGGTCAGGAGGAGATCTTTCCTGGGGAAATGGCAAGTGGACTGCGCGAGGGTCTCAAGGCCGACCCTAAAGGTGTTGAAAAGGAACTCGCGGGTTATCTCCCGGGATAGCGGTCGCTATTCGAAAGAGATCCGGACAAGACTCCAATTTCATCCTCCCCGAATAGCGTTTTCTGGAATCAGTTCACGTAAACTGTAGGACATCACCGCAACTTCTAATCAAGGAACAACATCAATGGCATTAAAACGAATTCAAGTCGGCGACCGCATGAGTCAGGCTGTAATGCATGGGGATACGGTCTACACCGCAGGCCAGGTGGCACTTGAGGCGCCGGGCGAGAGCGTGGCAGACCAGACCCGCAATATCCTCTCGCGCATCGACGCCCTGCTCTCTGAAGCGGGTACCGATAAGTCAAAGTTGATCTCAGCAACAATCTGGATCTCGGATATGAGTACGTTCAATGAGATGAATGAAGTGTGGGATGCGTGGGTCACGCCGGGTGAAACGCCGGCCCGTGCCTGCGTCGAGTCCAAACTGGCAGCGCCGCAGTTCACCGTGGAAATTGGGGTAATCGCGGCGCTGGGTTAAGGCGCCTCCAAAAGCCATGCGCATTGTGATTCTGGGGGCCGGTCTCGCCGGGATCACAAGCGCCTGGGAGTGTCTTCGCGACGGTCATCAGGTGACCGTTCTCGACCGCGCGAAAGCCCCAGCTGATTTCACCTCCCGCGCCAACGCGGGACTCATCGCTCCCGGTCATGCCTTTGCCTGGGCGTCCCCCAGTGTGCCGCGTATCATGTTGCGCTCGCTATGGCGAAACGACCAGGCTATCCGTTTCCGACCTAGCGCCAATCCCCGCCAGTGGCGCTGGCTGACGCAGTTTCTGCGGCAATGCACGGCGCAAAGAGCACGTGTCAACACACTTCGTAAAACACGCCTTTGCCAATACTCACAGTCCCGGCTGCATGTCGTTGCTGAAGAAACAGATTTTCACTACGACCGAAACACTGGTGGCCTTATCTATTTCTACCGCTCTGACCAGTCCTTCGAAGCTGCCGCCATAAAAAGCGAAATTCTCTCGAGTGCGGGAGTCAAAATCGAAATCCTCAATCGACAACAGGTGGTCGAGCGGGATCCAGGTCTGGCCGATGCCCAAAATGCTATTGCAGGCGCGCTTTTCGTGCCGACGGATGAAAGTGGCGATGCACGGACATTCACTAATACCCTGGCCGAACGCTGTCGCGAAAGAGGCGCTGAAGTTCGGATGCAGACCGAAATCACCGGCTTTTCAAAAAAGAGTGGCCGCGTGACTGCGGTGAATACCAACCGCGGGCCAGTCAGTGGTGATCTTTTTGTGGTGGCATTAGGTGTTTTCAGTCCGATGCTCTCGCGTCAGTTGGGCTTCTCTCTGCCGATCTATCCGGTTAAGGGATATTCAGTTACTCTGCCCACTGCTGATCCAGAGCTGCTCCCCCGCTTTGGCGGTGTCGACGAGGACAACCTGCTGGCCTACTGCCCCATGGGAAACCGTCTGCGCATTACGGCAACCGCAGAAATCGGGAGTTATAGTACGCGTCACCAGCCCCGCGATTTCCGGGTCATGTTGCAGAAGACTCAGGATCTGATGCCCCGCGCCGCTGAGTACTCAAAGCCGGACTACTGGGCGGGATTAAGGCCGATGACGCCGACTGGTCTGCCGTTTATCGGCAGGACCCACGGGTCCAATGTCTGGCTGAACACTGGACATGGACATATGGGCTGGACGATGTCTTGTGGATCCGCCCGTATCCTGGCCGACCTGATTGCCGGACAGAATCCGCAGATTCCGTTGGATGGCATGGACCCGGCAACGATGAGGATCATGTAATGGAAATACAGCAGAACAACACGCAGAATTTCATCAATCTGACGAACATTCCGTTCACAGTGGATGACGGTATTGCCGCGAGGGCTCGGATTGGACTGGTGGTTCTTGCCACCGATCACAGCGTAGAACACGAGTTCAAACTCATAGTCGATATACCGGGGGTTGCCGTCTACCAGTCCCGGATTCCAAACTCTCCAACGATCACGCCCGAAAACCTCAGGGCGATGGAACCGCACATCACCGACAGAACCGATGTCATCCTCCCGGGCGTGCCTCTGGATGTCGTCGCCTATGGTTGTACTTCGGCCTCCATGATCATCGGCGAAGAACGGGTGTTTGAATTGATTCACGCTGCCCGCCCGGAAGCCAAGGCCACAACGCCAATCACAGCAGCCTTTGCCGCATTCCAGGCGACCGGCTGCCGGCGGATCGGCGTGCTCACGCCGTACTCGGACGAAGTCAATCAATTCATCCGCAGTTATATTGAATCCAAGGGTTTTGAGGTGCCAGTATTCGGTTCGTTCAATCAGGATAATGACAATACCGTCGCGCGGATCTCTGCCGACAGCATGCGCGATGCTGCGCTTCAGATCGGAAACCACGACTCCGTTGACGGGGTCTTTGTCTCTTGTACCAGTCTGCGTCTTGCCCATTGTGTCGCGGATATCGAAGCTGCATTGGGCAAGCCCGTCACCTCATCAAACCATGCGCTGATCTGGCATAGCCTGAGGCTGGCGGGGATCAACGAGACGATCGATGGTTTCGGCGAACTGTTCCGTCTGCCTGCCTGAATACGCGCAGCGGCAAATTATTGATGGCCCGGAAGATCATATTGGTTGAGCATCACGATGAACCTCGTGACGACCTCGCTTCAACCCATCTTCCCAAACTCGGCTTCAAGCTGGAGTGTTACCGACCCTTTGCCGGGGAATCACTGCCCGAACCCAAAGAAGATACAGCAGGAGTGGTCATCACCGGTGGAGCTGCCAATGTCGACGAGATGGATCAGTACCCTTATCTGCACGATGAGTCACGGTGGATCGAGCAGTGCCTGAATCAAGACATTCCCACCCTCGGCCTTTGTCTGGGTGCCCAACTTCTGGCGCATGTGCTGGGTGCGCCGGTGGCGCCACATGAAGGTGGCGCTCAGGCGTTCGGCCTCTATCCGATCGAGGCGGTCGATCCCGAACAGAAGTTTGTCCCAGATAATTTTTTTGCGGTGGAATTCCATAGTCGGGGCTTCGAGATTCCAGCAGGGGCTGATGCACTTGCAGCAGGAGAGACTTTTCCAAACCAGGCCTTTCGCTATGGGGCCAATGTACTGGGTACCCAGTTTCACCCTGAATGCACACTGGCCATCCTCCGTCGATGGCAAGCGCTGGAAGTCGCTCCCTGGCGCGAGCCTGGGGTCCAGTCCCGAGAGACGCAGGACCGGCTGGCGGCCATCCATCTTGATAATGCGCAGCACTGGTTCGAGCAACTGCTCGAAGATTTCTTTGCCTCGCCGGCAAATACCTCTATCTAACTATTCAAGATACCAACGGAGTATCAGACATGTCGTTACCTGAAGTTTCAATAAGTCAATCGCATCACAATACCGCCGCGCTTGTAGGGCAGGTCTGTCCAACGAGTGTCAGCGATGTGCTGGACACTGAGCGGTGTCGTCTTGCTCGTCACACTATTTCCCAGTGGGCGAGTTATGAATCCACGCCACTGCATTCGCTTGACGGGATGGGAGGTGAGATAGGCATTGAGGGCCTTTATTACAAGGATGAAAGCGCACGCTTTGGCCTTGGCAGTTTCAAGGCATTGGGTGGCGCTTACGCTGTCCAGCATGTGCTACGGCAGGCTCTGGACGTCGATGTGGCAGATACGAATGTTAGCCTTGACGATATTAATACGCAGCGTTTTGCTGATAAGGTAAAAAACATCACTGTTGTCACCGCGACGGATGGAAATCATGGCCGATCCGTTGCCTGGGGGGCGCAACGCTTTGGCTGTCAGTGCATGATCTATATGCACGAAAACGTCAGCCAGGGAAGGCAGGAAGCAGTAGAAGCCTTTGGCGCCAAAGTAGTGCGGGTGGCGGGAAACTATGATGACTCAGTCCGCCAGGCAGACCGCGATGCCAAAGCAAACGGCTGGCATATCGTTTCCGATACCTCGTATCCGGGATACATGGAGATTCCCCGGGATGTGATGGCGGGTTATACCCTGATGACCACCGAGGCCATGGACCAGTTGCCGGAAGGGGTTGTCCCCACCCATGTCTTCATCCAGGGTGGGTGCGGCGGTCTTGCCGGTGCGGTGGGCGCCGATCTGTGGCACCGCTACGGTGACAAGATGCCGCACTTGACCGTCGTTGAGCCGGTTCCGGCGGCCTGCCTTTATGAGAGTGCACGGACAGGCGAGCCGCAACTCGTCGATATCGTCGATGAAAGCCTGATGGCGGGTCTGTCCTGTGGAGAAGTCTCTCTCCTCGGATGGCAAATTCTAAAACCCGGTGCTCGCCACTTTATGACGATCTCGGATGCTCCCGTCGCACCACTGATGCAATTGCTTGCTTCGGGTGTGTCGGGAGACTCTCCTATCGTCGCCGGTGAATCGGCGATTGCAGGTTTAGCTGGTCTGATAGGCGCCATGCAGGATGAACCGCTCGCGCAAGAGATGAATCTCGATGCCCAGAGCCGCGTATTGGTGTTTGGCACCGAAGGCGCCACTGATCCGGAAGTCTTTGAAGCGCTTGTGGGGACCAGCGCAGAAAAGATCGCCACATAAGGAAGTTGATCATGAACGATATCGACCGAGGCTTTGCGCCAGAAGAGTTTGAACAGCGAACTGCGATCGTCCAAGGTCTTATGCATGGTGCGAGGCTCGATGCCATATTGGTCACCACCGAGGCAGAGATCCGCTACTTCACCGGCTTTCACTCGCAGTTCTTTGAAAGCCCCACACGCCCTTGGTTCGTGGTGGTGCCGGCAGAAGGCAAGCCCATCGCTGTTATTCCCACGATCGGTGAGTCCGGAATGGCTGCAACCTGGATAGATGAAATACATACCTGGCCCTCACCCCGCCCTGCCGATGACGGCATCTCTTTGCTGGCAAGCACGATCAGCAGCCTGCCAACACGTCATGGACGATTCGGAATGCCGCTTGGCCCTGAAAGCATATTGCGGATGCCCGCGGGCGATGCCCAGAAACTGGCTGATGCCATCCCTCATGAGGTGGTTGACTGTGCCGAAATGCTGCTGCGACAACGCTTTGTCAAATCCCCCGCCGAGGTTGAGAAGATCCGGCAGGTTTGCCAGATCACCTCAGATGCCTTCGCAGCATTGCCGGATCACTCTCGTATTGGCGATTCGGAGATCGACATTACCCGTCGCATGCGTATTGATCTTTTGGAAAGGGGCGCCGACGGGACACCCTTCATGGTCGCAGGATCAGGTGCTGGAGGATACGACAGCATCATCATGGGTCCGACCCAGCGTCAACCCCAAGCCGGTGACGTTATGATTATCGATACCGGTACCGTATTCGATGGCTATTTCTGTGACTTTGATCGTAATTTCGGATTCGGCCATGTTGCCGATGATGTACAGCAGGCTAACGCAGCCGTTCATAAGGCGGTGGATGCCGGATTTGCAGCAGCACGGCCAGGCGCGCGAATGTGTGACGTGTGGTCTGCGATGTCTCAGGTGATGGAAGACTTCGGTTCGCTAGGCAACAGTATTGGCAGAATGGGTCATGGACTGGGCATGCTACTCACCGAGTGGCCGTCAGTACATCCAAACGATCAAAACATCCTTGAGCCGGGGGTGGTCATGACGCTCGAACCGGGTATGACATTCGCACCGAGGCGCCAGCTGGTACACGAGGAAAATATCGTCATCACAGAGTCGGGCGCCGAATACTTGACCCGTCGGGCACCGCCCGAAATTCCCGTGATCAACTAATCCTTAAGGGCTCTTTCAAAAAAATCCACGAGGGTTGCCCGGTAACGGTCGGTTTCGAGCAACAGACCCTCAATATGATCTGCGCCTTCGAAACTATGCAAGACCACCGGCTGGCCACGCGCGGTGGCAAAACGGACCAGATCCCTTGCGTTGTTATAGGCAACTCTTGAATCCGCTGTCCCATGCAGCACCTGAACCGGGCGCTGGTCCATCCGGGAAATCCCGTCAGCCGGTGTGACAGCCATCAGATCCTTCCCCCTTATGCGGGCTGCCCAGTAGGCCGCCCGCCAGAGAAATCCTGGAAAGCCCTGATACTCGACCTCATGGGTTGCTGCCTTGTTGAAATCGAATACCGGGGCCTCAAGGCTAAATGCTGCAATTTCAGGATTCTTTGCAGCGACGATGAGTGCGGCCAGTGCGCCGCCGGAAACCCCGTGTACCCCGAGGCGTGACAGCGGTATCGCTTTTACGCTCTTGAGCCAATAGGCAGCTGTCAGGATGTCATCAGATTCATCCTGCCCTGCTGAATGCCGACCGTCTTCACATGTCGTTTCTCCCTGATCACGAAGATCAATCAAAAGAATATTGAAGCCTTCCCGCGCTAGCATGGCTGCAGGCATCAGGGTATCAAAGTTATGTCGTGAACTATCGATTCCATGTACGACAATGACGGTGGCTTTGGTACTGGGAAAGTCCGGCGTCATCCACCATCCCGCAATCGTCACAGCGCGGTAGGGATCTCGGATTTGGACGGTCTCGACAGGAATATCCGGCACCCACCATGCGGACAGATCATGGCCTACCCAGCGATCCCAACCCGAACCTCGGAACGGTCCCCTGCCTGGACCTGGAGTGACGAAACGGGTTGGCGTGTTGGCGGCATGATCGGTGTGGATGCCGCAGAAGACCTTCGTGCCGGTGCGATATACATAGTCGCCCACGCCAAGCAGACCTGCAAAAGCGGTGAGGACTGCGACGCCGGTTATCTTCAGCGTCCGCCGAATTAGTTTCATCTTGATGTCTGGAACCTACCTAAAACCCTAAAACTGCCGCTAGCGGAACACGTAGATCGGACTGCTCCAGGCCTGAAATCCGTCTTCAGTGGTCACACACACCCAAAGCGGATTGTCAGCCCCGGTTTTTAAAGGGGCCTTGATCTTGGCAGTGACCGTGCGGTGGGGATTACTCTCCGGCAAACGAAAGACGCGGACTTTTCGCTCCAGACCGCCCGCGTCCAGCACGGTATCTTCAAGGCCGATTTCTGAAAGGGATCCATTTAGCGAACCCAAGTTAGTCTCAACACTGAACCTGGCATCGGTAACCTCATCGAGCCAGACGTCAAAACCGCCGAAGTTGCCAGTGGTGATCGCGTCGAAAACAACGACGTCACGGCCGCGCTGCTCGAGCTTTCGCTCATGATTCCAGGCATTGATCTTGTCCATCCGCCGGATAGACGCCCCTTCAAAACGGGCCCGCCCTTTCCAGTTGGTTTCACGACCACGGCCCCGGTACTCTGCGCCGCTCCAGACCACCCGGATACGCTCCCCCAGATCATCTTCCGAGAACCCGCGAAGAGTCTGGACAACCTCAAGCCCATTACGGATCTCAATACGCTCAATCGGACCCTGCGCCGACACTTCAACCGCAAGCGTCACCTCGGCGTCCTGCGTCTGCACAATGTCGCCCATCATCACCCGCGAGACGGTATCAAAGCCAGCATCCGGGAAGACATTGGGGTCGTCGTGATAGCACTTGCCACCGGCGGCCAGTTCGGCACGTACATCGAGAAACAATCGGGTTCCCGTTGTACCGTAGTGATGACGCCGGCGCAGACACTCAAAAATTCCGTCACGCGTAAGGGATTCGGCAAGAAAACAGGTCAGGCCGCCATATGCGCCGAACATCGAAGCCCCCGGATAACTCGCCCCGGGCCGACCCTTGTGTCCGTCACTGTTGCAGACCACACCGCTACGGTGACCCAGCGCAAAACCGTCGGTCAGCATCCATTCAAAAGTACCCCAGGCAGAATGGATCTCCATCGAGCGTTCCAGTCGCGCATCGTGGGCATAGGCAATGTCCGCATATCTGCCGCCGACATGCGCATAGACCACACAATCTTCATCCGAAAGTGCCTCGAAGAGCAGGTTCGCATCGGGCGCATCAGTGTCAAGATCCTCACGCTCCGGCAGCAAAGCATGAGATGAGCGCCGGATCTGACGCCCCTCGGTCCGAAAATATACGTTGCGATCGCCACCAACCGCTGTGTTGCCCGACCACTCGTATCCAGGGAAGGTCACAAACCGACCTTCTTCCAGAAACTCATGTGAAAGTTCGTTGAGGTAAGACCAGAACTTGTTATTGACCTGAAAATCATTTGCCTGATGTGAAGTCAGATCGAGAAACGCACAGTCGCGGGCAAAGGTGAAGTAACTTCTTGCCGTGCCAATGCCGATGGATTCGCCCGACTGTCCGTGCAGATCTCCCCAGTAACCGCTGTGTTGGCCCTGTCGGATCAGCATCGGATGTGATTGCGCCACTATATTGCCGGTATCGCGCTGCAACACCGTGATCCGCAGTTCCCCCTCTTCTTTGACTCGTAAGTCATCAAAACTAACCGACCTCTCTCCCAAGGGATAGTCGAATGTCTCGGGTAGACCCTGTACAGACAGCGTGGATTCAAAGCGAACCTCGGCACAGGCGAGTGGTGTGGGGTTTCCCCACCTATCCTCTGCCTTCAGGCCGAAATGAAACCGCTCCCCGGGCTGGCGCAGGCTGGGCAGCACCGCCCGCCAGACCACGGGGTTACCAGGCACAATGTCGATGGTGGGCGTATCGGGAATCGGGACAAAGTGCCCGACCGCACAGACATCGGCCAGCACCTTGAAC
>PVBE010050622.1_pt1 | contig 11243 bp, 16 predicted proteins | sample 1631181 | NCBI WGS metagenome assembly PVBE01 (sample SAMN08397723, study PRJNA350692) | Marine metagenome, whole genome shotgun sequencing project. | isolation source: water | place: Pacific Ocean | collected 2012-04 | reverse complement strand
TTTTAATTGGTCAATTGCTGTCATATCTGTACGAAATACTGCATCTTTATGTACCTTCATAGGAAACGAAAATACGGCCGTGTGACTAGGATTCATTACATCATCTTCTACTGGAAATCCAGCATCTGTCATCAATTTAGTTAGAGGGTCTTTCTTATCTCCACGAACTGTACGAATATAAAAAGGATTATGTCTTGCATGAATACCAGAAGATGCATCAACCAACTGACTTACTGTACCAGAAGGTTTGACACAAGTAACTGCAACCGATTGATTAATACCAATCTTCTTTGCAAATTCTTTATTTGTCTTGATTGCTTCATCCCGCAATTCGTGTAATAGAGATTCTAATGTACCTTCAGAAGATGACATTTTACCATTAAGAAGTTTGTTGTCCATAATACCAGTAAGAGAGACTCCTAAAAGTCTCTCCTCTTCACAATTATTTCTCCAAACAGCTGAAAGATATTTGAAGTTTGTAAGTGTTGATTGAATAGTACCAAGCATAGTTGCAAGTTGTACTTTCTTTTTAAGTGTCTCTCTTGTGTCTGTAGAACGCACCACAACTTCTGAAAGATTACAGAACTCTCTACTACGCAAAATAATTTCTGAACATGGATTTGTACCAAACTCATGTTCTGTATTTCTACGACCATTTTTACCAGCTTGTTTAATTGCACTCTCACGATTGAAGATGCCACGTTCACCAGACTTAGAATAATAAAGAGATTTCCACTCATCCATGAATGTACCGATATCTGGTTTCTCTGTGTAACAAGCACTATTGTTTGCAAGTGCTCGTTGTGGTTCTGTATTCCACCACTGACCTGTCTTAGCACTCCTCATACGATCATCAGAGAGGTTTGAGAGACTTATGAGGGCACTTCTTCGTACACCACCTACCACAACTACCTCTGCAATCTTACAAACTAGGTCATGACATTCAACAGAAGATAGTTTACGGCCGGGTGCATTTTTGAAGATGTTAACTGCAAAATTGAATAGAGACTCTAGAGGTTCCGGCCCAGATGCTCGACCACCAAAGGTTTTGAGGGGGGAACCAGCAGGACGTACTTTAGACAAATCCCAACGTGGAATCTGACCGATATACAACATACCGATAAGTTCCTTGAGTCCCTTTGCCCAACCCAACTTAGAATCTGCAACGCTGATAGTAGTTTCTGTATGATGAAAATCATCTGCAACATGAGGTAATTGATTTGTATGTTGACGTTCTACACTAAACCCTACACCAGTACCATTCATAAGAATATAAAGAATTTCATCAAATGCATGAACACGATTTACTGCAACATAAGAACAATTATAACCAGCAATGTTCTCTCTCTTGAGTGCTTCTCCAGCAGTCATAAGACAACGCATAGATGGCATAATTTCTAGGTCAAGAACAGCCCATTCCAATTCTTTCCTTACGTTTTCACTTAACGTAAAATCCTGTGTTTCTTTTAAATGTTCTGTGAAGAAATCAAAATACCTACTTACTGTTTCATCCCACGTTTCCCTACGGTTTTTATCAGGCAACCATCTTGAGTAACGTGATAGGTGAATAAATTCTTGGTATGATGTAGGTAGGTAATTATTAGGCATTTATCTTTCTCCATTCTGCAAACCTTAACTTGGCTCCAACGCCAGAAAAGGTATTTTGTGTTATAATTTTTTGTACTTCTTCTTTTGATATTCCTGACAAAATCATATCATTTATATCTTTTTCTTCAACCTGTTCTGGCCACAGAACAATACTGCAACCCTTCTCTATCGTTTTTTCTATTTGTTTATTGATCTCCTTGTTTCTTGGCTCGTTGTCAAATATAACTGTGAAGTCTCCTTCAAGTCTATCAAAATCAGAACCACCAACTGCAAGACAGTTATCTATAAACAGACTGTCAAGGGGGCCTTCGACCACATAAAAGTGTTTGGATTTGTCTACTCTATCTAACCCAAAAATCTTATCTCGTTCTTCTAATTTGATGGTGATATACTTAGGTGTTTCCTCTCCAAACGCTCTTCCTTGATATGCAAATATTTCTCCTTGTTCGTCACGAAACGGAATTAACAACCTTGGGTGATCACCATCCAAAGAAGGAAATTTGTTTGGTATTAACGTATTGGTAAATTTATAAAATGATTCACAGAGTTAGATGTCCCTAAGCGACTCATCGGGTAACTTTCTTTTATCAACGATTTTGCGAGCAGGGTGATCCGATCCAAGTTCTGAGATAGATTTAAGGTCTTTGAGGACACTTTTCTTCTTGAACACAGGTGCATTGAATTTGAACTCCGGCTCAGGGTTATTAGACTTAGCTCCTTTTTTGTATCGTTCCATTATATAGTCTTTATAAGTTTTTGAGTCTAGATATTCAATTAATTTTCCTACTGTAGTTCCTACACCACAATTATGACATTTGTAAAATAGATCATTTTTCTTACGATAAACGAATCCTCTCGCCTTTGTCTTATTCTTTCGGGAATCACCACAATACGGACAACGAAAATTCCAAAGAGCATCACCCTTTTTCTTAAACATTTGTAGTTGTGGCGAGATTATATTAAGGTATTTTATATCAATATAAGAACTCATATAATGACTATATATGATTAATTAAGGTTTGTCAACCCCCAAATTCAACAAATTTGTGTAACATAAATCCTATAACTATAGAACCACCAATAAGAACGTGCCTCCATTTTTCAAGAACACCTACACGAACAATCAATTCATCCTTTATTTTCTGAATTTCTTTATTTTGTGATTCATGTTGACTAGATGCAAGAGTCATAATTTCTTTAGTGTTAGTAGTAATACGAGAGTGTAATTCGTCTATTTTTGTTAATAATTCACTTCTTCTTTCTTCTATCTTATTTTCTGCTTCAAATATTGCTTCTTCTTGTCTTGCAATTTTTTCTTCGTGAACTGCAAGCATCCTATGGATTGAGTTGGAAACATCAGTCAGTTTCTCTATTGCTATATCTAGCCGATCATGTATCTTTTTTTGATCATGAAGTTCTTTTTTGAGTAGTTCAACTTCTGTTTCCAACTCAGCCATTTATTTAATTACCATTTCTCATAACAGACCAGACACCCCAAGCAAGAGCGCCCCAAAGAATAACTTTGGTTAATGGTATGGCAAAGAATAATACTGCTACAGCAGCTGCAGCAACTATTAATCCTTGATGAGTAGATGATTCACCTACTCTAGATGAAATCCAATTACTTATCATGCTTTATCTCCTTTTTCTAATTCATTGATTCTGGCTTCAAGCTCGCCAATCTTACGACTGACATTAGGGTATTTCGTTTTCCAATTTTGTTCATCTTGTAAAACCTTCAATCCCAACTTTTCAGAAGCCCATGTCGAAACATTATCAACCTTTTTATAGAACCATATACCAGCCTTAGTGTCTGCAAACCAACTGTTAGCTGCACTACCAAGTATACTGGATGCGATACTACTAATTAAAAAAATCCACATTAATTCTTTTTCCGTATTTCATGTTGAGGTTCAACTCGTTCCTTTGCATCATCTAGATATTGAGTAAACTTCCAATCCCAAACCCAAGGAAGGAAACCATGTACAAACATAACGACTCCTATCCACCATGCTTCCTTAGATTCGTTCCACGCAAATTTTAAATGCTGAAGATACGTCAGCCCCACATCTTTGGGGTGCTTACGATTTATCATGATTAACCCCAATCGGGCCTAGTGCAGACTTCACATCTACATTTTTTACATACTTCTATGTTGTATGGTTGTCCTTGGTCATTTTTTTCTTCTCTCATCATGGGATTTCCACAATGAGAATCATGACCGCAATTTTTACACTTGGTCATCGTCACCCTCCCTTGGTATAATTGACCAACGACCAAAAGCAACAACTGCATAATATGCCGCATTAATCTTCCATGATGGAACTGATGGACTTGCATCTTTCATGGCCATAAGAAACACATTGTCGGCGGCTTTCTTTGCGAGTTTAATACCCAATGTATCTTCTGGATTCTTTGCACGATATTGACGAATCCTAAGATATAGAAGGTCATGGATAATTGCCGCACGTGCAATATCCCAAGGAGCGATTATATTCCACAACGCTTTAGGTGTAGATGCAAGATCAGTTTTAAATCCCTTACTACAAGTAATTTTACTTTTTGGACATTTAATACCGACTGCTTGTAATGGAGATTCTTCCATCTCATCATTCTGGTATGATAATGCTCTAGATAGAATCCATTGTTTAGGTGGACTAAATTCTGCTTCTATTTTATTATTAAAGGTTCCCATAGGATTCTCCTTATACTTCTAGATATTCTTCCAAATCTTCAATCATATTAGCTTTAGTTTTTCTACGATCAAGTTCTATACCACGATCTAAAGCCCAATCATCTAATGCTTTCTTTGTCATTTTTTTAAAGTCAGGAAATTCTTCTTCTTCCTCATCTTCGTATGAATATTCTTCTTCATCATGAGAATGTTCACCTTCATGTGGATGAGAATGTACTGTACCATCTTCATGTTCATGTTCGTCTTCAGTCATTCCCATTTCTTCAAAAGTTACCATAGGTGAATCTTCTAAATCTAAAGATGAAATAGGATGCGGTACGACTCCCATATAATTCTTAAACCAAATATCATCATCACAACCTACACCCATATCACTAACTTCGTATTTTCCACTCTCTACACCAGCTGTAATTAATCCATCTGCAACTGTTGCAACAATAGATTTTCTATCAGCATGAGTGTTTTTAATTTCAACACCAGCTGATGTACCTAGTTCTATTAGATATTCATTTGTGAATTTTGCGTCACTATTCCACTCTTGAATAATTGTATATCTTAAATTTGCATAATTCATTTCTTTTCCTTCTCATCTGTCTCTGTTACTGCTTTTTCATAGTAAACAATAATTTGTTTTTGTTGTTCTATATATCTTCTCAATTCTGCAAAATTTAACGATAGATTTTCATAGTCTTTTACTGAAATTGCTATATAGGAGTCAGCACCATTTTTTGCTTCATATTCTTTAATAAACTCTTTGTAGTTCTTTTTAGAAACTACATAAATCTTAACGTCATTTAGCTGGACTTGCTTTGGATGTGCTTGAACTGGAACTTGGTTTCTTACTGTTTTTGTTACAGTTACCACTTTCGGTTCCGGCATCAACGAACACCCCATCAGTGCTAGTGATATCAGCAAGACAATCCCATAATCTATTAGTCGCATTTTGCATCTTTCGTTCTATATGACTTGGACGTTTGTTTGCCAAGTGTGTTAAATTATGTTTTTGCAGAGTTGCACGTAACTGATCTCCATACGTTTCTGCAGTTTGTAATCGCTTATGTAGTCCTCTATTTAGTTCGTCTAACTTCTCACGATCTTTAGTCATAGTCTGAATAGTCTTTTCATTTATCTTTGCAGCCTGTTCCAACTTTGCACTATTCTCTGCAAGAGTTTGAATACGTTGTTGAGTATCCTTATAATACATCCAACCACCATAACCAATACCACCGATAACGGCAAGTATTATTATCATCGCATAAACTTTAATCATGTATCACCTCTAACCATCATTCGTAGCATTTGTTGTATAAAACAATTTAACACCCAGTACTCTAGCATCACCAGCCATATCGTCATTACCATCCGAAACATCTCTATATAATCTGAAAAAAGAAATATCTCCGACTGCAGGAGAGTTTGCAAGAGTTACAGCACCACTAGTTGCAGTAATCAAAACCTCTGTAGCATCACCCTGAGAATCATCAGTAACAACAACAGCAGTACCATATGCTTGATCTGCCTCTTCATTATCCCCTACTGAAACTCCTTGTAATCCAAAAGCAACACCAGATGTTGCAGCAAGACCAACATAATATACTGCAAATGTTATAGTACCTTCATTCCATGCTTTAGGGAATGCTATTGAAAATTGTGCAGCTTCATCTGAATCTTTATCAAAATCTAAAACTTGTAAATCTGGACGACCAGCAGTAGTTTCTACATCAGTAATTGAAGCACAACCATTTGAAGAAGTAGGACGCATAGCTGCAGCTGGAACCCAGATAGACTCTGTTCCTGCTGTTCTGATGACAGCACTATTAACAGTTGCACCAGCAGTGGCAAGGTTAACCGTACCATCTGCAGCAATCGAAACCGCACCAGCGGTTGTTGCAGTTCCTATGGTACACGCATCTTTTAATAATAAGTCATCTACTAAAGTAACAATACCTGTTGATGCAATCGTTATAGCAGAAGTAGAAGATGCAACACCTATTGTACCACCATCCTTAATAAGAATATCATCTTTGAAAGTCACAATACCACCAGAAGAAATTTGCATTGCATCTGTTGCACTTGCAGAACCAATATCACCATCATCTGCAACAACTAGATTTCCCTTTAGAGTTGCAGCTGTAAATGTTCCTGCTGTAATAGTGATATTACCAGTTGCATCATTCGTAGCAGAAGTCGTTCCAACTGTAAATTCATCTGCACTTTCATCAAACATAAAGATAGCATTATCACCAGTAGAACCACGTTCCATGATAATACCCATATCATTTGCATTAGAACCAGCACCAGTATTCAGTTCCAACAACGTATCTTCAACTTTCATATTTGCAGTATTTACTGTAGTTGTTGTACCATTAACAGTAAAGTTTCCTGTGACAGTCAAATTCTGTCCAAGAGTCCAGTTACCACTAGAATCGATAGTTGCGGAATCTGTGTCACCAGCAGAACCAATATTACCATCATTTGCAATAACCAATGCCGATAAAGTACCAACTGATGTTATATTTGTTTGTGCAGCAGTGGTTAAAGTCACATCTGCTATATAAGTTTTAATACGAGAAGCTGCTGTCTTTCTATTAGTTCCACCAGCATTATCATCAACAATGAACAAGTCTGCATCTGCAAGGCCGGCACCAATGTCCGTACCACCATCTATATCTAAATCTGCAACTGCAATTGAACCATCTGGAAAAACAGGTGCTTGACTAAATGTAACAACACCATCTGATGCAATCGCAATAGAATCTGTATCAGAAGTATGACCTATATTTGTACCGTTAATAGCAATGTTGTCAACAGTTAATGCAGTTAATGTACCTAGTGATGTAATATTTGTTTGTGCAGCAGTGGTTAAAGTAACGTCAGCAATATATGTTTTAATTCGTGATGCAGCTGTTTTTCTGTTAGTACCACCAGCATTATCATCAACAATGAATAGGTCTGCATCAACGATTGCAGCACCAATATCTGTACCGCCATCTATGTCTAAAGCTGTAAGTGCTAAAGTACTAACAGATGCGGTTGCACCAATAAATTTTCCATCTGAAGCTCTATATTGAAGAAACTCTCCATCATCTATACCGTCTGCAAGATCATTTGCATCAGCAATACTACCAATACCACCGCCCCCACTACTTGCAAAACCTATAGTGTGAAGGTGTTCATTAATTTTCTTTTTAAATTCTGCAAGTTCAGCGTTTAGAGCTGGTTCATCTTTAAATGGTGTGGGATATTCTTCTGCTTCTGGTAAGGCGGTTTTAGGAAGATATCTATCAATAACTTGTTCACGAACTGGAGCCATGTCCACTTCATTTTTAGTACCAAATGCATTTGAGAGAGAGTTAGTAATAAACTTATCTCTATTGCGTTTGTTTTGATCTTTGATTGCTTTTTGTTCTTCTTCCTCTAGAACTCTTTGTATTCGTGCTTCTTCAGCAATGATTGCTAGTTCTGCATCATGTTCTCTTTGTTTTCTTTCTGCAACTTGTTTGTCTTCTGCACGTTTGAACGAACCAAAAGTTATTGCTTTCCTTTTGGCCCTTTGTTCTGGTTTTTCTGGAGAAGTGACAAGTTCAGTTATCTTTTTCATGATACATCACTAATCAATATACATATTCAGTTCGTATCTCTTATTATCAAGATTAGCAACTTGAACGTGTAAATTTTGTTTCTTATTTGTACCTAGAATATATTTGTTGGTTTTACCAGAGGATGGTTTCTTTGGGCCAGTTGCAACTTTACTATCTATTTCTTTAGGGTTTACTGTATAACCCATCTTCTTAGCAGATGAATATGCGTGTTGCATTGCAGCAGAGAAAGTCTTGTGATATATTTCATATCCTGTTGCAGATTTTGCAGCATTAATAGACATATCTGCTTGTGGCCGAATTGCTCCCATACTACCAGCACTATAAGTCATTTCAGATACAATAGATTCTGTAAACTTATCTTGTTTATTCATAGCTTCTAGTCTTCTTAAACGAGATGTTTCTAATCTTTTACGGTGTTCACGATAAGCTTTAGAACGACCATCTATAAGAGGTTGTCTACGTTTCTTTTTCTTTGGGTCTACTCCTGGCTCTCCCATAGGGCCGACACCAAGACCAGCAATACTTCCTGTGCCTGCTGCATTAGTAGGAGCATCTTCTCCTATTGATGAACCAGTAAATGGAGAAATCTCATTCCATTTTTTCATTTTATGTCCTCCAAACTAACGTATATTTTTTCCTGTGTCTTAACATGAACGATAGGAAATATCTCAACTCCAAGAACTGTATCTATAGGTGCTTCATCATCATAAGCAATTACCTTATCACCCTTTTTAGCAGATAACTCTTCTTCCTCTTTATTTAGGATATCGTTGACTAGAACATACTCTCCTTTAGGTAAAACCTCACCAAAACCTATAACTTCCTCAGAAATAGAATTATCCAGTTCTACACCCTCTTCTTTTAGGTATTTCATAAATTCTTTTTCAAACATATCTGGGTCATCTACTGATTCTTTAAAAGTATCTTTAAGTAAAAACAATGCGGCAGCATAAGTACCAACCTTTGTTCTTAGGCCTGGCACCTTTGCAAATATCTTTTTGATGTTGAATACGAGTTTGTGAAGAATAGTGTAAGCGTTCTTTTCTGCTGTTGTTCCAAGAGTAGCTGGTTTAGTCTGACGAACACCGCCTTTGGGTGGAGGCATTACACGATTACCATCTCCATCGATGATACCTAGTTTATATGCATCAGTTTTTTCAAATGGTGTAACTAATAACTTTATAAATCTGTACGTTACGAATAAATCAATCGCTCTTCCCATTACAGTTTCCTTAAAACTTCTAGAACCTCTTGGTTCGCAATTATTTCTGTTAACTCATCATCTCTTAATATATTTAGATACAATAAAAAAGACTTGAGTGTTTCCCAATACTCTCTCTGTATTTTAAAAAGTATCAGAGTCACGCAAGCCTCGGGCCCAAATAAGTTATTTAATATGATGATATGATTCAGTAGAAGTCTTTCTTTAAGTATACCACTGTCTTTATGTTTTCTCAAAAGTCTTTTGATATATTTAAATCGTTTCATATCATCATGAAATTCTTTTTCACCTTCACACTGTGGATTGTCATAATGTTTAATTGCGAACATCATAACATTCTCAGTAGTTATGTTTTCATACATTTACTTAATACTAGCACGCAACCTACATTGATTAGTTTCAGTTGTTTCATAAGTTATATTAAGGGACAATCCCCCTTCAATTTTGTTGGATATTCCATCGTCATTTAAAAACTCATCATGTGGAGTATCTAAATCTTTACCAAAACGTCCACCAAATAATGTTAATGGTAAAGACATTTCTCCTTTATCTTCAGACATCATTTCTTCACTAATAGCAGGAAATGTAAGACCGATATTAGATAATGAACCACGAATTCTTGTAAGGGCAGACATAGGATCAGTTACATCCTCTGCTACATATGATCCAATTATCGCATTAACTTTCTTTATAACAGAAGGAGTGAAAGAACCATTTGCTGGGTTCCTTCCAAATACTGGTTGAATTCCAGCGCCTGGTATTGGGCCATTCTCTGCTATAACTTCTTTAAATTTTTTCATCTTTTTCTTCCTCTATATCTGTAGGAACTTGATCTCTAATTTGTTCTTCTAGAAATTGAGGTTCTTTCTTTTTTTCAAATAGTTTTTTAATAGGGTTTGTAATATTACCTATGTTTATTTCAGAAAGAACTTCCATTATTTTCTCCATTATTAAAATAGTGGGGGGCAAGAAGCCCCCGCACCATATATGATATTAAGTAACATCAATCGTTGTAAGACCAGTATAGTTGGTAACTGTGATATTAGCAGCAATAGATATAACTGTATATGCAGCACCTGTCCAAAGGATAGTTAATGTTTCACCAATTCCTTGGAATGTATACGTTACACCCTGACCAAGAGTTGTTGTAAGGTCAAGGTCTGTAGTGTTTGTTGTAGATGTTACTGCAAACATCTTGATCTGACCAGTTGTAGTTGAGTCAGCAAGTGTTAACAGAGCATCAGCATCCGCACCGTCAATCAATGAAATAGCTTCTGTTAAAGCTACTGCACCGTCAGCATCATATGTAACAGTACTGTTAAGTCCCAAGAATGTTGGGATCGCGTTGAAAACACTAGCAACTGCGATTTTCTTGTTTATTGGTGTTCCAGAAGGATCATCAATAACGTGGAATAAGTCTGTAGATGCAAGACTTCCACTAGCCAACTCTGTAAGAGCTGTAATTTTCTTATCTGCCATTTTGGCTTCTCCTTAATTTAAACCCACATTATTGTGGGGATTATACTGAAGGTATAACGCATTATCCTTCATCACTTGAGTCAGAAACCAAGTCTGGCTCATCATCATCAATTTGTTCTAGAAAATAATCACATTGTTGTAATGCACCTGTAAGAGCATTTATCAATGCGGTATCTTCTTTAATTTTTTCTTGATATTCAAGCAGTCTTTTTTTGACTGCCTGTATATCATTGTTTATATTTTCTTTACGTTCTTCAATAGATTGTTTATCTAAACTCATAGTATATTCACCTCATCTCATTTAACACTATTTATATAATTATTTATAACACTTATTTAGCCATATTAAGCAGCAGTAACTGTAACTCCCATGAGAATTTGAGCAGAACCACTAGTACTACCTTGTTCTGTGTAGACTGCAATATCACTTGAAGCATCTTCTGCAACAACTGCATCGTTCTCATCTGTTTTGGAACCGTCTGTACCTTCTAAGATAATAGTTCCACCAATACCACCATCAGTACCATCTTCAAGTGATCCAATCTTAACATCTGCATCACCACCAGTAAATGTTACACCTGTCATAATGTTTGTAGCACCATCTACACCTTGTACGGTGAAGTCAATACTATCTGAC
>PVBE011115460.1_pt1 | contig 11244 bp, 11 predicted proteins | sample 1631181 | NCBI WGS metagenome assembly PVBE01 (sample SAMN08397723, study PRJNA350692) | Marine metagenome, whole genome shotgun sequencing project. | isolation source: water | place: Pacific Ocean | collected 2012-04 | reverse complement strand
GGAGTCATCACCAGCGGCACCCGGTCTCCCATCTTACGAAAGAATATCGCTTTATGTCGCATGGCTATCGAATATTCGAACGTTGGAACATATGTTGAGGTCGGTAAGATTGATGGTCATCAGAAGCGTATTCCAGCTATTGTAGTTAGTTTCCCATTTTACGATCCGGATAAAGCTCGAGTTCGCGGCTAACTATTTGCCGGGTACTTCGGTACACCAAACATCAAAAAAATATAAGGACGACTTTCAGAGTCTGCGGTAAACCCGTAAAACTCCCACCGCTGTGTGGATGAAAATCCTAAATTTGTGTGTAGATGGGTAACGGGACAGGGTGGAAGCAAACAAAAGACGACACCCGCAATATTACGCCTATAAAAAGGGTGTGTTAATGAGTGTTTGGTTCCCGATAGCCAGACTGAGGCCGATGGATCGTTCCACTGGAAACTGGGAATGATCTATAGGGATTAGGGTCCCCTTTTTTGATCCCTGAGATCATCGTGGAATTTGGGTTGATAGGTGGTCGATAAAGTGGACGATTCAGTTGTCCTCTTGTGTCCTCTGTAGTCCATTTCAGTCTAGTTTGCGTGGGGACGAAGTGTGAGTTTTGTTGAGTTTCCTATACTGTTTCTGGTCAGTAACTGTTATTTCTGCGTCCACCTGGTCGATGGATCTACATTACCGGCTATCACTTCGAACAAAGCACGAGAACCTCTGGTGCTAAATGAGCATAGCATTCCGTCTGGTAATGCTCAGATGTCCCAGCAACCAACTAACCTAGAAACAAAATCCTTTTTACCCATTCGCGCTACATTGTTCAGTCTTGATTTCTCGACTCAACGACAATGTGCCAACGAACCATAGTACCGGCGAATAGCTTCTCGATGACGTCGTATAAGTCCCAAATGAACCTTCGATTGCTTCATGCTCTTTCTGGCTTGGTAAATTAATTCTGTTTCCGCTTCATGCAAATCTACACCAAGAAGTTTTCCGTCTTGAACTACCTCTCTCCCTGAAACAATTACCCGGTCTACGTGTCTTGCACTCATAATCGTTAGAAGCACCTCTATTTCATCAGTATTTTCAACTATAAATTTCTCTGTCATAGATCCATAATTCAGCAATACAAAATCAGCACGAGCGCCGGGCCTAATCTTCCCATAGTCACGACTACCATCTATTACAGTAAAGCCATCCTTCAGCGCAGCTTCAAATAACACAGTTGGAGGAAATGCATCCTGCAGTCCGGTACCGCCGTGCAATTTCCACGCTAAGCGGAGTTCTTTCAAATAGTCTTGATCATCGTCAATTGCAGAACCGTCAAGCCCGAACGCGAAACGAAGTCCATGCCGACGGAAACGATGTATTGGTGCAATGCCTGAACGAAGGCGGAGGTTAGATGAAACGTTAACAGCGACAGTAACGCCTCTTTCAGCCAACAGTGCACACTCTTCCTCGGTGAGATAAACACCGTGCGCGATAGTGAGGCGCTTTGACAATAGTCCGATACTATCAAGATAGTGGATTATGCCTCCTCTATATTTTGAGTCGAACCACTGGCGTTGCCGTTCAGATTCCAACAAGTGCATATGCACTCGTCGATTAAAACGCACCGAAGCTTCCGCGATCAATTCAAGAGTATGGTTTTTGCACCACTGTGGACCGATTGGCCCATATTGCACCTGGAATAACTCAGTCTCATAGGCTTTTGCTATTTCTTCGACCCGCGTAACCTGCTCATCGGCTGGCTCAGGCTGCCGAAGATTCCTTTGCAAAACTAGTCGGTCGCTTGCGCTCAAAAAGGGCATTAACCTTTCAGCTCCGCCATAAACCCAAGTATTTCTATCCGCTATGGGGCAAGAAAAAGCGACACGAATTCCGATATCACGCGCCGCCCTCCAAACAGCAGGGACTTCGACCATGAGATTATTTGCTGCCAGCGAATTGTGGCAATGAACCGTCGATCCGATACCAGATAGGGCCATTCGCCCAAAAGCCACTGTCGCCTCCAGCCACGGATCAACTGACACACGAGTAACCAGACCAGCAATCCAACATTCCAAGGCATCATCTTGCGCGCCGAGGGCTAATGGTGTTACGCCATAACCATGATCATGGGCGTTAACGAATGCTGGCAGAGCGACCTGACTTCGACCACGCCCAGTTACTTTCGTTGGCTCTACGGACGTAATCTGCCCTTTATTAATTCGAAGTCCGATATTTTTCTGCAAATGATGACGCCCGGGTGCGCTTAGTAATCGTGCTACCCGAATGACGCGTACGTTCAATTTATACTACCCAAGCTTGGAAACGAATCCCACCAAACTACGTTTTAAGTATTCTCCAGTCACCTTTGCCGCGATAGTGGGACTTCGATCGGATGGTATAATAATGCACAGTCGTAACACCGATAAAGATTTAGCTTTTAACGGTATAGCGACAAGTTCGCCGCTTTCTAACTCGTCAGAAAAACCAAGTCGGGTGAAGAAGGCGATTCGCACACTGTCCAATATTATGCCTTTTACTAATAGAAGAGTATTCGTGACCACAATTGGCCTTTGTTCTTCCATAAACGAATCCATCTCTTCTCCAAAAAAGTACCGAATCGAACTTGAATTATCGTTAAATATCAGAGGATAAGTGGAACATTCTGGTAGGGTTAACGAACGTTTATCGGCCAGCGGATGACTTGGCGACAAAATGGCGCACAAAGGGCAATCAACACTCGCTAGTTCAATAACACCCTGGGAGTCCTTTGAGCTAAATGTAATCCCAAGATCAGCATTACCTCGGGCTATGGAGTGCACGATTTTCATCGGATCACCAGTGGCCACGCGAACTCGAATATCCGGGTGCTTAGACATTAGTTTACTTAATTCTACGGGAAGAAAATGCATCGTTAGGCTGTCTAACGTAGCAATCGTGACTTGGCCGCTAATCCTGCCACGAAGATAGTCAATCTCCCCCTTTAATCGTTCAAAATTCTGTAAAGTAGAGCGAGAATGCTGGAGTACAAGCTGTCCTGCGTCAGTCAGTTTAAGACCCTGCGGGCGACGCTCGAAAAGCAGTGTCTCAAAGTTCTCTTCTAACTTGAGAATTTGCCGATTAACTGCAGAGGGAGAGATATGTAGCCGCTCGGCTGCCTTGCGAATCGAGCCCTCTTCAACCACCGCTTCAAAATACCGCAGTACCGTCGCATGCATATTTGAATTTCACCTACTTTCGGTATAGCGTCAACAACCCTTCCAAATTGGAGCACGTTTTTCTCGAAAAGCGGTTACACCCTCTTTGGCATCTTCACTTTGTAGCGCTTTGACCAAATCGCGCCCCCGAGAATTCCGTGCCTGCCAAACCGGTAAATGTACAGTATCGTAATAGGAGCGTTTTATCGCCTTTAGGCTTAAAGGACCACAAGCCAAGATGTCTTGAATCAATGCGTCCACCGCAGTATCCAGCTGTTCCACCTCCACCGCCTGATTAATCAACCCAAGTTCCACGGCTTCCATCGCCGAGATCTTCCGACCTGTCAAAAGCATTCCAAAGGCTAAAGCTCTAGGTATAAGCCTTGGCAAGGTAATCATGCCGTCAAGTGGTAGGCGTCCAACGCGTGGTTCTGGAAGACCGAAAGTTGCTGTCTCCGCAGCAACAATCAGATCACAACCAAGTACCATTTCGAACCCACCGCCGACTGCCAATCCATTGACTCGCGCGATAATCGGAACAGAAATTCTACCGCCGAACGAATTACCACCAAACCCATAGTCCCCAGTGCTTGCCCAATAAGTCAATCCGTCCGGGCCATCTTCCTTCATATCTGCGCCAGAACAAAATGCTTTTCCAGTGCCTGTCAACACAACACAACGTATCCTTGAATCACCCTCTATCCTATTCCATATATCAGCAAGAGTCGCATCAGTAACGGAATCTATAGCATTTAGTCGATCTGGACGATTTAGAGTAACCCTTGCGACATTGTCTTTGATATCAAAATCAACACTCACACTTCACCCCCACGTTGTTCATCTTGCGATTCAAGCTCACTAAGAATCTCAGTTTGATGTTCGCCCAGACGAGGCGGGAGAACCCGCACCGAAAAAGGTGCTGCTGACATATTGATTGGTGAGGCGACAATACGCACTGGCCCACTGGAAGTTGGTTTGAGATCAACAATCATCTGATTGAATTCTGTTTGCGGGTCTACTAATGCCTCTTGTAAGGACTTGACCGGTGCGCAGAGAATATCCACTTTTTCCAATCTACCTATCCAATAGTTGGTAGAGTTTTCCTGAAGACGTTTTCGAAATTTATCTTGTAGTTCTGTTCGATTCTCTGCCTGTTTTTCCAGGTTCTCGAACTTCGGCTGTGTGGATAAATCTTTAATTTCGAGTGCTTGGCATATATCGCGTAAAGGGTTCTCTTTGAATGCTCCAACTATCGTGATTGCCCCATCGTTCGTTTCGAAAACGCCACATAACGGCATCGCGGCCCAATTAAGTTCTTTCCCTCGCATCATCCACATGGCTGCTTCCTGCATTTGCATTGCTAACATCGAGTTGTACAGTGAGACTGCGACCTGTTGCCCTTTTCCTGTTTGATTTCGCTGTAATAAAGCCAGAAGAATTCCCTGCACCAAGTGCATACCAGCAGCATAATCTGCTAATGCTGTTGGATATACATTCAGTGGTATAGATTCATCGGCACGCCGATGCATCGCGCCACTTAGAGCTTGCGCTAATACATCTTGGCCGCCTTTATGGGCATACGGACCACCCAGGCCGAACCCAGTACCTATTGCATAGATTATCCGCGGATTTCTCGACAATACATCTTCGAATCCAAATCCTAAACGCTCCATGATTCCTGGCCTAAAGTTATTGACCACAACATCAGCACCATCGATCAAACGTTGCACGATCGAACGCCCTTCATCGCACTTCAAATTCACCGTAAAACTTCGTTTGTTTCGATTTAGGCTTGTGAACACCGGATTATTCAGGGCATCTGGATCCTCACCTATGCTCCATCGCGAAAGATCGCCAACCTTTTCCCGTTCAACTTTTATTACGTCAGCGCCATAATCGCCCAATACCTGGGTACAGCAGGGACCCAGCATAACTTGCGAAAAATCAATTACGCGCACGCCCTGAAGCGGCAACACCTCTGTCTCCCCACTGTCCATTATGCAGTCTCCATAATCAGCGCATTCGATGCTGGCTGATGTCCCGGGTCAGCCCCCTGTGCGCACATCTTGTTTTGTATCAGCCCAACATCTACATCGCGCACTAAGATGTCACTGGAAACCGCTAAGGATGCCGCGATTCCAGCTGCTTCCCCCATCGCCATGCATGGTGGTATCTCTCGACTTACCTTTTGAGCCTGCGGTGTCGAAGAGTAGTGTCTTCCAGCTACCAGTAACTGATTGACTTCCACGGGCAATAATGCACGGTAAGGCGTGTAGTAATCGCGACCCCGGCAAACCGTATCGGAAAAGTGAACCCTTTTTTCCACGTCCTGCTTTGTCACTATGTACTCGCCTTTAAGCATTCGGGTTTGTCGTACGCCAGTTTGTGGTGCGAAATCTATAAAGTAAGCGGCCTCAAACCCGGGCATGTTTTTTCTTACAAATATCAATAATTCCTGCATCCGTCGACGACTTTCGAATTCCGCAGCTGTAAGGTCAGCTACTTTTGTCCCATTGAAGCCCTTTAGATGCGGACAATTACACCAAACGACGCCAGGTAAAGGTGTTTTTAACCACCAGTACTGCCAGGTCTTTCCTATTATTTTTTTTGCTTCGTGTTCAATTTCTTCAAACCGTTCTGCCTGCCTATACTGAAATTTTTCTGCAGTATCGGTATCTACCCCACCAATTCGCGATACAGTGGAAACGATAAATGAATCCTCGGAGTATTGAGCGCCTGCACTGACCGCAACATCAAGATCTCCAGTAGCATCGATAACAATATCCCCAAGAACTGCTTGCGTCCCTTCTTTACTTTGAACCAACACTCCCACAATTCGCCCATCTTTTACGAGGCTTGACTTAAACCAACTATGAAGCCTTAGGTTTATGTTTGCCTCACCCACCATATCCAATGCGGCTTGTTTGAATCCGTCCGGATCAAAAGACGCTGCAAATATTATTGGGTGCGGCTTTGGGCGATGGAAGTCAAACACTCCCCAGCGCGACCACTTTTCCCACATTTCCTGTGTAGTGCGCACACTTGGATCACGGTCATTTTCTGGCGGATAGACACAGAGTCCCTTTCGATGCATCCGGTCAATTATTTCCATCCCTAATCCGCGGACAGAAATCTCTGTATCGTTATGCATGTCATCAAGCAGTAAAACCATTCCACCCGATGCCAGTCCACCAAGATAAGAGTAGCGCTCGACAAGCGCCACCGATACATTATTCCGAGCTGCAGATACTGCAGCGGCTATTCCTGCAGGACCGCCCCCAACAACAACAACATCTGTCCGGGTAACAATCTTTGCTGAAATCTCTGGCGTCTTCACATAATCATTTCCTTTCATAATGATGACCTAATAGTTTGCTTCTAGAAATTTGTCGGGGTCTCCCAACGAATTAGCCAACGTTCTATCATTGAGGTGATACTAAAAAATGTCACCGCGAGACCTGCTCCGAGAATCACGGTAGCGTACAGAAGTGGAGCGCGAAAGTTATAGGTTGCCTCAATAATTAATGAGCCAATGCCATAGTTAGAACCAATCCACTCGCCGACAATAGCGCCGATTACACAAGTTGTAGAGGCGATTTTTAGTGCCGCAAAGAGAAACGGGAGTGCGGTTTGAAGACGAACCTTCCATAGAATTTCTTGTTTGCTCGCAGAGAGTACACGCATCAACTCAAGCATCTCTGGGCTCACTGCCTTAAGACCGCGCACCATGTTAACGAGAGTCGGAAAAAAACAGATTAACGCTGCGATGACAATCTTGGGTGCATACCCATTTCCGAGGATAAGGACAAGAATGGGAGCAACCGCAATAATTGGTACGGTATTAATAAATACCGCAATTGGATAAAAAGATCGTTCGGCGAGTTGGCTGTGAAGAAACCACACTGCCAGAATGATAGCAATCGTGTTACCGAGCACAAAGCCAGACACTGCTTCAAGCAGTGTTGGCCAAAAATTTATCCACAATATGTCTCCGCTTTCAACAAATATCTCCATAACCTGTATAGGAGTTGGAGCAATATAAGTTGGCACTTGAAAGACAACAACGATGATTTCCCATAGCAATAACACACCCAAAGCGGTGATTATTGGCGGGGCACGCCTACGCCAAATATGTTTCCGGCTTGATCTAGAAGCCACTACGCCTGTTTCCGAAGCGTAGTCTTTTCCGGTAGATCCTTTCATTAGGCGCGCTCTAAAAGTTCCCGCAGATGCGCGGTGACTTTTACAAACTCCAAAGTATCTCGCATGGCTAGATTCCTTTTTTGTGGGAGCCCAATATCGAAATAGTCCTGCAGCCGACCCGGCTGTGCAGACAGCACGAGACACTTCTGACCTAAGTACGCCGCTTCTGGAATCGAGTGCGTAACGAAAATTATCGTGGTTCCAGTTTCCTGCCAGATACGCAGTAGTTCCTCATTTAATTTGTCGCGAGTAATTTCATCGAGCGCTCCGAATGGTTCATCCATTAGTAAAACCCGTGGCTGACACACTAGCGCCCGCGCGATAGAAACACGTTGGCGCATTCCACCAGAGAGTTCATGAGGTAGCGAATTCTCACGCCCTTGAAGCCCAACAAGCGCCAGGAGTTCATCGGGCTCAGAGTACTGGTTAGCCATTTTTGCGCGACTACCGACCTCTAATGGCAAACGCACGTTTTCAATGGCACTCCTCCAAGGAAGCAGTGTTGAATCTTGGAAGACAAACGCGAAATCTCGTGCTAGTCGGGCATTCTCAGGAGTTTGCCCAAATACGGAAATTTCACCTTCAGAAACCCTTATAAGATCAGCAATCGCTCGAAGCAGTGTTGATTTCCCGCAGCCCGACGGTCCGAGCATAGTGACAAATCCACCAACGGGGACGTCAAAACTGACACCATCCAACGCCGTTACCGCCGCAAAATCATCTCCGAAACGGATAACGAGGTCACGAACGGATATAGCCGTGGCGGCAGATGAATTGTCTTGCTCTACTGCCGCCACGGCTGTTGCCTCATTTATCCGATTTCTCGACGAATGGACTCAGTTGCAGAAAGAATGTCTTGCGTCATTACATCATCGACACTCGGTACTGCGCCCTTGAACTGACCAAGGCTCGCATAGGTTTCGACTTGAGCCTGCCAGTTCTCTCGATTCATAGTTGCCCAACCATCTTTAGCAGTAGTTGAATCAAATGAGAAACCAAGAACTGGCTTCACCGCTTCTAGTTCACTAGCTCGATCTTTATTTTGATACTCCGCGACTAAATGATCCACGGCCTCTTCCGGATTATTCCGAGCATAGCCCCAGCCCCTAGCCGAACCAGTAAGGTACCTTGCTAAGACATCCTGATTATTTGCTAACATTTCGTCAGTGGTGTAGTAAACATTAGCGTAGAGCTGTATGCCAGTATCCCAGAGCATCATGTCTACACGATCCGACCCCAGAATTTTCAGCGCGTTGGTATTGGTCATCCAACCGGTTACCGCTTGTGCCTGATCTGTCATGAGTTGATTCATATCACTACCCATTTTGACCACCTCAACTTGATCTTCAGCAATCCCATTTTTCGCTAAAAGCGCCTTTAAGAGTATTACGGCTGTTGGCTGAGTAGCAATCGTCTTCCCAATCATATCTTTTGGAGTACGAATCGGATTACCAGCAAGGGAGAAATATGTGAAAGGATGCTTCTGATAGCCAGCAGCAAATGCTTTCACCGGAATTCCCGCTGATCGAGCTAACATTAGCGAGGGACTGGAAGAGAGTTGCCCAGACTCGGCTCTACCAGCTGCCACAGATGCAACGCCATCAACTCCAGGTCCGCCAGGCGTGACGTGGAGTTCAATGCCCTCTTCTGCATAGAAGCCTTTCCGCTTGGCCACAACCTCACCCAAAATTCCATTACCGGCAAGCCAACCAAGTTGCATGTTGACCTTCGCGGTATCTGCGCTAAAAGCTTCTATACTGATAAATGAAGAGGTAGCGGCTACAGTTCCAAGTGCTGTTCCGTATCTCAATACTGATCTACGATCCCGAGAAAATGTTCTTAAATTTTTAGCTTTCATGTAATTACCCTCCTTTATTGGCTCATTAGCCGGTTTCAGTTGTCACATTCATCACCTGCGCAATCCTCCTGAACTGAAGTGAGAACCCCCGAGCCATCACATCTTGCCCAAGATAAGTGTTCCAATATAGTACTATTAATTGACCACCCTGTTGCAGAAAAGTCAACGTCCCGGGATTGACCTGACCAGCGCAATTTAGTTCAGATTTCGCTGGTCAGGTCAATCCGGATGCCTGCCGAACCAAGCGATCAGGAATTAATCCCGGCTGATGAGGTAAAACGGCGCGCCGCGTACCCGTTTTTGATATTCTTTGGGTAGTACCTTTTCCTAAACATATCCATAGTCATGTTATTGACCCTTGGGGAGGTTCTCCCGCTGATGTTTTTTTGCGACCTGAAGAGCCGGAAGAGTATCCTTAAGTTTTCACGCGGCAAACACTAAAGATGTTCCAGGGTAGACGGCCGCCGGATACATCACTCCCTCGGCACTAACAAGCATTGTCGCAATGCCAAATATTTACCCTGTCGCTAACTCATTGAGAGCCTCATAGACCTGGTCTTTCAAAATCTCCTCAACTTCAGTAAAACTGTCGGCGGCAATCACCAGATGTGCACTTTTTGATGGCAGAGATAGATGTCTTGCCCTGGCATTCGCGACCATTCCTTCCCACGTATGTTGTACCTCATCAGCCGGGATTAATTCCTGACACATTAACGCCTCTTCAAGGCTTGTCTTGTTTGCCTGATGGTGGGCCAGTCGCGCCCTCTCGGCCGAAAGTTTGAGATCACTCTGGTTGTCGAGACAAAAAATATAAGGCAAGGCTTCCCGACTCTCATACAGCAGGCTAGGGCCATCTGGAGTTGGTTTAAGAGGCTGCAGCCGCTTAACCACTGTGGCGCGGGATTTACCGCTTAAATCGGCCAATCGGCTTATAGATTCCATAGTCATGTTATTGACCCTTGGGGAGGTTCTCCCGCTGATGTAAAACGGCGCGCCGCGTACCCGTTTTTGGTATTGTTCAGGTAGTACCTTCTGACAAGTTTTTGGGGATAGAGATGTCTAAGATAATGACCGGGATCAGGGTGTTGCGTTTAAGCAAAACGGTTAAAAAACTTGGACTTAATCCGAACCAGATCCCTACTTTCATGTACGGTGCTATGGCTGATGCGATCAAAGATGGGGTGATAAACAAGTATGAGGGAGCAATGTTGTTGGGCATTTTCTTTTCTATGACTATGCCTATGACTATGCTGCAAAAAGACCCGCTTCAGGCCTCGCTCATCCGCCCACGAATAATGTTGAGGGCTGCGCCCTGGATAGACGAAGGTCGCGTAAGACTTAACAAAATCGATGGCCTAGAAGACTACTTTGTCCTAGCGGCGGCCGAAATGCTAACCAAAGAATGGGGGCTTACCTCGCGAGAGGCGCTCACGAACTTGAAGAGCGAGATGTCAGCGGGTGAGCCTATATCGATTTCGGGTGTTACTCTGCAGGAGCTTCTCAACGAGATGTATGAGCTAGGCCGGCAATATGCGGCTAACACGGGTCGCGAGATTCTTGGGTCTGCTCAACAGGAACGTGATCAGAAATAGTCGATTGATCAATCCCCTTCTGTGCTTGCTCTAGGAGCGAATCTACCGCCCATAGCGCGTTGTTCTGCATTTCGGTAGATAGGTTTACTGCCTCGCTTAAGATCGGCCGTATCAGCCAACAGAGCCGCCAGTACACCACGCGCCTGATTGATCTGTGCGCTTAGTTTGTCTTTGGTATCTATGTCCATAGTGTTCCCTCGTTTTCGGCATAGTGCCGGACCTGGCCTCGGGTTTCTGTGACCAATTTCACAAACATTTAGGTGGGGGGTTGATACCTGGTTTTATCCGTGACACCGTGACAACTCCATAAACTCGCAGTTTTCGGCCTTCTTATCCGTGACAAGTGGATAGGTTTTGTCACGCTTGTAATTGTTAGAAACCGCATAAATCCGCAATTGTCACGCTGTCACGC
>PVBE010072130.1_pt1 | contig 11244 bp, 10 predicted proteins | sample 1631181 | NCBI WGS metagenome assembly PVBE01 (sample SAMN08397723, study PRJNA350692) | Marine metagenome, whole genome shotgun sequencing project. | isolation source: water | place: Pacific Ocean | collected 2012-04 | reverse complement strand
TGACGCCAGACCTATGATTAATCCGGTTCATGAGGCTCTTCACTTTAAAAAATATTTTAATAAAAAAAATTTTAATAACTCATTACAAGTATCAAAAAATTCTCTTCATTTACCAAGCTCAACAAATCTAAAAGAAAAACAAATAAAATTTATTTGTAATAAAATTCATCAATTTTTCAAAAAGAAATAATTATAATAAAATACAAAAAAGAAGGAATAAAAGAATTAATAGATTATTATAGTGATAATTTAGGTAATTAAGTTAAAAGCTTTTTTTTACTTTAATTTAATGAAGAAAATTTTAATGACAAGCAATTAGCAATGTTTCCAAAAATAGGAATTATGCAAGGAAGATTATCCAAGCCACTGAATGGCAAGATACAATCCTTTCCAGTAAATTCGTGGGAAAATGAGTTTTATTTGGCAAAGGATATCGGTTTTAAATCCATAGAATGGGTTTTAGATGAAAATTTAAAAGATAACCCAATAGTGAATAAGGAGCACTTTTCAAAAATTAAAATGATTAAAAAAAAAACTGGAATTGAAATAAATTCAATTTGTTGTGATTATTTTATGATAAATTCTCTATCTAAAAATTCAAAATCTTTTAAAGAAGAAAATTTAAAAATTCTTGATTTTTTAATAGAGAAAAGTTGCCCTTTAAATAATATTAAAATAATAGACCTTCCCTTAATGGGCAAAGAAGGTTTAAAAAAAAAGCAAATTGCAGATGATTATAAAAGTTTGCTTTTAAAATTGGAAAAAAAAATTCTTGATAATAATTTAATGATTGCTTTAGAAACAGATCTAGAGCCAAATAAACTAAAAGATTTTTTGAAAAATTTTAATAAAAAGACCGTAACAGTAAATTATGATATGGGAAATAGCGCCTATTGGAAATTTGATACAGAACAAGAATTTTTGTGTTATGGACAATTAATATCAAACGTTCATATAAAAGATTGTACACCTAGGGATTATACCGTTCAACTGGGAGATGGTAATGTAAATTTTAATGAAGTATTTTATCTTTTGAAGAAAAATAACTATAAAGCTGATTTTATTTTACAAGCAGCAAGGGGCGAAAATGATATTTTGACGGCTAAGAAACAGTTAGATTTTGTACAAGCTTATATATCTAAATATTTTCAATGAATTTAAATTTATCTAATAAAACGTTTATAATTTCTGGCTCAAGCAAAGGCCTTGGTCTAAAAATGGCAGAAACTCTACTTTCAGAAGGAGCAAATGTCGTAATAAATGGAAGAAGAAAGAATCTAATAAAAAAACAATTTAATATATTGAATTTGAAATTTAAATCGAAAGTTGCCTTCATAAATGGTGATATTAGAAAAAACTCTGTGCTAAAAAAATGAAACATTTTGTAAAAAGGAAATGGAGCAGATTAGATGGAATTGTAGCGAATGCTGGTATAAGCAAAGCAAAAAAGAATAATTTTTCTTCCGAAAAAGATTTTTTTTGGCACCAAAAGTACAATTTTTTAACCGCTTTTAATTTTGTAAATTATTTTTTGGAAGATATAAAAAAAACTCAAGGTTCAATAATCTTTATTTCTTCAATTGCTTCTCTAAAAGATGTTGGGGCACCCTTAGGTTTTGTTTCTGGGAAATTATCTATAAACTTTTATTCAAAATTTTTGGCTAACAAATTGGCAAGATATAATGTAAATGTAAATAATATTATTCCAGGAAATATTTATTTTAAAGGTGGCAATTGGGATAAAAAGATGAAAAAAAATCCTAAAAAAATAAAAAAAATGATAAAGGACAAGGTGCCTTTGGGTAGATTTGGAAAACCAGAAGAGATTGCCAATCTGGTAGCATTTTTATTATCTTCAAAATCTAGTTTTATTACTGGAGCTGAAATTATAATTGATGGAGGTCAAGTTATAAAAAAATGAAAAAAAATATAAAAGACTTATTTAATTTAAAAAATAAAGTTATTTTAATTACAGGAGGATCAGGTTTTTTAGGCTCAGAATTTTCATCTGCTCTTTCTAGTGTGGGAGCTGTTCCAATTATTCTGGATAAAAATAAAAAGTCACTAAAAACTTTACAAAGAAAATTTATTAAAAAGAAAAGAAAAGGTTTCTTTTTTTTAGTTGATTTAAATAATGAAAAGAAGGTTGAAGAAATAGTTAATTTAGTTATAAAAAAATTTAAAAAAATTGATTGTTTAATTAATAATGCTGCAGCTCTTAGGAAGAATGATTTGACTATGAGCAAGACAAACATTTTTGAAAAATTTGAAAAATACGATTGTAAACTATGGCAAGAATCTCTTGTGGATCACTTATCAAGCATATTCATTGTGACAAAATCTGTGGCTAACCATATGTTAAAAAGGAAACAAGGTTCTATTGTAAATATAGCTTCCGATGTAGGAATAATTTCTCCAGACCATAGAATTTATGAGTCGAACATAAGATACAAATATAAAGGTGTAAATTTTAATACTCCAATTTCTTATTCTGTTGCAAAGTCAGGAATAATTTCTTTTACACGATACTTGGCCACATATTGGGCACAAAAAGGTATAAGAGTAAACTGTATTTCTCCTGCCGGTGTATACAAAAAACATAATAAAAAATTTGTTGAACAGTTATCACAAAGAATACCCCTTGGCAGGATGGCAAATTCTTACGAATTAAATGGAGCAATAATTTATTTGTGTTCAAACGCATCATCATTTGTAACTGGTCACAATCTGGTTGTAGATGGAGGGAGAACAATTTGGTAAAAAATATTAATAAAGATAATTTAAAATTTATTTATGGGCTATAACATTGTTTTAACAGGAACCTCATCTGGTATTGGAAGTTTTTTGGGAAATTATTTAACAGAAAAGGGTCACAAAATAATTGGTTTATCAAGAAGAAAAAATATTCAAAATAATTTTGAAACTTTTAAATGTGATGTATCAAAATTTGATCAATTAAAAAAAATTCTAAATAAAATACACAAAGTAGATTGCTTAATTAATAATGCTGGTATTGCAAAATCGGACATTAAAAATGAAATAAAAAATTTTGAAAAAATAATACAAACCAATTTAAATGGTACTTATTATTCATCTTATTTACTTAGAGAAAAACTCAGAAAGTCAAATAGGGCTTCAATTATAAATATAAGTAGTGTGAGCGCACATCAAGGAGCTCTTGCAAATCCAGGATATGTATCATCTAAAACTGCAATATTGGGTCTTACTAGGGCGCTTGCAAATGATTATGGCTTACAAAATATTAGAGTAAATTCTATCTCTCTTGGTTACTTTAAAACTCCCATGACCATTAAAAGTAATAGATCAAAAAAAAGAAAGAAAGAAATAGATTCAAATATGATAATTAGTAGATGGGGAGAACCAAAAGATTTATTTGGCTTAGTTGAATATCTGATGAGTCAGCACGCAGGTTACATAACCGGTCAAGATTTTGTTGTTGATGGGGGCTGGTTAGCAAAAAGTCGTTAAAGAGCAATACCATGGTAAATATTACTAATTATGAAAAAAAATTTAATAAAAATGGCTATTTGGTACTTAAAAATTTTTTAAGCGCAGTTGAGGAGAAAATAATATTTAAAGCTTTTTTTGAAACTTTGTCAAAATACTTAAAAATAAGTAAAAGTTCTTCAGGCATGAATTTTAATAGTACTTCTCTTCATAATAAGCTTATAAATTTTAGAAAAAAAAAACCAAAAAAATTTGGAGATATGTATGATGAGTTAAACCTTAATGCTTCGTTCAAATCTATTGTTTATAGTAAAAAATTTATCAACATGTTTTCAAAAATATTGGGAACAAAAAAAGAATTTTTAATTATAAACGGTTTTACACTTAGACTTGATGCTCCATTTGATAAAAGAAATGTTTTAGACTGGCATACTGATGCTCCATATTATGAACAAACGGAACCTTATTATAATGCTGGTGTCTGTTGGATAGCACTAACAGATAATAGTTTTGAAAATGGCACTGTAAGATTTATTCCTGGTTCTAATAAATCAAAAGTAGATTCTAAAAGTCTTAAATTTACAAGAAAAAGTAAACAAGCGGAAGCCACTATTAAAACCCAGGTTAATAAAAGAGAAGAAAAAAAAGCAAAAAATTTAAATGTTTTTTTGGAGATGTTGGTATTTTTCATATGAATTTAAAACATAGAAGTGGAAAAAATATTTCAAAAAAATTAAGAATTACACTTATTTGTAGATTTCATGACACTTCTAAAAAAATTAATATTGGAAAAGAAATGTATATTTACAATAAAACAAAAACTCCATTTTTAAATAAAAATTTAAAATATAAATAATATATAAACTTTAGTTGCGTCAAATAGAAACTTATGTAAAACAATTTTTTTTAATGGAAAAATAATTCGTGAATAATAAAACATTAAATAAAAAAAACGGTAGTCGGCGTTTAAATATAATGTTTGGTGATCTCTGTTATGAAAATCGCCAAACAATGTACGAACAATATGTGCCACTATCTATCGGTATGATTGCGCAGTATGCAATACAAGAATTTGGTGATGATATTAAGGCATCATTATATAAAAATATTGATGATTTTTTAGATAATATGGTTAAAGATCCACCTGATGTCGTTGGCTTATCAGTTTATTATTGGAATTTATCTTTAAATCAATATTTAATTAAATGTATTAGAGAAAAGTTAGGTCAAAATGTAGTTATAGTTTTAGGTGGCCCCTGCATAGATAGTGATAAAAAAGAACAACACCATTTTATAGCCAATATTTTTCCTCAAGCAGATGCCATTGTTCTTAATGAAGGTGAAATAAGTTTCAACAATATAATAAGAGAAGTTATTGGTAATCGTGAAAATTTATTTAAAAATCCTATAGATGGCCTTTCATTTTTGGATGGAAATCAACTAATTAGCGGAAAACCAGTAGGTCTATCTATGGATCTATCTACATTTGGTTCACCTTACTTAACTGGATTAATGGATAAATTTATGGATTCAGATTTTCAGCCGTTAGTGCAGACTTCTCGTTTCTGCCCTTATACATGTGCTTTCTGCGTATCGGGTAAAAATCGTGGTAAATTAAGAGGTTTTCCTATTGAGCAAGTTAAAGAAGAACTAATTTACATTTCAAAAAAATATGCGGACAGACCTTACCTCACTATGTATCTAGCAGATGAAAATTTCGGAATAATGAAAAGAAGAGATATAGAGATTGCTTATGCATTAAGAAAATGTAAAGAAGATTATAAATACCCCTTAAGTGTAAGCTTTTATAATGATAAAAGATTTACCCAAACCTCGCGAAAAATTCTTGAAATACTAGGTGATCAGACAAGCAGCGGGGTTGTTCTTGCTTTACAAACTGATAACCCACTTGCACTTAAAGCAATTAATAGATCTAATGTAACTGAAGCTGAAATTGACGATGCTATTGTTTGGGCAAAAAATCTAAACCTTACTGTATCAACCGATTTAATATTTGGTTTGCCTCATGAAACTCGAGACAGCTTTGTTCAAACGTTAGATCGAGCTACTAAACGTGGCTTCGATAACGTGGCTATCAAAAATTTAATATTAATGGATGGCGTTGAAATGAACCGGAAAGATTATCGTGAAAAATATTACATCAAAACTAGATACAGAATAGTAGGCACACATTACACTAAACATAATGGAAATTTTATAGCAGAACATGAAGAAGTGGTTGTTGGGTCAAATTCTTTAACTTATGAAGAATTTTTAGAAGTGCGATATATGAGCTTTATGTTTTATACCGTTTTAAACTTTCATTTTCAAAAATGGTTTTTCCAATTTGCTAGGCATTTGGGAATAGAAACTACAAAGTTTTTTTCACATTTTTTTAAACCAGACAAAAATGAAGATTGGCCTAAAGAGTACATTCGTTTTCTTGCTGATTTTAGAAATGCTGTAGAGGCCGAAATGTTTAAAACTCGAGAAGAAATGGTAGCTAATGCAAAAAAAATATACGAAGAAAATGGAAATGAAGTAGGTGAGTCCACTAGAATTAATATAAATTTTGGAGCTCGAATAAATTATCAAGAGTCAGCTTGGACCAAAAAAGTTTTATTACTCCATCTAGATAAAATTATGAACGATAAGTTATCCGATGAAGATAGAAATCTTGCAAGCCTGTTAATAGAATTGTCCGAGCGCGAGCGGGTTGATTTAAAAAATATTAGTGAAAAACAACCATTAAAAATTTCTTTTGATGTAATTTGCTGGAAAAACAATAAATTTAAACAACCTCTAAGCAGTCTAAAAATACCAGAAAAAACAATAAAATTTTCAACTAATGAAAACCAAGTTTCAATGATAATAGGGTTACAAAAAAGATTCGCTGATTATAATGACCTTGATTACTATCATGAAGCTTTAGAGCGTATTAGACCACGTAAATTTTTGTTATACGAATTATCATACCAGTAGTTTAATGTTAAGCGAAAATAAAGTATTGAAAAAAATTTTCATATTACTACCAGGCCCTCTTACACAAAGAGAATATATTCGTTTTGGAGTCAAAACGTTAGAAAAAGAATTTTTGGTAAAAACTCTTTCTTTAACTCCTTGGCTGTTTCCAAAACTTTATAAAAGTTACTCTACAAAAAGTTTTTATTCTGAGAATAGTATTACAATAAACTCGGAGAAAGATTTTTTGAACTTATTAAATAACACTTTTCCTGACATTATTATTGATGGAATTGGTTATCCAGTAACAAAAAAAGTAAGAAAAATAATTAATAATAATGGAAAAAGTTTATTCATTGATTTATTTACGAATTCTGTTCCTTGGTCACAGCCTAATATTAAAAAAAGGATTAAAAAACTTTTTTCACCTAATAATCTTTTCAATGAATTATTAAATTATATAATTAATAAATATTATTCCTTAACAAGATTTAAGTCAGATATAGGTATTGTGAGCGGTTTATTTAATTTAAATATAGCAAAAAAAAATTCCAGGAAACTAATACACGCCCATAGTACGGATTATGATATTTATTTAGATATTAAAGATAAGCCAATTAACAAAAAAAATCCTTACGCTGTATTTATAGATCAGAGTAACACATATGATTTTGACATTTTTAATTTAAAATCACCTTATAATGATGAATATTATGATCTTTTGGTGAAATTTTTTAAGAAACTTGAAAAAGAAACAAAACTATCAGTAATATTTGCTGCCCATCCAAAAACACCAAGCAGTATAATAAAAAAGTTTCCAAATTTGCTAAAGGGAACAGAGTATCAAATAGACAATACAGCTGAATTGATTAAAAATTCAAACTTAGTTCTATTACATCATAGCACGGCATTTAATTTTGTAACTTTATTCAATAAACCTTCAGTTTTTTTGACTTCAAATGTGCTTAAAAGTTGTTATTTTGTTGGGCCTAGAATAGAAGATTATGCTAAAAGCGCAAACAGCAAAATTATTAATATGGATAATGATTTAAATAAATTATTAGATATTAAAATTTTATCAAAAATTGATGAAGGGGCATATAAAAATTTTATAGATCAGCACATAAAAATGCCCAACTCTAGCAACATTCCATTATGGGAAATAGTTACAAGATATTTAAAAAATTATTAACTTCGAATAAATATATAAAAATTAATATAATATTGTTCTTGAAGATTACCCTAATAAAAAAAGAAATTTATGGAGAAAAATTTTAGAAGATATTCATGCTGATAAGATTTTATATGTTTCCAACGAGCATAAAATCAAGGATTTACTGAGTATATCAGATCTAAATATTCTTTCTTGGATAATTACAACTTTTTTTCAAGCTTTATATTTTGACGTGGATATATTTGTTACTGAGGAAGATTTATTCGAGGAGCCATTGGAAAGTGATTTAAATGACGAAATTTTTTATTTCAAAAAATATAAAGAAATTTTTATAAAAATATAAAAAATGTTTATAACACCAATAAATAGATTAATTCAATGAAAGTAGCTGTATTAGGAGGCAGTGGGTTTATCGGATCACATGTGTGTGAATCTTTGAGTTTAAAGGGTTATAAGGTAAATATTTTTGATATCAAAAAATCAAAATATAAAACAAAAAAACAAAAAATGTACTTAGGATCTATTTTAAGTAAAAAACAATTATCTCTTGCAATAAAAGGGTGTGATTATGTTTACCATTTTGCAGCACTAGCTGATATAGACGCATCTTCTGACAAGCCATTAGAAACCGCAAAAATTAATATATTAGGAACAATTAACGCTTTAGAAGTTTGTAAAAAACATAAAATTAAAAGATTTTTTTTTGCAAGTTCATTATATGCAAATACTGAAGAAGGAAGTTTTTATGGACCCAGCAAGCAAGCAGCCGAAAGATATATTGAAAAATTTTATAAAAACTTTGGGTTAAATTATACAATTTTAAGGTTTGGTTCTTTATATGGCAGCAGATCGGGTAATAGCAATGGAATAAAATCTTTAATTAATAATGCAGTTAATAATAAAAAGATCGTTTACGAGGGAAGCAAACGAGCTGAAAGAATGTACGTGCATGTCGAAGACGTGGCTAACGTATGTGTAAAAATTATTCAGGAAAAATATAAAAATAAATATTTAACAATAACTGGCAAACGTATTGTAAAAGTCAGAAATTTAATTAAAATGATAGCAAAACATTTAAAAATTTCTAAAAGCAAAATTAAGTATTTAAATAGAAAAAATCACGGACATTATGATAAAAAACCTACTCTATTTTCACCAAGAATTGGTAATAAATTAACAATAAAGGAACAAAAAGATTTTAAGAAACGTATAATAAATTTAATACATTGAAAAAAATATTAAAATTAATAATTAAATTTTTTGCAAAAATTTTAATTCAGTTTTTGGTAAAATTTAATGCTGGCAGATACTTTATCGATGAAATAAGTAATTTTATTTTTCAAAATAAAAAAATTATAGAACACAAAGATCTTAAACTCTGTTTTTATGTTCCTAATAGGTTAAATTTTTTTCGTGTTGATACCTTTTCTTCTAAGGAACCAGAAACTTTAAAATGGATTGATACATTTAAAAAACAGAATGTATTCTGGGACATAGGAGCAAATATCGGACTATATAGTTGCTATGCCGCAAAACAAATTGGTTGTCAAGTTTATGCTTTTGAACCTTCAGTATTTAACCTTGAATTATTGGCAAAAAATATTGATTTGAATTTACTTTCTGAAAAAATTACGATTATACCTACGCCCTTATATGACAGCTTAGCTATCGAGTCTTTTCATATGTCGACGGAAGAGCGAGGAGGTGCTTTATCAAATTTTGGAGAAAATATTAACCAAGAAGGCAATCCATTGGCGAGTGTATTTAAATATAAAACAGTTGGTATATCTATTGATCAGGCCATAAGTAACTTAGGTCTTCAGAAACCAAATTATATAAAAATGGATGTTGATGGTATTGAACATTTAATTCTTAAAGGAGCAAATAATGCTCTTAAAAATGCGGAAAGTATTCTTCTTGAAGTTAATGACAATTATGAAAAACAGACTACAGAAATTAAAGAATACTTAAATAAAGCAGACTTTTCATTAAAAGAAAAAAAACATTCCAAAATTATTGATCAATCTTCAAAATTCAGTTCATTTTATAATCAATTATGGGTAAAAAAAAATTGAATTTCAAAATAAGAAATATATAGGCCACTACACTGTTAATCTACTTAATTATAAGCCCAGAAAAGGAAAAAAATTTATATTTAAATCATCTACAAATTTTTATGATGGTTTGTTACAGTTAATTAATAAAGTGAAAAAAGAAAAATTATGATTTGTGCATTAATGATTGGAAGAGCAGGAAGTACTGGATTTCCCAATAAAAATATTAAAAAAGTTTTGGGAAGACGATTGTGTGAATATCCTTTGATTGCCTGCAAAAACTCAAAATATGTAGATAAAATATTTGTATCTACTGACTGTCCAATTATTACTAGAGGAAGTAAAAAATATGGTGCAACAATTATCAAAAGACCAAAAAGATTAGCAACTAACATGGCACTTGGTGAAAAAGTTTATGAACATGGTTATTTTGAAATAAAAAAAATACTCAACGAAGATTTAAAAAAAATAGAATTAGTTATTTTGTTGATGGCTAATGCCCCCACAATAACTTCAAAATTAATTGATAAGGGAATAAAAATATTAAGAAAAAACAAAAGTTTTGATTCTGCGGTAACCACCTCTATATATAATATGTGGAGTCCTCTCAGAGCTAGAAAAATTGGAAAACATAATCTTTTAAAGCCGTTTGTGCCATTCGAATCTTTTGGAAATATTAAAAAATATAATTGTGATAGAGATTCTCAAGGCAATGTTTATTTTGCTGATATGTCCGCATCGATTGTAAGACCAAAATGTTTAGAAAATCTTAATGACGGTTTGTTACCACAAAAATGGATGGGAAGAAAAATTGCTCCCATTCCATCCTGGGGTGGTTGCGATGTTGATTATGAATGGCAGTTGCCAATGGTTGAGTTTTGGCTCAAAAAAAATGGATATAAATAGTTTTAGATTTAAATTTTGAGTTTAAAAATTTATGAAACAATTATATAAAAAACATAATAGTTTTGTTGGTCTTAGATTAAAAAAAAAATATAATGCAAGCTCTTATTTAAATAATTTAAAAATAATTCTGGATGATAAAAAAAATTTAGTAAATTTAAGTCAGTATTACATAACAATTCTAGATTATATTAAAAAAGATTTATTTTTATCCGGAACAAACGGTAGACCTAGGTTTAGTCTAATCCCAAATGTTGTAAAAGAAATTCAAAGTATCAGTTTAAATGAAATACCTAAATATTTGGTACATCGATATCGTTATGAAATTTATCCTCAATTAAGAATATCTGATAATTTTCCCCCTTATCTTCAAATTGAGCCAACATCGATCTGTAATTATCGATGTGTTTTTTGTTACCAAACAGACAATAAATTTAACAAACGTTCCGGTGGGCATATGGGACACATGAAATTAAAAACTTTTAAGATGTTGATTGATCAAGCCGAAGGAAATATTGAATTCATTTCTTTAGCCTCAAGAGGAGAACCTCTTTTATGTCCTGACTTTAAAGAAATGCTAATGTATACCAAAAACAAATTTTACAATTTAAAAATAAATACCAATGCATTCTTGCTGGATGAAAAAATGTCCCGTGCAATTTTAGAAAGTGGTGTAAAAACATT
>PVBE012894765.1_pt1 | contig 11245 bp, 9 predicted proteins | sample 1631181 | NCBI WGS metagenome assembly PVBE01 (sample SAMN08397723, study PRJNA350692) | Marine metagenome, whole genome shotgun sequencing project. | isolation source: water | place: Pacific Ocean | collected 2012-04 | reverse complement strand
TTGGTGTAACCATCTACTACGCGAGGTGATTTGGAAAAAGAACCCCCTCCATGCGAGTTGACCATGCCAATGCACTTAACACAATACCAGATACTATTTAAAGTGCCAAATGGATCGAGCCCCCAATGTAAAGCACGGACGTGTTTAATTCCCGCCTCACGCCCTGATTGGTACCCAACTTCCACGTCTTGATCGTCATTAGTCAACGCACCTGAGCCTCCACCGGTACCCGAGGTAAAAACTAGTCCAGATGGTGTAAAGGTGAGTGTACAAATTCGTCGGCCTTTGGGAGCTGAAATTGAATCCTCTTTCTTGCCGAGATCGATGTTGAGTTTCTTAAGCCTGTCGTACACATCAAAATTGCGATTCCATAGGCTGTCTTGGCTTATCATTATTGTTCCTTTCCAAATTTGTTATGGATTAATTTATCGCCCCAGCATCTCGCAAACTTGTTCCGCGACACCATTAATAACAGCATCGAGAATATGTCCTCCTTTAGGAATGCTAGCGAGTTTCGCGTTTTCGTAGTTGATCTGATCCTGCCGAATTCGTTGCGGGAAAACCACCATGGCAAAAGAGGTTTCAAATTCTCCCGCATGGCCAGCACTCCGTTCCAACTCTAGGTTTTGCTCATAAAAGGATTCCGAACAGGTTTTCCAATAGGTAATGTAGGTAACACCAAGATCATCTAGCTTCTTAATCTGATCAGGAGCTTTCGGTTCCAGATTCTGCCGCATATTTCCGCCGTGCCCGTTAAGTACCATAACCTTGGGTATGCCCAGACGCTTTAGGCTGTGACACACATCATAGACATACTCCAAGAATATCTCAGGTCGAATAGTCAAGGCACCGCCATGTGCCATGTGGTGCTCGGATACAGACATGGAAATAGTAGGTGTTACCAACACGTGTGGGTAAAATTGTCTTGCAGTCCGTTCAGCAATCTCAGTAACGCTAGCTGTGTCGTGAATCATAGCTAAGTGGTCCTGATGCTGTTCCAAGGCACCAGTTGGAACAATTGCACCTTTAACTGTACCATTGGAAATGCTCTCTTCTAATTCCTTCCGCGTCAATTCCCCCAAAAATACGTTTTTTCCTGGCATCATCCCCTCCTGTGTTGAGTTTTTTCGGTTCATTCTATGTATTGAATATTATCGCCATTATCTTACCAATTCCTTCTGATTTTGGTCAATGAAAACCTGATTTTGGTGTTATTTATCTTGGAAGGATATTATGCTTGACCAGAAGGGAAGCGTTAGACTGAAAATCACTGTGAAGCCTCCTTAGTAATAAGCAGGAACCACGCTAAGCAAAAAAACAGCATTATAAAATAAATGGGAAATGCCATTTATTTTAAATATCTTCTGCTCTACTATTTGAGATTGATGGAACGACACTGGGTTATTCGGGAAGTTTATGGTCCTCAGATGGGAAATTTAATTGTGCTTATGAATCCAGAGTTTTATATAATAAAGCGTTATCTGAATTTGAGATGATATCAAAACATATGGACTGTTTTCGAAGGGAGATTTAAATATTATGTCGACGAGAAACATATTGGTTACTGGCATGAGTGGTTTGATAGGTAGTGCTGTCCGTAATCGATTAGAAGGTAAATATACCCTGCGTGCGTTGAATCGGCGTCACATCTCAGGACTGGAATGTTATCAAGCGGACATTGCCAATCTGGAGGAAATCCAGCCAGCCTTTGATGAGCAGGATGTGGTTATCCACCTAGCGGCAGTGGCTGATGGTGGAGCTACATGGGACGATTTGTTGGCTCCAAATATTATTGGTACCTACAACGTATTTGAAGCTGCTCGGCGTGCTGGAGTGAAGCGCATTATCTATGCCAGTAGCGGATCAACAATCAGCGACTGGGAGCGTGAGTCTCCTTATGATGAAATTGTTAAAGGCGATTACAACCAAGTATCTGAGAACTGGCCGAAATTAACCCACGAATCCATCACCAGACCTAGCGGCCTTTATGGATGTACGAAGGTCTGGGGGGAAGCATTAGCGCGGCATTTTTCTGACACATATGATATTTCTGTTATCTGCTTGCGTATTGGAGCAGTAAATCGGGAAAATCGACCAACTTCCCCTCGACATTTCTCCGTCTGGTGTAGTCAAGACGATATTGCTCAGATGGTTGAGAAATGCATTGAGGCGCCTGATGACCTTCAATTCGACACTTTCTTTGTTGTCTCGGACAACAAATGGAGTTACCGGGACATATCTCATTCTCAACAAGTTGTTGGATATCAACCACAAGATGCTGCAGAAGAACATCGCCAGGATTCATGAGCTCAAGAAAAGTAGGAAACATTCATGACTTAGCACTTGTACATAAGTTTTAATTAAGTACAGGCTGATGATCAGGTTATCATCAGCCTCGAATCTAAGTCAATTAAAAGACCGATTGATCCTTTGAAAATTGAATAACAGCCGGTGAAAAAATTCAATCGCTTCTGTATTCATTGCAGTATTAGAGACGTTCCTAATTTATAATGATTTGACAACAAAAGAATTTTGGTATATTTTGATGCTTACAGTTCCAATTGAGAGAACAAACATGCCTAAGCGGTTGGACGACACCGTTTCAGTATCGTTCTTCTGAATAGCGACTACTCTCACCGAGATTTATCAAATATCTGTTATTCATACAACGAATCTACTGGAGGAAAATCACATGTCAGTCAGGCTATATGTTCTTGCATTCCTGATAATCACGATCAGTTTTGTTTTGGGACCCACCGGATTAATCGCTGAAGAATGGGTCTTTGTCGATTTGAAACCGAAGGCGAATTCGAGGCTTGATCAACAATGGTGGACCGGAGAAAAAGCTGCCAGCACCTTGAGTTTCTTACCAATAGGAAAAACTGAAGATTTCGCCGGGCCAAATGATAAAAAGGTGAAATTCAAAATCGAAAAGGAATGTGTTGTTGTTTTTGGAACAAATGCTGCTAAGTGGCCAAAAAAGATTACTGGTATTAAAACAGATCCCAAAGTACAGAAAGTTAGCTTCGTCTATTTTCTTCACGCCACGGGATGGGAAGATAATGCCGCTCCCGGTTATAAGTTTATTATGCACTATGATGACAACAGTAAAGCAGAGTTAGAGATGCAGTCTGGCATTAATTCCGATGACTGGTGTCATGATGATAGCAAACTACAAGATAAAAATTCTGTCTGGGGTTGGATAAAAAAAGAAGGCGAGCCTTGCGGTCACGCTGGACTCATCACCACCAAGTGGAAAAGTCCCAAGCCTAACAAAGGTATTGTTTCCATAGATATTGAATCTTTGGGAACAGGAGCCGTTCCAGTTATTGCAGGTATTACTCTGGGAGATGTTTTGCTGGATGTAGATGTTCAACAAAAGCTGACCACAAAATGGGGTGTTTTGAAAGGTAGGATTTGATTAACACCTAGTTTTATGGTTCAAACGGTAATTTTTTGTTAAACATTTACAACTACACTGGAAATACGATGCTGAGTGGTTTTGGGGCACTTTATTAGATGCCGATATGGCCAATAACACTTTAGGATGATAATGGATGGCAGGATGTGGTGCCAGAGCTGCTCCGTATTAAGGGACTAAATTCGATGCGCACGGAAATTATATCAGACAATATATACCTGAGATAGCCCAATTTCCGAATGAGTACATTCATCAGCCTCGGTTGACTCCTTCCATTTTGCTAACAAACCTTGGAATTAAATTGCGGCGAACATATCCCGAACCAATAATTGAACATAATTTTACCAGAGAAAAAGCACTGCGTGTGTATAAACAATTTTGGAACAGAAGGTAATTTTGTACGGGGCAGTATTGTTTTCTTAACCTGACAAGACATTCCAAAGTTGCTCTTAATTTATTTTTTATATCCAGTCAGCTCAACGTACCCAGCACCTTCGACCAACTTTCCCTTGAAGGTTCCTTTCACTCTGACCGCACCCTCCCAATATTTGAAACTACCCCCGAATTCTTGGTCTTTTATCATTGGCTCAACCTGTATATTCATCTGGAGTCTATCCAGTTTAAGAGCCCAACCTGACGGATAAATATTGCCACTTCTAGGACTCTTCCAACGAGACGTCTGTTGCACAATAAAATCGGATCTGCTAACTTTTTCTGTTGGTTGATCGGGTTGAATCAACGATCCTTGAAAACTTTGCCAATCTGTACCATCCTGAAATCTCAAACAGGCAAGCATAAGTGCAACATCGTTATCCAACTGTATGGAAAACCAATCCCAGCCAACAATCCCTTTGCTTAGTGAACTAGTACCAAATTCATGATCCATCCAACTGGTTCCCGCAACATTAATACGCTCCTTATTGATCTGAATAGTACCGATACTTTCCAAACCAATTAAACTATAATAATGGTTAGCATTACCAACTTCTGGCCCTTTCTGGCTCAAGCCACCATTGCCATGAAATACCGGTTTGCGCGTTTGAGTTAATATGAGATCAATGGCAATAATCGGATTAGTAGCATCATCGACAGCAAAAAGACGTATTGTTTTGTCTGTTTTTTGTGTGGCCGACCAATCTTCAAGCCATACAGAATAATTCGAATGTTCAACCTTCGTACCTGCCAATCCAATTGAACCACGACTATACCTTTCGAAACTCTTGTACTCCTTACGGGAAACATCAGTCACTGCAAAATGAGCCATATACACTTGATTACTAGCAAACTTGGAGGGACGACTTGAAACATTCGGGGTCAGTGAATTACGAAAGAACGTTAGTTGGTACCCATAACCTTGTCCATCAGAAGACTGTAGGTTGCCAGTATAATACCACCACTCGGTTTTATAGTCTGGGTGTGCAGCATGATCGCGAGGAAACTGAAAGTCCATTGGTTGCGTTGCTCTTTTGAATCTAGGATCTGCTTTCCCACTAAGCATCCCAACGATACTTCTTTGTGCTATGTAGTCTGATGCACACACTTCTGACACACAGACTAAGAAAAAACTGAAAAATAAGACAGGAAATTTGATAAGAATTTTGAATATCATATCTGTTACTCACTACGCAGAGCATCAATTGTAGGAATACGGCTTAGTTGCCAGGCAGGATATATGCCAGCTACCAATGCGGAACCGACAGCAACTGTAAATGCCTTAAAAAACTCTACAGCCTGTAGGTGCATTTGCAGTGTCCAGCCAAACGAACGTAGATTAATAACATAAATCAGAATTACAGCAAGTACTGATCCCACTGGTATGGCAATCAGTCCAGCGCTAGCGCCCATAAGTCCCGTTTCCAACAAAATAAGTTTCCATAATTGCTGGCCTGTTACTCCCAGTGCGCGTAATAAACCAATTTCTTTTCTTCTTTCAAGTTGAAGGCTCATCAATGTACTTAATATTCCGATAAAAGCGACAATCATTGATAATACTTGTAGGGCTATAGTCAAGGTAAAGGTGCGATCAAATACAAGCATAGCATTCTGTCTAAGGTTGCGATTAGATTGAATTATCACCTGCCCGTTTCCCGCCAATTGGCGCCGGAGTTGGTTAATTGTTTCTTTGATTTTTGTTTTGGGCTCTATGATTAAGGCAATAGAACTAATATTTCGGTCATCCCAAAACAGACGATATGTGTCATCGAACATCGTTACCGATGGACGGACATCGAAATCATAGGCAACAGCTACGATTTCAAATGAATGTCTCCCTCTATCAGTAAAAAGCTTAATTTGGTCTCCAACCTTTATATCGAATCGAACTGACAACGGTTCATTAATCACAATTCCTCCAGATTCGACCATTTCCCAAGTTTCATTGACGTCTCCTAGAGCCGATTTGTACTTCCGTTTGCTACCCGCCACATCGGCACTGACAGCAAGTAGTTGGACAATTCCGATATTATTGGCGTCGACTGTTACTATACGGTTGGTTAAGATTTTTTTTATTCCCGATACTTTTTGAACTTGGTCTATCAGTTTTGGATCAATTGAGGATGTCATGCTGTTGGCAACACGTGGAGTAGAAATGAAAATATCAGCTTGCAAGAGATCTGCCAACCATTTTGTGACCGTTAAACGAAAGCTACTGGTCATTAGTCCAACACCAATAATCACACTAACAGCCACCATCAATGAGGTAATAGCAACCGAGGTCCGGCTTAAGGATCGAGTTATGTCGCGTATTGCCATACTACCGACAAGACCAAAACAGCACTTTAATACCTGTTGAGCTAACCGCATAATAATCAAGGTAGTTAGAGGTGTTAATAATGAAAAACCTACCAGAACCATAAATACGCCGCTGAAAGTAATTGCTAAGTTCCAATTTGGGATCATGAGGATCCCACCAAGTACTAAGATAAAAGTTCCAATAATACTGACCCAAGTTAGCGCCATCCGTGTCTTTTCTTCAATATGACTGCGTTGAAGGGCGTTTGCAGGGGAAACATGTGTCGCTTCATACGAGGGGATGAGGGCTGCAAATAACGAAGCCAGTAGCCCTATTAGGCTACTTTTGATTAGCACATACCAAGTTATCTGTGCCGTACGGACATTGGTGACGAAAAAGACATCGTTAATTGTACGAGACATCATCTCCACTGTACCCTGCCCCAGTAAAATACCAAGTCCCACACCGCTAGCAGTTCCAAGTCCACCAAGAATTATGGCTTCTACTAAGATCATTATAAAAACTTCATTGCGTGTAGTTCCGATCGCTCGAAGCGTTGCGATAGTTGGCCGTCTCTGAATAACACTAAAGGTCACAGTGTTATAAATTAAGAACATACCAACAATTAATGCTAATAAACTGAGTGCTGTCAGGTTAAGTTGAAAAGCAGACACCATTTCATGCATAGAACCGATTTTTTCAGATTTATGCTCCAAGCGTGCATCTATAGGTAAAATATTTTCGATCTGCTCAATAACATGGGATTTAGAATGCAGGTCTGGAATAATCAGGTCAATCCGGTCAATCCATCCTATTTTTTCCAGGATTTCTTGCGCAGTTGCTATATCCGTAATAAGCAAATCGTCAAATGCAGGTCCAGTTTTGCTGGTCGCAGCCACCAACTGGCTAATAACCAGTTGGTGGCTGCGACCAGCAAAATCAATGTAAAAAGTATCATTAATGCCAAGATTGTAATGATCTGCCAAATCTTTACTAATTAGCACCATATTTGGTTGAACCATAAATGTATTTAGGTCAACCTCACGCATAAAGTCAACACCAGAAGAATTGTTAAAGGCAGAGGCTGACAAGAGGTCGATGCCAACAAGTTTCATTGGCTGTCTGTCTAGGTCCTTAGCAATTACGTACTCCTCAATAATCGGTGTGCTCAATTGATAACCGAGGCTACGACGAATTTTTAAATAAATCTCTTGATCAACCCCATTTGTTCCTCCAACAATCTGATGTGTTGTTTTGCCAGCAACCGATTCTGTGCTGTACATGAAAGCCCTTTTTACTGATTCATTAGCAAGATCAATAGCGAGAATGATCGCCACTCCTAGAGCAACACCAATAATAAAAAATGTGCTTTGAAATGGTTTTCTCCACGCATGCTGCCACGCCAGTCGAAATATATTCCTTATCATCAATTCACTCAGCTTTCGACAACAGTGAGTTTGCCGTTGGTCATCTGTAACACACGGTCTGCACAGTTTGCTATTTCGTGGTCATGAGTAACAAGTACCAGAGTTTGGCCGAAATCGCGTACAAACTCCAACAAAATTGCGAAGACTAATTTTCCAGTTTCTGCATCAAGATTTCCGGTCGGTTCATCAGCCAAAATAACTGATGGATTGTGGACCAAGGCACGAGTAATAGCAACTCGTTGTTGTTCTCCACCACTTAACTTATCTGGATATGTTTCAAGGCGATTTCCAAGACCAATACGATTCATCAAAGAAGTTGCAGCCTCAATTGAAAAATTGCCATTTAATTCCAACGGGAGTGTAACATTCTCTAAAACATTGAGTGTTGGTATCAGGTTAAAAAACTGGAAAATAATGCCGATGTGCCGTCTACGGAAGAGAGTTCGATCCTTCTCTGTAAGGTCGGAGATCGAAATGTCTTGGTCACCATTGCTAATAACGATACGACCTTGCGTAGGAACATCAATCCCTGAGATCAAATTCAGCAAGGTACTTTTTCCACTACCCGACTTTCCAAGTATACATATGAATTCACCTTTGTGAAAAACTTCATCAACTTGGTTAAGAACGATTAGATTTCTTTTCGCCTCCACATAAGTTTTGCTAACCTTGTCGAGTTGAATATGTGTTTTATTTTTCAACGGTGAGATAATACTTTCGAAATCTTAAGAAGTGGATTTAAACATTGAGACATCAAAAATCATCACATCAGGATATTTACTATAATTTACACAGGCCATTCTTTTTTGTAATTGATATTGCGTGTGACACAAGATGATATGGTGAGTACAAAAAGATAAGCAAGCGTAGTACGGAAAGATACTTAGCTGAAATAACATAACCTAAGCTGGGTAATCTACGATGCTTTTTTTAGAGGTTGATCTGAGAAATTTTGAAGCACATTCAACACAAAATCTTAACCTGCGACGGCGGAGACAAAAAACCTAATGATATAGGAAATTGAGGGAATTAATTCGTTTGAACGAATCTTTTTGAGTTTAAACGCCCCTTAGTATGCTACTTAGATTTTCGCTGGGATTAACAACCAACTATTAAAACAGAAACTTTGATTCTAATTTTGCTCGTTTAACGATTCGACTTAGATGCGCCACCAACTACAGTGATCTTCGGCACAGAAGTTTGCTGTTCAATACCTGTGAAATTTTCCCAGTCCCGTTGAATAACATCGGTTGCAGGCATCTCCCCATCCGCAATTAAAAATCGGTAGGTAATATTTAATGTTTCATCTGCCCCAATCAGGTGAGTAAAGAAGGCACCGAAACGACCATAATCTCGGTAGGCAGAAAATTTGGTTTCCTTCGGGTTATTCGGGTGATTCATTTCGACTACGCTGTAACGCTTTTTATGTAAAGTATAAGTTTCTCCTACCCATGGATAGTCAAGATCAGCTGTAGGATCAGCCTTTTCTTTCGGAAATATGTAGGTTGTTTCTTCCGGAATAACTTCATTAGCTGGACGATATTGAACACCAGCATGCTCTGGGTCCCCGTCTAGAAAAACATCTGAGCCTAGCGCTTTGAGTTGTGCGCTAAAATCGATTCGTAACCGAAACGGTTGGGATACATGACTAATCGACATTGTCCTAATTTCCTCGATCATCGGCACCTGATTTTCATCGTGCCAGTGTGTTAGAGACACAATTTCGGCACCATCTGAATTAGCTCGAGTATCCAAGAATTTTTGATGGACTATCTCGCCTCCTGTCATATGCCAGCGGTCATAGGATTTACCTTTAAATTGAATCTTATTCCAACCGATAAAAATCCCTCGATGATGGGTGAAATGCCCCCCAAATCCCTTGGTAATTGGTCTTTCTCCATCTGCATCAAAGACGTGCAGATAAGGCTTATAAGTTTCATGCAAACGATCAGGCGTAGAATTATCATAAGCATACATATAACGGCAGACGATTCGGCCATCAAGCATGACCTCAAGATATTCGTTGGTTCGATCTTCGACACTAAAACCTGTTGCAGTATTTTGTCCATTTACCAAAAGTGGATAGAGCAGATGGGGAATCATAAAATATTGCCTCCTTAAAAAAATATGAAGAAATCATTTCGTTATTAGACGATGCTGTAACCAGTAAACTGGAACTCAATATTAACTAGCAGCTTTGCCAAGAGTTTTCAACTCTATCAAAGTTGTGCTTGTTGGCGGGCATGGTAGGAACTCCTAACCAGCGGCCCAGCTTCAACGTGTCGGAAACCCATCTTTAGGCTGGCAGTCTTTAACTGCTCAAATTCTTCTGGGGTATAATAGTAATCAACATCAAAGTGCTTCTTTGAAGGAGAGAGATATTGTCCAATCGTCAGTAAGTCACAATTTGTATTGCGTATGTCTTGTATCGTTTCTAGCAATTCGGTAGTATTTTCGCCTAAACCAACCATTAAGCTGGACTTTGTCAACATCTCTGGAGCCATTTCTTTGCTAAGACGAAGTAATTCAAGCGTTCTCTTATAGTCAGCGCGCGGACGAATTCGACGATAAATTCGCGGTACAGTTTCTGTATTGTGGTTCAGTACGTCCGGTCTTGCCTCAACAATAGCTTTTAGTGCCTTCCAATTTCCTTCAAGGTCAGGGATCAATACCTCAACAGTACAGTTGGGACTACGCAATCTTGACTCTATAATGCATTCGGAGAAAATCTTTGCCCCACCATCCGGTAAGTCATCACGATTAACAGAAGTAATCACCACATGCTTGAGTTTCAAATATTCAACAGCTTCACCAATTCGACGTGGCTCGTCATAATCAGTTTCTATTGGGTTTCCCTTAGTAACCGCGCAATACATACAGCGGCGGGTACACACATCGCCTAGTATCATGAAAGTTGCTGATCGGTCGTTCCAACATTCCCCTATATTTGGACATTGCGCTTCCTCACACACTGTGTGTAGATTGAGACCACGCATTAATTGTTTCATATCTCTGTAGTTCGGACCATTAGAGATTTTGGCTTTAATCCATGGAGGATGACGGCGCTTATACAAATTTTTTTCTGGATTTGGGTTGGCTTTAGAATGAATCAATGGTAAAAGTTTAGTCATAAAAGAATTATCGGTGTTGACCTGTTAGCTTTTTTATAGAGGCATGACAAATATATGTAAAACACAACAAAAATTATACACTTTTTGCTGATCATTAACGATTAAAAAATATTAAACTCTATACTTTTAGACTCAGTTTTCGGCTTTATCATTGTCCCTCCGATAGAATGAATATATCCTTGACACAATATTAGGGGTAACACAAAATTCCCCGCTGCTTGCAAGGGACAACGCGTAGCCATTTAGAAAATAGAATATCTTAGACAAAAAGGCTACATACTTAGTCACATGCGCGCTTAATTCGTCCCCACATAGTCATAAGATTAGAGTCAGGTGAAACCAAGTATCCATCGGAGTTGAACCAGTTAGGTTGAAAATCGTACACCGGATGATTTGTCAGGTTACGGATGTTGATGCCATTGACATCTGTAACGTAGATTTCATAGTTCAGATCCCTTTCCGATACAAAGGCTATCTGTTTGCTATCAGATGACCAGCTTGGAAGCCCATCGAATGCTAGATGGTCCGTCAACCT
>PVBE011655434.1_pt1 | contig 11245 bp, 8 predicted proteins | sample 1631181 | NCBI WGS metagenome assembly PVBE01 (sample SAMN08397723, study PRJNA350692) | Marine metagenome, whole genome shotgun sequencing project. | isolation source: water | place: Pacific Ocean | collected 2012-04 | reverse complement strand
CTAAGCGACGCCGAGCCCTGTTTTGGTCAGGGGTGCTCTTCCTGGGCGTGCCGGCCCTGATCGCCACCGGCCTCCCTTACCAGGCGCTCCACGGTACGGGATGGGTGACGCCCGAGATGACGGTCCTACCCACGGGCCCCCTCGCGCGGCATATCGGTGTCTATGTACCCAAGATGCTCCACGGAGAGATGCTGGCCCTCCACCTGTTCACCGCGGTGGTCTTCGCCCAGTGCATGCACTACGCCGCCGTGATTCACGTGTTGCCCCGATTGGGGGCTACCAGCGAAGGGGTGAGTCGGTCTTGGGCCATCGGCCTCGGGGTGATGGGTGCCCTGACCTTGATAGCCTTCGCCGGTGATTTCTTCATGAGTCGCAAAATCTACGGGATGTTCGCCGCCGTACACGCCTGGATCGAGGTCCCGATCCTGCTGGCGGCGCTCTTCGGCGCGGCGCCGACCCCGGTCATCCCCGAAGCAGCGCCAGGATAATCAAGCCCACCCCGAAGGAGGTGGCGTTGGTCAGCAGCGCGAGGGGAAAAGCCCGACGCGCACCGAGGGGCACGAGGAAGACGAAGAGACACCCCTCGGCCAGCACCACCGCGGCCTCGATCACCCCCACCCGCGCCCACCGACTGAGCTCACCGACCAAAGCGTGATTGGCCCACCAGGCGAAGGGGTGGGTGAGGAGGGAGACGGTGACCGTGGCCAAGAGCAGCCTCCGCAGCGGCGGATGATGCCCCCGACCGGCGAGCCACCAAAGGCCTGCGGCCATCGTCTCCAGCAAGACGGTTAGAGCGAGGGCGACGCCTTGGCTCATCGATATCCTCCAAAGGGCGGCGAGGGGTCAACCCGCTCAAAATCCGCCCTCGCAAGCGTCTACACAAGGTGTTTTCAAGGAAAGAGTCCTCTTACGAAAGCGGCGCTCCACCTGCCATACTGGCCTTATGAAGAGCACCTATCGTCACTGTCCACACTGCGGCGCAGGCCCCCTTATCGACGCACCCCACGGCGGTCTAAATCGACGGAGTTGTGCCGATCCAGCCTGCGGTTTCGTGTTTTGGGACAACCCCACCCCGGTGGTGGCCGCCATCGTCGAACGCAATGACAACGTGGTCTTGGTCCGAAGCCTGGGGTGGCCGGAGAGTTGGTTCGGGCTCGTGACGGGCTTCTTAGAGCGCGGCGAGACCCCCGAAGAGGCGGCTCTGCGAGAAGTGAAAGAGGAGCTCGGTCTCGACGGCGAGCTCCGCCAACTCATCGGCGTCTACGCCTTCCGGCGCATGAACCAAGTCATCATCGCCTATCACGTAGAGGCCCATGGGGGTGAGATCGTGTTGGATGAGACGGAGTTGGCGGCCCACAAGGAGGTGCCCCTGGCCAAGGTACGCCCCTGGCGAGCGGGCACGGGGCACGCCTTGATGGCTTTCCTCCAGAGCCGAGGGTTGTCACCGGCGTATCTCTAGAGGGCCGCGATGGCCTCTCGCAGGCGATCGGGGACCGGCACAGTCACGCCATCCCGGTAATTGAACAAGACGATGACGGCCTGGCCCCGTGCCACGAGGGTGGGCGTCTCGCCGTCGACGAAGACGCCGTATTCGGTGACGAAGCTGGTGCGGCCGATGCGCCCGATTCGCGCCCCGACGGCCACGTCGGCGGGCCAGGTCACGGGCGCCGTATAGTCACAGCTCACATTGGCCAAGATCGGACCCATGGTGGTGTCCCCGGTCTCGGTCAATCCCAGCCGCGAGAACATGGCCATCCGCGCCGTCTCGAACCAGGTGATGTAACGCACGTGGTTCACATGACCCAAGGCGTCCATCTCCCCCCAATGGACGGGGAAGCGGACCACCTCGGCGTAGGCGTCGAGCCCTTCGGTCACGGGGTGGCCTCGGTCGACCGGCCACGAATGTGGTCCACCGCCTCGAGGGCCGTCGCCACCAACTGACTCACTCGGTCACCGCCGCCCAGGCTGACCGCCTTGTACTCCTTGGGGGTCGGCAGCTCGCCCGCGATCTCGGGCAAGAGGCCGATGAGCTTGGCTTGGAGTTGACCCTCGGACAGGGTGTTGTCGATGCGCATCCGCTCGGCGTGGAGCGTGTTCTCCGCTTCCTTCTCCTTGCGCTCCGCTTCGAAGACCAGGGCTCGCCGAGCCAGGTCGATCTCGGTCTTGATTTGCTCCACCTCGGCCTGCCGGCGAAGGGTCTGAACCTCGTGCTGGGCCAAGGTCTCGGCCAACTCGGCCTGGAGCTGCGCCCGCCGCGCCTCCTCCTTGCGCTCCGCATCGAATCGCTCAGCGTCGGCCACGGCGTTCATATTGGCCCGTCGCTCGCGCTCGGCGTACTCACTGCTGAAGGCCCGCGCCGCAGCCTCGTCCTTAGCGATCCGAACCTCGTCGTTCTTCTCGATCTCCAAGCGCGCCCTCTTGCGCTCTTCGGCATTCTCTCGCTCGAGCACGGCCGACTCGTGCTCCAAGGCCGCCAATCTCGCCGTCCGGCTCCGTTCGGCGCGAAAGGGTCGCTGGAGGTCCTCCCAGAGTCGGGTCGAGCTGACCACCGCCTCCTTGATTTGGACGGTGACGATCCGCAAGCCGAGACCCTCTCCACCCTCACTCCCCTCCGCCACGGTGCGGAGACGCTTGGTGAGTTCCTCGATGATGGGCTGCTTATCGGCCAGCACATCGTCGATGCTCATGGTGGCCACGGCGTCCTTGATCGTGGCCTCGGCTTGCTCACGGAGCTGCACGTTGACCACGCGCATCGGGTCGACGGCATCACTGAAATCTAGTCGCTTATAGGCCTTGGCGAAGTCATCTATGACCCACTGGACATAGCCTTGCACCAAGATACCCTGACGTTCACGGCAGATCGTGTTGGCGTTCACCACGATGGTCTGCATCGCCGCAGGGACCACCAAGTAAGCGTCGGTGTGTGGGTTGTAGGAGAAGGATTTGCCGAGGCCGCAATTGATGGGCTCGTTCCGCCCACGACGGGTGTGCACGACAAAGGCGTTGGGCGGAACGACCACGGTCTTCCACCGCCAGACCCCCGTGACCCTGACGTCCACCGCCGGGGCGTCCACGCCGGCGACGCCGCCGCCCTGGGTCAGCGCCCGGCCGCGTAGGTTCGCAGTGGGTGACACAGCCTTGGTCTTCAAGGCCATCTCGACCTCCACCTGCTGATCGACCACCTGTTGTAGATATGCGTTATCCATCCCTCTCTCCAATCATCGCTCGAAGTGAGCCGACCGCAACGGAAGAAGCCGTCGGTTCATCGTACTCCAGCGCTCGAATCGAGCGCCGACGCGCTCTTCACCAAATCACATAACCGCCGGCCTTCCCGCCCAAGCAGCGCGTGATACAACGCACGCGCATCCAACAATATTTCACCCAACCAACCGCCTTCACCGAAACCGGCTGAGAAGGCGTCTGAGTCGAGGGGGTCGGTGTCCTTCAAGATCGCCCGCAGCCGCGCCGCGAACAAGGCCTCCATACCGGGAGTGATGCGACGATATAGGTCGTCTATGACCCCTTGGGCGGCCACCATGAAGGCGTGGTCGAGCGCGCCCAACTCGGCCGCCGTCGGCCCGGCGAGGCTGAGCGCCCGGCCCACCTCGACGCGAAGGTCGCGGAGGGCGAATCGCAGGCGCTTGAGGTGAGTCTCCAAGAACTCGTTGTACGGCGCCCACAGCGAGCGGCACGCCTTCTTGAAAGCGGCGGCGTCGATGCGCGGCCCACCGGCGAGCAGCCCGAATTGTCCCAGGGTGGACCACGCCCGCGCCGCAGTCGTCAGTCGATAGCGTGGGCGAAAAGCGTGGGTGAAACCGTCGTCGAGGCGCGCTTCAATCTCGGCGAGACGGCCCAACACTCGAGTCTCGAGAGCCACCAACCCCTCGGTCTTCTGTGCCCCCGACACCGCCGGGCGTGCCTCGAGGAGTTGGGAGAATCGTACGGCGCCGCCGGCGTCGATAAAGCCGGCCACGAGCTCGACGGCGTCCGTGTTCTCCACCAACTCCAAGGTGCCCGTCAGCCGTGCCACGGCCTCTGCGATGCGCTGTTCTTGGGAGGGTTCTGACACCGGGTGCTCCAAAGCGAGGCTTGGTTCTACCTGGCCCGCGCGAGGAGAACAACGTAGGTGAGCCTCAACCCCACGGCGGCCGTTGCGCCGGCCCCGCAACCGGAGTAGCGTGAAGGCGTCAACCAACGGGCCGGGCTGGTGTCAAACATTCTAAATATAAGGACATTATCCCTTTTTCTGGTGAGCCTCGTGCCCCTCGGATGTAGTGGAGACAAAGCCCCCGTCACCGGCAGGCAGACGACGGAGAAACCGGCCAAAAAAATCGACGGACCCAATCCGCCCTTCGCCGAGCCCACCCCCAAGGGCGCCATGCTGATGGCCGGACGGGACGACCCGCGCTATGGAGGCACTTTGGTCTTGGCCGCCGCCGGCAACCCCAAGACGTTCAACCCCATCCTCACCAACGAGACCTCGACCACCGACATCATTCATCGCGTGGTCTTCTCCGCCTGCTGGGACTTCGACAACCACAAACAAGAGGACGCGCCCGGCCTCTGCGAGCGCTATGACCGCAGCGAAAACGGCCTGAAGTACACGTTTACGCTGCGGGAAGGTCTCCGGTGGTCCGACGGACATCCATTGACCAGCGCAGACTTCGCGTTCTCCTACCAGGTAGCGACCCATCCCGACGTCCCCAACGTCCGCAAAGACCTGTTCCGCCAGGGGAAGGACGCCAAGGGCAGGCCCCGATTCCCGCGGTTCGAGACCATCGACCCGCGCACTTTTCGGCTCTCGCTCTTCAAGCGGGACGTGCTTTTTCACTCCAATATGGCCTCGCTCTTCGTCATCCCGGCGCACAAGTGGAAGGAAGCCTTCGAGGCCGGTGATTTCGCCGGCGCCATGACCCTGAAGACGCCGGCGAAGGACCTGGTGTCGTCGGGGCCCTTCGTCATCAAAGCCTATGGCGCCGATGACCGGGTGGTGCTGGCTCGAAACCCCCACTATTGGAAGGTGGATCAACGAGGGAATCGACTCCCCTACCTCGACGGGGTGGTCTTCACCATCGTCCCCGACATGAACGCCAAGCTCCTCAAGTTTCGCGAAGGCGACACGGACATCCACATCGTCCGGCCCGAGGAGTTCCAGGTCCTGAAGCGGAAAGAGAGCAAAGGGGATTACCTGGTGGCCGATTTGGGGGCCGGCTTCAACACCGCCTACTTGATGTTCAACCTCGACTCCCGCAAGGGCGCGAGCGGGAAACCTTTTGTAGATCCCGTAAAGCTGAAGTGGTTCCGAAAGGTGAAGTTTCGCAAGGCCGTCAGCCACGCCATCGATCGAGAGGGCCTGGTCCGCACAGTGATGGGCGGCCGCGGCCAGCCCCTCTGGTCCTATGTCAGCCCGGCGAACAAACGATGGTACCCGGACACGGTCATCAAGTATCCCTACGACCTCGATCGCGCCGCGGCGCTCCTGGCCGAGGCCCGATTCTCCCTCCGCCAAGGCAAGCTCTACGACACCAAGGGCAATCGAGTCGCGTTCTCAATCATCACGAACGCGGAGAACGCGACCCGCATCGCCATGCTCAACGTCATCAAGGACGATCTGGAGAAGCTCGGTATCACGGTGAGCATTCGCCCCCTGCCCTTCAACGACGTAGTGAGCTCACTGCAAGCCACACGGGACTTCGACGCCGTTCTGCTGGGGTGGTCTACGGGCACCCCGCCCGACCCCGCCTTCGTCAAGCACGTCATCCTGAGCAGCGGGGGCAGTCACCTGTGGAACCCCCTCCAGGCAAAGCCCGCCACCAAATGGGAGGCGAAGATGGACACGTTGATGTACCAAAACACCGGCGCCTTTGATTTCACCGAACGTAAGAAGTTCAGTGACGCCCTGTTTCGGATCTTCAGCGACAAGCTCCCGCAGTTGATGCTGGTGGTGGGGCGGGACGCGGCAGCGGCGCGGAAGAACGTGGGGAATTTTCGACCCTCCCCACTCCCACCGAGGGCGCACTGGAACATCGAGCAGCTGTTCTTCACTAAGCCCAAGCGTCGCTGAGCCCCACCGATACGCTTCGCCCCGCGCGGCGTGACGCCGATGTCAGAGGGCGCCGAGCTTCTTCAAATTCCGCAGCGCCGCCTGATTCTTGGGGTCGATGGTGACGGCTCTGCGGAGCCACTCGACGGCCGCCTGATTCCGCCCGATGGCCATGGCCGCGACGGCGGCGTTGTTGAGGTGCCGGCTGTCCTTGGGATCCCGCGCCGAGGCGGCCAAGAAAGCCCCCGCCGCCTCTTCGAATTGTCTCTGCGCGTAGAGCCGCCGACCCAGCCGGTCGTAGCCCCAGTCGCTCTCGGGATAGACCTCGGTCATTCGGGTCCACAGAGAGATGGAGTCCCGCCAAGCGCCGTGGTTTTGGACGGAGACACCCGACAAAACCACCACCACCAACCCGCTCACGAGCAGACGCTGGTTTGGGGTCGAGAGCATCTGCCGGCCGGTGGAGACCACCACTACGGCCAAGAAGGGCAGCAGACAGAAGAGATAGCGGTCGGCGAGGTAGACCGTTGACGGCCGAAAGTGGAGATAGGGCACGATGAGGGCGCAGGCCACCAGGAGCAGAGGCCCTCGCCCGTCCCGCCGTTTGCACCACCAGAGGGCGGTGACGAAGACCAGCAGCCCCAATCCCACGGAGACCCAGGCCAGGACCAGATGGGTCGTGTCCACCCGGGTGGTCATATAGATGTGGTTCAGGTCCGAGGGCCAAAAGATGTTCTTGAGGTAACGAATGGGCAGTTGGAGCCGGTCGGTGAGCACGAGACTGGTTTTTGTGCTGACCTTCATGGCGGCGGAGAGGTTGGCCGGGCCCGTCGCGATGCGCGGCAGCAGCGCGGCCATCACCACGAAGGCGCCCACCACCAATCCGAGCACCGCCCGTGGATGAGGGCAAGGCAGGTCTCGCCACCGCCCATGGAGGGCCAAGAGACCGAAGATCACCGGCGCCACCACGATGTGTCCTTTGGAGAACATCCCCAAGACCATCAGGCCCAAAGCGGTGAGAGCCCACGGGAGCCGGGGGCGTTCATAGAAGCGTAGAAAGGCCCAGCAGGCTCCGAAAAGGAAGAGGCCCGCCAAGAGGTCTTTTCGTCCGCTCACCCAAGCGATGGTCTCCACTTGTACGGGGTGGACAAAGGCCAAGAGCAACGCTGTGAGCCCCAGGCCGCCCTCCACGCCGAGGCGTCGAAGCAGGCGGCTGAAGACGAACACGACCCCCAAGAGCAGCACCCAATTGTGCAGGTGAGCCCAGAACGGGTCTTGGCCGTGGACGAGGTGGTCAATCCAGTGACTGACGTCCCTGACCGGGCGATAATCCGTCGGCCGATCCCAGGCGAAGATGTCCCCGAGCGCGCTGACGTCGTCACTGCGAAGAGTTTCGTTTTGTAAGAAGATCTTGTCGTCGTCGAAGTCGACGAATTCGTTCCCCAGGGCCGGAAGGTGCACCGCGCCGATCACGACGAGGGCTAACCACACCCAGTAGCGCGCAAGCCACGAGCGCGGAGCGTCTATCAAGATGACCCCGACCTCTCAGAGAGGGCGCCGGGGACAAAGCGAGCGGGGCGTCGGACGAGATCGGGCATACACGGCACCATAGAGTCAATGCATGGTCGGTACCCCGGCCCCTCGTCGACGTCAAGCCGGGTGGGCCTCAGTGAGCCCTAACCCTAGAGACCGGGGTCCTCAAGACAGTATATTGGCCCCATGCTCAGCGCCCTCACCCTCATGGCCCTCAAGGTGCTCATTCTCGCCGGCGGCGGCGTCGCCGAGGAGAACCACCACAGCCACCTAGTGCATGTCCAAACCCTGGATTACCTCCTCCAAGAGCGTGGAGTCGACCCCCGCGACATCACCCTCTTCTGGGCCGACGGCACGGCGCCGGGGCCCGACCGGGGGATCATCGACGAAGCCCCCATCCCCCACGAAAGGCTCATCGAAGGCACTGCCCTCGACGCCCCCACCGCCTTGGGATCTCGACTGGAGAACACCATCTTTCCCGGCCGTGACGTTCGGCCCGCCAAACGCGCAGCGCTGAAAAAGTGGTTGGCCGAGGTGGGCCCCACCCTCACTGCGGAAGACACCTTGTTCGTGGCCGTCACCGACCACGGTGAGCCCGATCCGACGGGGGGCCGAGAGACGGCCATTACCCTGTGGGATGACCGCTGGACAGTGAGTCAGATGGAGGTAGATTTACGCCCTGTATCCGAGGACACGCGGGTGGTCCTCATGCTGTCGCAATGCTACTCGGGTGGTTTCGCCGACCTGGCCCGCCGCCGGCGAAACCTCTGCGGCTCCTTCAGTACCCACGCCGACCGCATGTCCTATGGGTGTTATCCCCACCTTGCGGTCCAAAACGACGTGGGGCACTTCATGCACGTGACACGCGCCCTGGCCCACGAGGGGGCGATCGGACCGGCGACGGACGTGGCCATGCTCACGGACGACAGCCCCGACGTCCCCCACCTGACCAGCGACGCCTTCCTCTTCGACACGCTGACGGAGACGATGGAGCAGCGGGGCGGCGATGTTCAAGCTTATGTTGACGGCCACCTTCGACGCGATCCGAAACACATCGATTGGCAGCGGCTCAGCCGCCTGTCTGTACGGTACGGCATCGGCATGGTGGCCGGCTACGGCGTCGCATTGAGACTGTGGGACGAAGCCAACGCGGGCTTGGACGCGCTGGTCACCTGGAGCGACACTTGGGAATATCTTTACGACCACGCCCGAGACCGCCTCGCCCAGCCTTTGGCCGACGACCTGGCCAAGCGACGTGAGAAGGCGCCCCCTAGGAAAGGCGCCGGCCCCGAGCGACGATGGCGATGGCAAGCACGGGCGAGGGCGGTCTCGGACTATCGCCGGGCCCTGGGAGACGACCCCCGGCAGGCCGGCCGGATTAACGCGCTCGGCGCTCGCCTGGGTCGCGTCGTCGGGTTGATTGGACACCTAGAACAGCAAGAGGCGGCGCTGGTCCGCGCCATGTATCTCTTGGGTAGAAGAGCGGGCACAGCGGGCTTGTCACCGGAGGTACGCGCTCAATACGCAGCGCTGCAGGCCTGCGAAACAAGGCCATTGATCGCACCCCGTAGCCGGAGCTCACCAAGGCCCGCGGAGACGGTCCCCGCGACGGCGCCGCTCTCCACCAATCTCAGCGCCGTCAACGCCGTTACGCCTGGATTTCTGGGCATCAAATTCAAGGAAGACGATGATAAAAAGAGCGTCGTGGTCGACCAACTCTTCGCAGGGGGTCCGGCTGCCACCAGCGAGCTCCAAGTCGGGGACACCATCGTGAACGTGGACGGGTGGACGCTGGAAGATCCCTCGGAGTTTCGTGCGTCGATGTTTTTGGCGACCCCGGGCGCGATGATTCGATTGGGCGTCAGACGCGCCACAGAGACCGTCACCATCCCCATCACCGTGGCCGCCGCTCCGTTGCCGGCTGGACCGCCGGCCGTAGGCGAGGTGGTGCCCCCCTTGCGATTGAAACCCATGAAAAACGGCAGCGTTCTCCCGATTCCGGGGTTGGGTCAACCGGTGATGCTGTTCTTTTGGGCGACCCAGTGCGCGCCGTCCAAGGCGGCCTTGGAGCCGTTGGCCCGGTGGGCCGAGGCCCACGACGTCCAGACCATCGCCGTCACGAGTGAGTCTCGGGACGCGGTGGAACAATACTTGGCGACTCGACAGCGCCCGTTTCCCTTCCCCATCGGCCTCGACGGAGAGCGCAAGGTGGCCAGGCTGTTCGCCATCGAGGAGACGCCTACCTTCGTCTTCGTGGACCCCGCGGGACGATTCACGGAGAAGACACAGGGCTTCGACGGCACGATTTCGCTCCGCCGGCCCGGGGTCGATCCGCACCCGTAAGCGTCACCGGCGTCGCCCTCGGTCGACGTTCTGCCGCGGGTTGAATACTTTGTTACATGGGCAGTGGACGGTAACGTCCATTGACGTGAGACATATCAAATACCTAAAATTCATCCATGTGGTTCCAAGCACAAGTACTGCACCAGCCCGACGTTTAGAGATCACTCCGGATCCGAGGGATCCGTCTGTCCGCAGATCCATGAACGCTTACTAAAGGAACCTTAGATATGACTCGCTCCAACGTTGAGCTGAACGTCCTCCCCGAATTTCGCCAAGTACGCCCCCCTGTCGACCCGGCCAGTCTCGCTTACAAGCAGCTCCTAGGCGGTGACTTCTGGAAGAAGATCCCGGCCTACGCCGATATCGATCGCGAGACCTTCCTCGACCATCGCTGGCAATCCAAAAAGACCATCACTAAGCCGAGCAAGCTGCTCCAGGCCCTCGAAGGGCTCGCCAGCCCGGGGTTTCTGGCTGACGCCGAAGCGGGCTTCAAGATCGCGCCCATGGCCGTTCGGGTGAGCCCTTACCTGATGAGTCTGATCGATTGGAAGAACCCCGAAGATGACCCGCTTCGGATCCAATTTCTGCCCCTGGCCTCACGCTTCATCCCCGACCACCCTAAGCTGGGGCTCGACTCGCTCCACGAGCAGGCGGACTCTCCCCTGCCCGGTCTAACCCACCGTTACCCGGACAAGACGCTCTTCTTGGTCATCGACACCTGCCCTGTCTACTGCCGCTTCTGCACGCGATCCTACGCCATCGGTATGGACACGGACGAGGTGGAGAAGATCAGCCTGAAGGCCAACACCCAGCGATGGGAACAGACCTACGCCTACCTGGCGACTCGGCCCGAGGTGGAAGACGTCGTGATCAGCGGTGGCGACGCCTACAATATGCGTGCTGATTGGATCCGCACCATCGCCACCAATCTATTGGAGCTGCCCAATATCCGGCGGATCCGGTTCGCCAGTAAGGGGCTGGCGGTGATGCCCCAAAAGGTCCTCACTGACGATGATTGGTTCCGCGCCATCGCCGATATGAGTGATCTGGGCCGAAGCCTCGAGAAGCAGGTCGCCTTCCATACCCACTTCAATAACCCCAACGAGATCACGGAGATCTCGCGGAAGGCCCTGAGTCGATTCTACAGCGCCGGCGTCGTGGTCCGAAATCAGAGCGTCCTGCTTCGAGGGGTCAATGACACCATCGAAAAGATGGGGACCCTGATCAAACGCCTGAGCCACATTAACGTTCAGCCCTATTACGTCTATGTCCACGACCTCGTGAAGGGCGCAGAGGATCTGCGAACCACGGTGCAGACCGCGCTCG
>PVBE010621257.1_pt1 | contig 11245 bp, 12 predicted proteins | sample 1631181 | NCBI WGS metagenome assembly PVBE01 (sample SAMN08397723, study PRJNA350692) | Marine metagenome, whole genome shotgun sequencing project. | isolation source: water | place: Pacific Ocean | collected 2012-04 | reverse complement strand
CTCGGCGTTCCACATTTCATAAGCTGTGAGTTTATCATCCCAGGCATCATGGCGGGCAATGGCGGTTTCAGCAATTTCTACCGCGCTTACATTGCTATCGTGTGAAGCCTGAGCCATGTCGGCTAGGGGCCGGTCCATCCAGCCGGTCATAATATTATGTCTACCCCTCTAAAATTTGCGGCAATATAAAACACCAACAATCAAGCGACGGCAAGGCACGTACCGAATAGTGAGCAACTGCTCATTATGTCTCGACAGTTAAATGAGGCTGACATAAACTGCGAAAAAAGTTTCAATTGATTGATCTATGGGAGAATTTCCAATGGCCAAAAAGCCTGCTAAGAAAAAAGCACCTGTCAGTAAAAATATCCGCAAAAAGAAAAAAGGCCTGACCAAGGCCGACGTTATTCGCAAGGGCAAACAACTATCGAATTGGGGCAAGTGGGGCAGGAATGATGAATTGGGTGTGCTCAATTACATCAAGCCCAAGGATATCGTCGATGCTGCCAAACTGATCAAAAAGGGCAAGGTTTTCCGGCTCGGTTTGAATTTAGATGAAAAAGGCCCGCAAAACGGGCTTTTCGGCGGGCGCTGGAACCCATTGCATCACATGATGGCAACCGGCACCGACGCCAAAGAAGGCCGTCAGGATAAGACAGTCGGCATACGTTACGCTGATGACTTTATTAATCTGCCGACACAGGCCGCCAGCCAATGGGATGCGCTGGCTCATGTCTTTGCCGGCGATAAAATGTGGAATGGTTATGATGCCGCATTGGTCGACTCGACCGGTGCCCATAAAAACGGTATCGAAAAATTCGCTGATAAAATGGTCGGAAGGGGTGTGCTGCTGGATGTTGCGCGCTACAAAAAGAAAGCTCGTCTGGCCGATGGCTACGGCATTACGGTCAATGATCTCAACCGCACGGCTAAGGCCCAAGGTGCTGAAGTGCGTCGCGGTGATTTTGTCATCATCAACACCGGCCAAATGGCCGATTGTCTCGATAAAGGTGAGTGGGGTGGCTATGGCGGAGGCGATGCACCGGGCCTGGCTTTTGAGACGGTCGATTGGATTCATGAAAAAGAGATTGCTGGAATTTGCTCGGATACTTGGGGTATCGAAGTGCGGCCGAACAAGACAGTCGACGGCACTAACCAGCCCTGGCACTGGGTGACCATACCTTATATCGGCATCGTCCACGGCGAAATTTGGTATCTCCGTGAGTTGGTTGCGGATTGCGCCAAAGACGGCGTCTATGAGTTTTTCCTCTGTGCACCACCTTTAGTGATCACCCGTGGCACAGGCTCACCGATCAATCCGCAAGCTATTAAGTAGAGCACCTAACGATGGCGCGGCGCTTTGTAGATATCTCCATGCATTTGGAAAATGATGTGGTCTCAGACCCGCCCGGTTATGGGCCGGAAATCGAGTACCTTAATCATCAGGATACTGCCAAAGACGTCGTTGAGTTCTTTCCCGGCCTAGCCAAAGAAGACCTGCCGGACGGTGAAGGTTGGGGTATTGAGCGGATAAATTTGATCACCCATAACGGCACCCACTTGGATGCGCCCTATCATTTTCATTCGACAATGAATAAGGGTGAGCGCGCCATCACAATTGATGAAATACCGCTTGATTGGTGCTTCCGGCCAGGTGTTAAGCTTGATTTTAGTGATCTCGATGACGGCTATGTCGTGACGGCTGATGACGTAGAAAAGGAACTGGACCGTATCGGTCATAAATTGCAAGAGTTGGAAATCGTCGTGATCAATACTGCGGCAGGCAAAGCCTATGGTACCGATCACTATGTCTCATCCGGTTGCGGTATGGGGCGGGAGGCAACGCTATATTTGCTCGAGCGAGGTGTTCGCGTCACCGGCACGGATGCCTGGAGCTGGGACGCGCCGTTCGTTCATACCAAAGATAAATATGCAGAAACCGGTAATGCAGAGATCATTTGGGAAGGCCATAAGGCTGGCCGCGAAATTGGTTACTGCCATTTAGAGAAATTGCACAATCTGGAAAAACTACCATCAGATGGCTTTGAGATCGCGTGTTTTCCGGTAAAAATTAGAGGCGCCTCGGCGGGCTGGACCCGTGCGGTTGCTATATTTGATGAATAGGGGGAATTATAGTTATGGCTAAAAGCGTTATCATTACTTGCGCCGTTACCGGCTCAATCCACGTACCGACGATGTCGGAATATTTACCGATCTCACCTAATGAGGTTGCCGAAAGCGCCATCGCGGCAGCCGAAGCCGGCGCTTCCATTCTCCATCTACATGCGCGCAACGAAGACGGTAGCCCAACGCCGTCGGCTGATACTTTCTTGGAATTTCTACCGCGCATCAAACAATCGACTGATGCGGTGGTAAATATAACGACCGGCGGGGGTCACGGTATGACATTGGAGGAACGCTGCGAGGGAGCGTTGCGGGCGAGCCCAGAAATGACCTCACTCAATATGGGCTCAATGAATTTTGGCCTCTTTCCGATCCTCGATAAACCGTTTGAGTGGAAACACAAATGGGAGCCGGAATATCTCGAGATGACCCGGGATTTTATTTTCCGTAATACCTTCAAGGATATCGAATGGGTCTTGAAAGAGCTCGGCGAAGGCCACGGCGTGCGCTTCGAGTTTGAGTGCTACGACATGGGTCATCTGTATAATCTCGCCCACTTTGTCGACCGCGGCTTGGTCAAACCGCCATTCTTCGTTCAGACCATATTCGGTATTCTCGGCGGTATTGGCGCTGATATCGAAAATCTCCTGCACATGCGCCGGATGGCCAATAAACTCTTTGGTGAGGAAAACTACGAATGGTCGATATTGGCTGCCGGACGCCACCAGATGGGCTTTGTCACAACGGGCGCTATTTTAGGCGGTAACGTACGCGTTGGCCTGGAGGACTCGCTTTATATCGGTAAGGGAGAGTTGGCGAAATCAAACGCTGAACAGGTGTCTAAAATCAAGCATATTGTTGAAGATCTGTCGCTCGAAGTGGCAACCCCGACCGAAGCCCGCGAACGCTTGGCCCTCAAAGGTGGCGATCAAGTCGCCTTTTAAAAGGTTAATTTTTTAAAAGGTGCCAGGCACCTTTGGAAATGTTTGTCCCTACCAAAAACCTTATCCGATCAGACCACCCCGCAACGTTTCCAAAATGAGCAAAGGCAGGCGATGGCTTTGGGCAAAGAAATTCTTCGCAAACTATTACCTGTGGAAGATGAGACACGGCGCCACCAGGAGCCCGAAATGGGTTTGGTGACCTAATCCTGAAGGGATTGGTTCAAAAATGGAACTAAACGAAACTAAAACACGGAGGAAAATAAATGTTTGTGGAGTGACCACCAAATAGTGGTCCAGGTTTATTAATAGGTTTGGGGATTACCTCCACGCTCAAAGATGATTCGCTCTGGCAAGGTGACCACTCGACCGACCGCAGTGACGGTAGGCTCCCATTCTTACCTATTTCATTGGGCTCGGCAGCGATAAGGGCTGGTCGGGTGAATAGTGATAAAGATATGCTGCCGGCGACCGATAAACAGGAGCAAGGCGAGGGCTGCATTATGGCTTTCGGCTGATTCTCAACAGAAGGTTTCCAACAAAAATACTGAAATGCTGCAGGGGTATATTAAACCGTTCAAAGATGCTTTGGAGGCAGATCGCAAAGAAAACGAACTACTTCACAAGCAAGTTAGCACTGATCGGGATATGATTGATGCGTTAAACGAGAAATTGAAAATTCTTGAAGGTACTCTGAAATCTGTTGCCTTTGCTCGAAAACTAGCTAGAGCGTCGAAACCTGCAGCAAAAAATCAAGCCGACGGCACCAACGGCTAAGCCGGTGTAATTCTAAGAGCTATTTCCTCAAAATGTTGCTTGGTTTCATTTATTTGGTAGGCTTTTAAATTGACGAATTTGCCTTTATCGACGGCTGCGATGAGCCAAATTAGTATTGGCCCACAGGCCATCTTTAAATCAGTTTCAGACGGTACCGGCGGATGATCCGGATGTGAATGATAATGTCCGATAATTTGATCCAATGAGCCCCGCAACTCCCGCTCAAGATTAATATGAATTTGGGGATCGATTTCGAAGCGGTCTTTTGCCTGATCGGCAACAATATTAGGACTCGGGATAACACGTTTAACAATGTGGTTTTCGGCAAGAATATTGCCTGCCAGTAAACCGCAGCATTCAGCGGGGTAGGCGGCTTCAGCCGTAGCTTGAATTATTTTGAATTGTTGCTCGCTCAGGCTAATCACGCCGTTCATCTTTGAGGCTCTAACCGGATACGGCGAATGATAACGCCGGTTTCGGCATCCAAAATTAATATTCGATCCTGCCTTGCTTCAGTCGTGAGATGTACGATTATTTTACCTTCGGAGACTTCTATTTCACCCACCTTTGAGCCTTGCGGTATCGGAATTGAGATATTTGCTGGTGGTTTGGCCTTAACGTCCGCTGGTACCGCTTCATTGCTTTTAAAGAATTTGAAGTTGGGGTTGCTGGCCTGTTGGACCAGTCCATAGACCAATAGCGCGAAGCCACCGATTAAGATGACGCTGAGACCCATAACAAGTGAAACTAAGGCCTTGTTTTTTTGCATGTTTTTGGTCCAGTCTTCTCCGTATGAATAATCAAACGAACATTCAAATCCTCAACGCCACGGTAAAGGATGCATTTGCTGGCAACCGTCTCGACAAGTTCTTGGCCGAAAGTTTTGCCGAACATTCACGCTCCCGCATCAAATCGTTGATTATTGACGGATATGTTACGACAGCGGGGGCGAAAGTAACGGACCCCTCACGCCGGGTCAAACCCGGTGAAAAATTTACGGTCTCCTTGCCGGCGTTAAAGCTCGCAATCCCGGTTGGTCAGGATATTGAACTGAATATTGTCTATGAAGATCTTGATTTGATTATTATTGATAAACCTGCAGGTCTGGTGGTTCATCCGGCACCGGGAAATCCTGACCAGACCTTGGTTAACGCGCTGATCGCTCATTGCGGTGATAGTCTGTCCGGGATCACTGGCGAGGCGCGCCCCGGCATTGTGCATCGCTTGGATAAGGATACCAGCGGCCTCATGGTGGCGGCAAAAAATGACATCGCCCATCGGGGTTTGGCAGCGCAATTTTCTGACCATTCTCTTGATCGTGCCTATAAAGCAGTTGTTTGGGGTGTGCCGAAGGCCAAGGCCGGTAAGATCGAAGGAAATATTGGCCGCAATCCCCGCAACCGCAAGAAAATGGCGGTGGTAAAGCACGGCGGCAAATACGCACTGACGCATTACCAAGTTGAGCAAAGAATTGGTGGGCGTAATGAAAAATGGGCTAGTTTGATCGAGTGCCGGCTGGCAACCGGGCGCACTCATCAGATACGCATTCACCTGACCAGCATCGGTCATCCGATCATTGGGGACCCAATTTATGGTTCAAAAGATGCTAAAAAATTGGGAAACAATGTTTCTGAAACGTTTCAAGACGCGGTTAACAACCTCAATCGGCAGGCTTTACACGCCTTTTTAATCGGTTTTATTCACCCGGTTAGCGGTCAGAAGATAAGCTTTAAAAGCCCGCTTCCCAGAGATATTTTGACCCTTCTGTAACGCAAAAATTGCCATTGTAACATTCGCTTACACTTTTACACACTACGTATCTGGATCCTGAGGTGCTCTCGCGGCATCATTAATTAACGTTTGGTTATCCGCCATGTTCTCTGATCACTCTTCCAGCATCAGGTCTATACCAATGCCAGTGTAACATCGGGACCTCTATCGCGGTGCCCATTATAGCGTAATTGGGCAGGATTACTCCATCTAACACATAAACGGCAAACGAATAGACCTTCTTCCATACAGTTTGTCGCACGGTCAAATTTAAAAATTCTTAATCTTCGAACGGGTCCTGCACCAATATTGTATCTTCGCGCTCGGGACTGGTGGAAAGTAGTGCAACTGGCGCTTCAATTAATTCTTCAATGCGCCGGATATATTTTATAGCCGTTGCCGGTAGAGCGGCCCACGAGCGGGCGCCGTAAGTTGGCTCGGACCAGCCTTCCAAAGTCTCATAGACGGGCTCGACCTTCGATTGGCCAACAATTGAAGCTGGGAAGTGATCAATGCTTTCACCGTCGATCGTGTAATCGGTACAAACTTTCAATTCGTCAAAGCCGTCCAGCACATCAAGTTTCGTCAGTGCGATACCAGTGATGCCACTGACTTTAACCGCCTGGCGCACCATCATGGTGTCAAACCAACCACAGCGCCGTTTGCGGCCCGTGACGGTGCCGAATTCGTGACCTCGCTCACCCAGTCTCTGACCAACCTCGTTCTCCTGCTCGGTCGGAAAGGGGCCGGAGCCGACACGAGTGGTGTAAGCCTTGGTGATACCGAGATTGTAGTTGGCGGCTTTAGCACCTTGACCCGAGCCCACAGTTGCCGCCCCGGCAACGGTATTTGATGAAGTTACAAATGGATAGGTGCCATGATCGATATCCAGCATTGCACCTTGCGCACCTTCAAACAAAATACGCTGGCCATCGCGGCGGGCTTCATCCAGTTGTTGCCAGACGGTTTTAACGAATGGCAGGATTTTCGGTGCCACTTCAAGCAACGGCTCAAAAATCTCTTGCCGCGTTATCTCGGTTGAGCCCAGACCACGCATCAACGCATTGTGGTGCATCAGTAGGCTATCCACCCGTTCTTTTAGCGTATCGGGGTCCGCCAAATCACCGGCCCGTACGGCGCGGCGGCCAACCTTATCTTCATAAGCTGGGCCGATACCGCGACCTGTGGTGCCGATCTTGGCCCCGCCTAGGGCTTCTTCTCGGGCAATATCGAGCTTTGAATGCAGCGGCAATATTAGCGATACATTTTCGGCGATCGATAGGTTGTCGGGCGAGACGTCAACACCTTGTTCTTTGAGCGTTTCAATTTCCTGTAACAATGCCCAAGGGTCCAGCACGACGCCATTGCCGATCACTGATTGCTTGCCGGGTCGCACGATACCTGACGGCAACAGACTGAGTTTGTAGGTTACATTGTCAATGACCAGAGTATGGCCTGCGTTGTGACCTCCTTGAAATCTTACCACCACGTCAGCTCGCTCGGAGAGCCAATCAACAATCTTACCTTTGCCTTCGTCACCCCATTGGGCGCCAACGACGACTACATTCGCCATAACAACTATTTCCTTTTATGTATCGGTTAGCGGTATAACTTTGTTGCCATCCCACAGATGCGAGCAGCCAGCATGTTGAGCTGATTCTACAGGATTTTTACTATGCGGATCAGCGCTAAATTGTTCCACGACAAGCCAGCCCTCGGCGCGTAATTTTTGGGCGGCTTCGGCACCGGCGGCGGTGATATATACCCGATCTTGCGGGGCCGGTTCCGGGAGGGCGCGTAAAATACTGTCGATGAACAAAGAAACGCCCGTTGCCGTTTCATCCGAACTGCCATTCCAAGAATTACCGTTGGTATTGTCAGCCAAATAGCGGCCGCCGCGGCCAATTTCACCCCGAACATCAAGAGCAAAGAAGGTGAAAGTGACGCCGGTATGGTATTCATAACCGCGGGTCTCAACCGGATCGATGGTAATGGTTAAATCCGGAGCGCGTTCACGGAGACAAGTAATCACCGCTGATAATTTTTCTAATTCGGCCTTGGCGTTTTCAGGTAAGTCAATTTTATTCAATGCTTTTAAAGCGTTATCGGCTGGGCCGACTGATTTTAGCAGATCGCTAAATAGCACGCTGGCGCGGTCACCAAATTTTTCATCGAGGAGCGAAATAGCCGGCGCATCTTTTAAATTAAGTGCCGTTTTAAACTTTGTTTCATCCGTTGATAGATCAATATCCAAAGCATCACAAATCGCCGGTACCAGGGTTGGCATACCAAGATCAACCGACAAATTCGGTACCCCTAAATCGGTGAGCGCCGCAGTTGCCATTAATACAACTTCGGCATCTGCTTGTGGTGAGTTCGAGCCGATCAATTCGGCACCAATTTGACCAAACTGCCGTTTTGGTCTGAGATCGGAGCCTTTGACACGCAAAACTTGTCCAGCGTAGCTCAATCTGAGAGGCCGCGCGACATCGGCCAACCGGGTCGACGCGATACGGGCAATTTGCAGGGTCATATCAGCGCGTACACCGAGCATCCGCTGCGATATTGGGTCCATCATGCGAAAGGTTTGCTGGCTGGTTGCCGCACCACTGCCGCTTAACAGAATTTCTTCAAATTCGACCAACGGTGGTTTCACTCGCTGATAACCGAATTTCGCAAAAGACACCATGAGGCTTTCGGTGACGCGTGCTTCATGCTCTGCTTCTGGTGGCAGAATATCGGCAAGACCAGCAGGTAAAAGTCCACGATGTGTATTATCGTTCATCAAAGCAGAATCCGTTATCAGAACTTCAGGTAGAATTTGCAGGTGTTTATAAAGTTTATTTCAAGCAGTTGCACCACAAATTAGGGAATATTGACGGATTTTCGGCTAATTGTTTTACCGAGATAATCCAAGAGAACGGGAGTTAAGCGGCGGGCAACCGAAACAGTATCGGTTTGATGAACCCCGGCAATTGCCCTGCCAAAGCAGCGGGCCATTTTTTTGATCGAGCGTAATTTTCAAACTTAACCTTGGAGAGAATATTCTCGCCCGGCGTTTTATTCGGATTTAATACTCCACCCTCAGAACTGAAAAACAGGTTTAACCGGACTTCGGCATCTTTGCCACTGGCGATGCTGCTTTCAGCTTTAAGCTCCTCCGAGGTGTTTCTGGAGCTCGAAGACCATTTGCCCAAGGAGCTTTTGTTATCGAAAGATAAAGTAAAATTCGCCTGCGGCGATATTTTATAACCGAGATCGCACAACTGGTTCTCGATCTGGCGGGCGGTGTTTATATTCTCATCTGAATTATTCCATGGTTGAACAACAATCACTGTGGCGGCGGGTATGGGACGAAATGAAACCGCATTAATGATGCCTTCATCGGCCTGTGATGGCGACGGTGTCGCTATAAAATATAATAAAATCAGTAAGATACGATAAATATCTTTTTGCATGTCAATACTTGTCACAAGCGATTGGAATATGACTGAGATAATCATGATGTGCTGCGGAGAGAGAGTCAATTACCGCGACGGCACGAATTTGGCGTATTTTATAAATTCGGATGAAGCGGTTGATTTGGTTGGTTGTTGACATCGAAGTTTAGGAAACTAATCAGCAACTGGCTGCCCACCAGTAACGGAAGCGCCGCAATGATCACTGTTCCGGCGGTCGCGGTTGTTCCTGTAACTGTACTATTATACCATTCGAGGCAACCGAAAATGACACCAAAGGTGACAAAGATCAGACCGATAATCAGCTCAATCGACGCAATACTAAAATCCCGTAAAAAATAACTATAGGCGATCCGCCGGAAGAAATTTGCCAAATGCTTACCAACAAACGGGAATAAAATACGGGAAATTTTAAGCGAGCTGTTTTCTTCACCGTAGATCGCTTGAATTGGTACATCAGCCACAACCGCTCTCGCGATATTGAGCTGAAACAACATATCCGATTCAAAGAAATAATCATTGCTGATTTTATCTAAGGCCAATTCTTGAGCGACCTTTTGGTGAATCGCGGTAAAGCCATTGGTCGGGTCGAAAATTTTCCAATAACCGCTCGACATTTTAGACGCGAATGAGAGCGCCAGATTACCAAACAACCTGGCGCCAGGCATTTTGGCCAAGCCATTTAGCCGGTAGAACCGGTTGCCTTTGGCGTAATCTGCTTCGCCGCGCAAAATTGGCTGGACCAATGTATGGATCATCGCTGGGTCCATTTGACCATCGCCATCAACTTTCACGATAATATCCGCGCCAAGTTCAAAAGCCTTCTGATAGCCCGAGATGGTGGCACCACCGACACCTAAATTTTTTTCATGAATGACAACCCGGATTCTCGGATCATTGGCGTTTTCGCGCACAAATTCACCGGTTTTTTCGGGACAAGCATCATCAATAACAATAATATGGTTTATCAGTGCGTCGAATTTGTTGAGTACTGTCATGATTTGGTGTTTTTCATGATAGCACGGCACCACGGCAGCAATGCTAAGCGCCGCGGTGGCTGTGTCCATTGATGAACTCGTATCAGAGTTTAAATTGGGCATTTTGGAATCATAGCCATGTCATTAATTTGGTGCAAGCTTATGTACTCGGCTTTGTATCGGAAAAGCGCTATAAAACAAGGTGTTGCATCGTTAAATATTCTTATACGAGGCTTTCACGCGGTAGAGTGTTACTAGCATGATCATTTGGTGAAACAAATATTGAGCGTGCCGGAAACACACGATCTAGCAAGTATCGAAGTACTTGTGGATTTGGATGAAAATCAGCTGCAGGATTTTAAAAAATCCTGCCGTTGGCGGTGGTTTGCGTCTGATGAACAGATTATTGACCAACAAAGTGTTTCCCGGGACAACTACTTCATCGCCAGTGGGTGTGTCCGAGTAGTGAATTTTATACTTTCCGGCAAAGAAGTCGTCCTCGAAGATTTAGGTGCCGGCAAATATTTCAGTGAATTGGCAGCTATTGATGGCCGTCCCCGCTCATCCACCGTGGTGGCACTAGAAGATTCAGGTATTGCGAAATTACCGCCAGAACGGTTTCTGACAGTGATGAAAATGTACCCTAATGTTGCCATGAAGGTGATGGCTAATTTGGTCGCAGTTATCCGTACGTCAACGGAGCACATTATTGATCTTATCACATTAGACGCTAATAATTGGGTGCATGGAGAGCTTCTCAAACAAGCGGCAAGGTCGCAGACGGATGACATACCGCGACGATTAAGCCGATACCTGTGCAGTGATATGGTCAGCCGGGCGAGCACGATACGTGAGACAGTGGCGTGGGTATTGAGTGATTTAGCAAAAAAAGGGATCGTCAAACGAGAAAAAGATTCGCTTGTTATTTGCGATGTAGAGGCGCTGGGAAATATGGTGGATGAAGTTCGCGGTTAACCGGCAATTGAAATAAAATGTAATATTATTAAGAATTTCCCAAATAAAGCTTGAATATGGGAAAAAATTCACAAAATGATATAGATATTAAAATTTTTGCTTATAATAGCGGAAATAAGTTTCACACCTGGAGTTCGGGTAGGTTTGGCCAAGACTATTTTGATTGTTGAAGACAATGAACTAAATATGAAGTTGTTCAACGACCTTTTGCAGGCGCATGGCT